>SDBT01015292.1_pt1 | contig 12198 bp, 19 predicted proteins | sample 2277101 | NCBI WGS metagenome assembly SDBT01 (sample SAMN10404973, study PRJNA504765) | marine sediment metagenome | isolation source: marine sediment core GS10_PC15, 103 cmbsf | place: Arctic Ocean: Southern Knipovich Ridge | collected 2010
TGAAAATAATACAGTGTCATACTGTGGCTGGCGAAAGTTTAACCCAGGCTGGCATGGAGGCGCAATGAAACTTATCCCGGTTCCGAATTTCGGGGCGGGCGTGCTCACACCCGAGGGAAACCTTTCGGGATACCTTGACCGGCTGTTTCTGCCCGGAAGGTTCTGCTGTTACAGGTTCGGCGATAATGAGGGTTTATTGAGTACCATACCTGCTGTTGCCACGACTCTTTTAGGTGTGCTGAACGGCCACTGGCTCAGGTCATCCTTTATGCCGGACAGGAAAGTAAAGGGACTTGTGGCCGCCGGAGCAGCGAGTATTATTATCGCTCTCTTATGGAATTTTTTATTTCCCATCAACAAGCTCATCTGGTCGAGTTCATACGTGCTCTTTGCCGGCGGCTTAAGCATGTTTCTTCTGGCGCTGTTTTACTGGCTTATCGATGTCCGCGGTTACAGAATATGGGCGTTTCCATTTGTTGTTATCGGGCTTAATCCCATAACAATATATGTGGCGCAGGGTATGTTTGATTTCGGGGTAATTGCCGCTGTCTTTGTTCACGGGTTTATCGACAGCACTGGTGATTTTAGACCTCTTGTCTGGGCATTGAGCGTACTTGCTGTGAAATGGCTTTTCCTGTATTTCCTTTACCGGCAGAAGATATTTTTGAAAGCATGAATGGAAGTACGAAGTTAAGAAGGAAAAGGCATCCGTCTACGCCAAGGCTACGACGGACAAGAAAGGCAAAAGTAAAAAGGTTAAAGGGTAAAATGTAGGGGCAAACCCCCGTGTTTGCCCTGATTAAATTCCATAAGAATATAAAATGTACCGATGATGGCCATGATTAATCTTACTTTTTATGATAAAATGCAGGAACGTACCGCGGCACGTTCCCGTTCTTTGAATTTTGAATTTTAAACTTTGAATTATATTTTTTAAACCGCCCCAGAAAGAATTTCCCCGAGCCTTCCTGCTACAGCGATTTCATCTCCCTTTTCCATCATGTACGACATAATGGTCATTCCATTTCTTATTAGTCCCGCAACGTGTTGTGTTTCACCTAAAACTAACCAAGTGTGGCTAGCACCATCATTCATTCCAACAGTATCAATTTCAGTCATTGGATTTTCTTCATTTATATCAACTTCTTGTTTTACGTGTGGCGCAATACTAACAACAAAATCAGGGTTAATATAAATGATCGTACTCTCTTCTGGATTAACGTATTGATCAAATGCAATCAGCATCAGTTACCTCTATTTCTGTTATGCGTTCTCTATCATCATCACTAAGTTGTTTTGCTGCTTCTTCTCTTGAATCAAACATCCATGCATATTGTTTGATTGTAGTAAATGGCACAATATGCCCAGGTTTTGAAAGCATTGATTTATCTGTTGGAGCATAACTAGTTCTATAGATCACAAATTTCTTCATCTTCTGTATCCTCAATCATTATTTTTATGTATTCTTCTTGCCAGAACTTCAAAAAATCACCATGACAAGCGCGTGGAGCGCAATAACAAACAAGCTTCTTCTCTAGAAACAACAGATTCTCAATTGCTTCTTGAAATATATATGTTTTACGCGCATATTCTTTATATTTCTGTATTACATCAGTTCTAGATCCATTTTTTCCAATCTTAAACGGATTACCCCAAATTGAACCCCTTCCGATATATAAAAATGCTGGATCCATATACCAATCGGGAAATTCGTTAATTAATCCTCTAAGATTTACTACCTCTATCATGTTCAGCCTTTTTTGCTCTGATAAATTCGTTACGTCTATCCATTTGTTCTTTAAATATTGCCTTACATTTTTCTGAACAGAATCTAAATGCATAAATTGTTTTTTCGTTGTTACGATTGTAACTAAGCTTAAACTCTTTTTTTGACTTATTTCTGCATCCTACTTTTCTGCAAATTTTAACCTTCACTATCTATTTCCGTTTGAACTAGAATAGAAAGTTCACGTAATTCTTGCTTGGTTTCATCTAGATCATCAATAATACGAATACAAGCATTACAACCATGACAAATATAAAGCGTGTTTGCTGTCTTTAGTTTTTCGTGTGCTTTTGTTTCAATTGTAATCATTTTTTTCTGACATACTTCGCAACGAACATTCATCTACGCAACTCCAAATTTAAGCTTGTTATATTGTGCTTTTAGTATAACTATTTGCGATTGCAATTCTCTATTTTCTAGTGCAAGTCTAATTGATTGACAAGGCCACTTTGTATCACAATAGCAGCAGCGAACACCATATGGACGATGTTCTGCTTCTACTTCAATTATTAGTTCGCTTGCCTTTACCATTTACTTTTCGCCTGTACCACCACAATCATTACAAACACCACCGCCACCACATTCTACGCAATCATCATTAAATACTTCGTTGCAATCTGGACAATTTCCCGTTCCATCACAGTTTTCGCAATCATCCATTTTTATTCCTTTTCTTTATTGTTTCATTAATGCATTTTCTAACGTAATTTTCTGACATATGAAATGATTCTGCTATTTCAGTAAAAGATTTTCCGCTTTCACGCATTTTAATTTGTTTCTGAATCCTAGCAGCAATTTTAGGTGCTAAGCGTTCTAATTTTTTAGTAGGTCTGTAAAAATTTTCTTTCATTTATTTTTCCAATAAATAGTGCGGGCGGTATCGGTTGACGAGAAACATAGGGAACTTCCCCATATCCTACCGCCCGCACCATTATCAAATTACGGACATGTAACTTCTCTTGTTTTTATAATTTCTACCTGCCAGCATGTTCCGTCACCGTATTTCATTATGTCATTTACTCCACATATGGCCTCCCAGGTGGCGTAGGGTTTACGGTCGGTGTCGCTGTAGGAGTTGCGGTTGCAGTTGCTGTAGCTGTTGCTGTTGGAGTAGCAGTAGGCGTTACTGTTGATGAAGCTGTTGCTGTTGCAGTAGGCGTCATAGTTGGTGTTACAGTTGGAATTGATGTTGGAGTTGTAATCGCAATTTGAACAACGCCAGCATTAAATGAATGTAATCCAGATAGTGGTGGATTTTCTGAGTCAACAGCATAACATCTGAGTAGGCTACTTTCTATAATTCTAAGTTCGAGAGATACTTTTTCATTTGGCCCTGCACTGACACAACCTAGAAGCGCGCGCGGTCCAGGCTGAATTCTTTCAAAACAAATCAAATCCATATCTGCATCAGGTGGAGCGACACAATTCATTTCGTACATATCTTGAGCAACTTCAATCAAATCTACATTTGGGCGTGGAGTTTGCGCTTGAATACAGGCAGGAACGATAATCATAAAAAACAGAATACCAAAGAAAGTAGAAGTTGTATAAAACCTCATTTGTTTTCTCCTTTTATTCGTTACATGCAATAGTTGCATTTACAGACATTGAAGCTTCATGAAGTTTTCTTATTGATACAGTTTGATCTGGACAAATTGGCGTATAATCAACAATCATTAAAGCTAACTCCCTAAATTTTTCTCTCAATGCATTGTATCTACTAATTTGATTATCAGTTGGTGCATGATATTTAAATTTATTGTCTATCATGGCACTAAGTATTTCTTCTCTGGTATCGCTCATACTTCTCCTTCCATTAACAACAAAAAATCATCAGTAACTTTGTACGCTATTTTAGTTCTTGATCCCATCATTTTTAATTGATCTTCACTCAACAGTGTTAGCAATCCGGTTCTAGTCATGTAATAAACCATTTTCTCAATACCAGAACGTGGATTTGGCCGCTCTGGATCATCATTCATTCTGCGTAACACTTCGTTATTTCGTAAACATTGAACTAGGTTTGTTGAAGTGATAATGCCTTTACCCTTTAAAACTTTTGGTGGAACTTTCAGGCTGTCTTTGTAATCGTTATTCAGGATCTTGGAAATTGTGTTTACAAAAATTCCCTTAACAACAACCATCATATCATCAGAAGATCCTGATGTTAATGCTGCTTCAATAACTCTAATTTCACCATGTATTGCCTCATTCGCCCATTTATATTCTTGTAATCCAATCTCTTCTCGACCATTAAAGATAGAGGCAAGCGAAGATACTTTTAGAATTTTCATGAATGCGCGTGAAGTCAACGCTCTTCGTAATTGATCACCATCACGCTTATATTTATTTTCTAGATCGGTCCAAAAATCGGAATCTTGTTGAATATTTATACAGGAAGTGCCAATATTAATAACAGTCATTCCAGCTTGTGTTTGTTGCGGCATTGATTTTCTTACAAGTTCTTTAACGCGAAAAACTGTTGAATCACCAAGCTTCTTTCGCCTGTTAGTATTCAACGGTTTCTTGTCTCTCATTGAACGCATCATCCAAACGCGCGCAATATCACCAGATACAGTTGCATCTTTTGCTTTCAATGCTCTTAAATATGATAGTGGAGTTGAAACATGCGCGATTGTCAACGCTGGTGAAGGTATTACTGCAACGTTCTGTTCTGTTTTAGAATAAAGTTCTCCACCAGCATATTCACCTTTGCCTGATGAGCTATAGATATCAAGCATTACTCTTGTTAAGCCTTTTTGATCTCCCGCAGTTGACTCACTCATTAAACCAGATTCTTCTAGTACACAAACTCTAGATAAACCTAATTGCAGCATTTCAAATAAAGCTTTAGGTCCAGTGAATCTAGTTGCGCCTTTGAAGGCTGAACCACCCTCTAACGCGCAATGTTGCATCAACGCAGTGTTGATCGAATTCTTTAGGTTAGCTTTTCCAACACCGGAATCAGCCAAAAGAGCCACATAGAGATTAAGGCCAGTACCAAGCACATTATAAGTACGGCCAGTAATCCCAGCAACGAGAGCGAATCCAGCCATAAGCGCCACTTCTTCATTTGGGTGTGGTGCCATTTCATAAATTTCATTACACAATTCTCCAAATATTCCAGGTGGATATCCAATATCTAATTGATGTTGTTCGGTTTCAACTATTGGAACAATAATATTTTCATGTATTGGATTATCGGCTACAAAATTGATTGCATCACGAATATTTAACGTTAGATATTCTTCATTTGTTCTAGCTTCCCAGCGTTCATCCTGTACAGTTGATTCTTTCAATAAAGACCCAATTAACATCAACAGTTCATCAGGATCTTTGATACCGCAATTTGCCCAATGGTTCAGACTCCACATTATAGAACCGTGATAATTTGAACCATTTACAATAGCTTGGCGCGCTTCTGCAAAACTCGCATAGCTTGCGTTTTCATGTGTTGTGTCAGATACAGCTTTGTTTAATTTTTTCGTTTCATCTGGTGGGAACGCGGAAACAATATCATTCCAAGGATATAATTCTTTGCTACCTAAATATGCAGCGGATTGGAATGGATCGCGTTTATGATGAAAAAAACCTGGAACACGTAAAACGCGAACCAGATCTTTAGAATTACCATCTGTTTTATAAGTGTTTGCTATGCCATTCATGACATAGCCCCATTGTTCTATATTTTCGGTTGTTGTTAACCAATAGTAGTGGAATTTTCCTTTTGAGGTTTCAACGACAATATTCGGAGGTGTGGCGAAATCTGATCTAGGTTCTGCGCGCACTTCATCATCGTCTGCCCACACTGCGCGAATGCGTTTAAGCATCTTTTTAGTTCGTTGTCTTTGCGGATCTTGGTTTCTGTCAATTTCATTAACACAGAAAAAAATTCCCCTGCTATCTCCATTCTCTGAATGGAGAATTCCAATAATTTCTTCGCGTGAAAGATCGTAACCCTCATGATAATGTTTTGGGAGTAAACTATTTTGCTTATCGTCTATCGAACAATAAACGTGTTGCCCATTAAAATATTTCAGAAAATCCGTTTCAATGGACACCCCAACCCCTTACGGTGTTTTGCTTCACCAACCCTATTTAATGAAACGGTGGGGCACCCCACTAGCTTAGATCTAGCAGGATGCCCCGACAATGGGGGGAGGGGTTGGCCACCCCTTCATTGCCATCGTTATCCAAGGAATAGACGACGTTAAAGCATAGCACAATTCAAAATCTGAATCCAGCCCCCTAATCCAAGGGGTTGATTTCGCTTTTCGATTCTGCTATCATCATAAAGAGCCAAATGTTTGTGAGTAAACCAAGGCTAGAGGGGTTGAACAATGACTTTAGAAGAAATGATTGAAAGAGGGAATACTTGTAATTTTCATCCTCTTAATAGACAAGATCGTATTGTGGTTGAAGAAATATGGACTGCTACAATTGAAATTTGCAAAAGACTTGAACAAGTATCAACTGATAAACCAATAACTGAAGAAGATATTGAAATATATTTGCGTGGCCGATGCCGCATTTGTAATGAACTAAAAACCGATCATTTTTATCGTTTTGGACCCACTTCTGAACAGGATACTGTTTTGCGTGGGTATTTATTTTGTGTTTCCGTTTTAGATCATAATGATATTGAACGAATATTTACACCATATGAAACAGGAGAAACCCGCTAATGATAGATTTGAGTTACGATCAAATAACAGGTTGGTTACGCACATGTGCAAACATGAAACATTTCAAAATAGAAGAAGCAAGCCAACGTAAAAAAATATGTGATGAATTGTTTGAGGATAAAACAGGACGATTTACGAAAAACATAACAGTTTCTATATCCCCTCCTGGTTCAGTAACATCAACTGATTACAAAGTAGTTGGTACAAGCAAAACATCTTTCAAAATTGATGAAGAGACATTGCAAACCTTGAAAGATGAAGGATTGTTGACAGAAGCAGATGAAGCTTGTTTTGAAAGAAATCTATCTGTAAAAGAAGGCCCGCTTAGAAAACTTCCAAAAGATTCCGCAGTGTGGACCGCAATTACAGAAAAACCGGGCATGCCCACACTGACAATAGAAGAGGTGAAAGATGAAGCTTGAAACAGTAGATGAAGCGATTGAAGTTAGTGGTTTTAAATGTTGTGTGTTTGGTTTAGCTGGTGCAGGAAAAACTGTTTTGGCTTCAACTACTGGCGGAACAATTATTGTTCTTAGCGCGGAATCTGGTTTGCTTTCTTTGAAGCGTGCGCCCGCTGAAGTAAAAGAACGAATGCGAGTTATTCAAATAAAAACACTTCAAGATTTGGGTGAAGCTTACAATTGGCTTATGTCTGGCAAAATGGCAGATTGGGTAGCAATTGATTCTGGTTCTGAAATCGCTGAAGTGTTGCTAGGCGTAAAGAAAGGCGAAAAAAGTGATGCGCGCGCCGCTTATGGCGACATGGCAGAAGATATGATGGTGACATTCCGTTTATTGCGCGATATGCCACATTATAATGTCATGATGACAGCAAAAATGACATATGTTAAGGATGATAGAACGGGAATTACTCGTTATGTTCCCATGTTCCCCGGCAAAATTCTAACTGCTCAAGTTCCATACATGTTTGATGAAATTTTTGCATTGAGAGTTGAACAACACCCGCAAGATCCAAATCAACTAGTAAGAGTTTTGCAAACTGGCAGAGATATTGCCTATGATTGCAAAGATAGGTCTGGTATGCTTGATATGTTTGAGCCCGCCGATCTAGGACACATAACACGAAAAATACAAGGATTGGCAATTGCTGCACCAGTTGCCGCAGCTGATCCCACACAAACAGTGGCATAACAGGAGAAATGAAAAAATGGCACTACTTCCCGCAGCATTTAATCCAAGTACACCTGGGCAAGAAGGAGTTGGTGATTTTACGCCTCTTCCGATTGCCGATTATCACGCGCAAATTAGAGATTCAAAAATGGTTCCTGTAAAAGATAAACCGGAACATGCATTTCTACAACTTGAATGGGAAATTATTGCTGGAGAATATGCAGGATCAATTTTGATCATGAGATTGAATTTGCAAAACTCAAATCCTGTTGCTGTAAAAATGGCAGATCAACATATGAAAAGTATGTGCGATGCAATGGGCATTGTTGGTGTTGTTAGTGATTCTGCTGTTTTGCATGGAAAACCACTTCTGATTAGCGTTATTCACACAAAGCCATCGGCGCAATATGGAGCAGGTAACGATATCAAACAGTATTCGCCGATTGGTGTTGGTGGCGCGATTGCTGGAACAGTACCGGGCGCAATTGGCGCACCAGCGGTCGCGGGAAGGCCAGCACAATCCGCATGGGCCGGAGCGGCAACCGCAACACCAGTTGCTGCGCCAACACCAACTTCTGCACCAGCTTTTACTGCGCCAGTCGTTGCTGCGCCAGCAGTTGTAGCACCCGCAGTTGTAGTACCAGCTGTTGAAAAACCCGCAGCAGAAGTTGTACCAGAAGAAACAAAGCCGCCTTGGATAAAGCCCGTATAACATGATATGGATGGTTTCCGCGAATCGGGGCGGAATTAAATCGTGGCCCCATGATCCACAGCCATCCTTGGAGTTTTAATGGCAATTCTTCCTGTAGCAACAGCAACAAAAGTTTTACTTGATCAAGTTACCTTTCCGCGTAATCGTGGAAAACGTTTACCAATGAGTAAAATCGGTGATGCATGCGCTAGGCGTTTGTGGTTTAGTTTGCATTGGGCTGTTAAACCAGAACTGATAACTCTTAGAGTTAAAAATCTTCTTGATACAGGGACTAAAGCAGAAGAATTCATTGTTAAAGATCTTGAAAGCATTGGAATTAAAGTAACCCAACGTCAAGAAAGAGTTTGGGGCTTCATAAAACACGCTCTTGGATTCACTGATGGGCGTTGCATAGAAGTTCCAGAAGCGCCATTGACCGAACATCTTCTAGAAATGAAAACACACAATGACAAGAATTTCAAGATCCTATTTAAAGATAAAGTAAAAAAAGGATTTCCAGAACATTACGCGCAAGTTCAGCGATATATGAAGGGAACCAAGTTAACAAGGTGCTTGTATATCGGCTATAATAAAAATAACAGTGAATATTACGTTGAAAGAATTCGATATGATCCAGGATTTGCAGACGATCTGATTCGAAAGGAGCAAAGTATAATTGCTTCGCCAGAGCCACCTGTAAAGCAATTTGAACGCTCTTGGTATGAATGCAAATTTTGTCCATTCATTGAGCCATGTCATGATGGAATTCCAATGGATAAAAATTGCAGAACTTGCGAACACAGTGATTTGGCAAATGAAGGCGTTTGGACATGTAACGTTCATCCGAATGCGTCTTATCCGATTCCACTAGAAATACAGGAAATTGGTTGCGCGCATCATAAACAAATAGAGGTAATATGATGGGATGTTATTTGAATAATTTTGGTGAAAACGCCAATGACAAAGCGACAATTTTGATTCTAAAGCATGAAGCAAAACGTCAAGAAATTCCGCATTATATAGAACCGGATAGCGGTTTAATTGCTGTGTGCGTAGTTGAAAATGAAATGTTTGATGCAGCTGGTGTAGCATTTTCTCAAGAAGAATTTGATGCGTTTATTGCTCCTGATCCTAGACACAAAACTTGGTTAACAATGGATCTTGACGTTGTTGCGAAAATTACGCCAAATGTTTTGGAATACATTAAAGAGGCGAAAAATGACTAGACTACAACAGGCAACAGAATGGTTTCAAAATCAAGTAAAGAACAATAAAAAGATTTTTGTAAACAAAACTCCAATACGGCATAGAAAAGTGTTGATTAAACATAAAAAAATTCAAATTAATTATGGCGTAACAGCTAATACCGATTATTATACATTCAGCAGTAGCAATAGAATTAGTTAAGTTAATGGAAGCTAGATGGTATCAGAAAGAAGCAGATGATGCTTTGATGGCAAGTGTTGAAGATAAAGCTTGCCATCCTATTGTTGTTGCGCCTACTGGTTCCGGCAAATCTTTCATGATTTGCAATTTCATAGATAGTTATCTAACAAAAAATCCAGAAGCAAAAATTCTAGTTTTATCTCATATTAAAGAAATTCTCGAACAAGATTTTGACGCACTTGAAGAATTCTTTTATGGGATAGAAATAGGATTATACAGTGTTGGACTAGATTCGCGCGAAGTCAAAAAAATAACAGTTGCCGGAATACAATCTGTTTGGCGTAAGCCGAAACTGTTCAAAAATGTTTCCATTGTCATTATTGATGAATGCCATTTAGTTACAATAGATGAAAATGGCATGTATCGAAAATTCTTATCAAAGCTAAACGCACAATATATTGGATTTACTGCAACACATTTTCGTTTGGGACATGGATACATCCATAAGGGTGAAGGCGCGTTATTCAATCATATTGCTTATGATATGTCAAAACCAGAAATTTTTAATCGACTAGTTGAAGAAGGATACCTAGCAAAGCTAATCACCAAAGCAACAATAATGAAAATGGATACAACAGGAATTCAAACCCGCGCAAAAGATTTTGCTATAGATCAACTTAGCCACCGATTCGATAGACTAGCTGTAACTGATATTGCTGTTGATGAAGTAATTGAATTTGGTTTCAATTACAAGAAATGGTTAATTTTTGCAATTGATATTGATCATGCCGAACACATAACAAAGGCTCTTTGTGAAAGAGGGATTAATGCAGCTGTAGTTCATTCAAAAATGGGTGATAATAATCGTGATGCAGTTGTTGAAGGATTCAGAAGAGGCGATTACAGAGCAGTTGTCAATGTCGATATTTTAACAATGGGGCTAGACATTCCAGACATTGATTTGATTGTATTACTGCGCCCAACACAATCACCAGTTTTTCATGTACAATCAACTGGCAGGGGTCTTAGACCATGCCCACCAGTTAAAACGCATTGTTTAGTTTTAGATTTCGCTGGGAACACAAAAAGACTTGGCCCAATCAATGATGTTAGAGTTACGCAAAAAGAGAAGAGTGATGGAACTGGTGAGCCAATTGTAAAAGAATGCCCAGGTTGTCAAGCTTTAGTGCATCCATCTGTTAAGTTTTGTGATGTTTGCGGGCATGAATTTCTGTTCAAAACAAATCTAACTGTTGAAGCTGCAACAGATGAAATTGTAAAGGAAACTGAACCATTAAAACCGCAATGGCATCCTGTTACTTCAATTCGATATGACTTACATGAAAAAGTTGGTATGCCAACAAGTTTAAAAGTGTCATATAGAGTTGGCTTGCAAACTGTCAATGAATGGGTTTGTTATGATCATGATAAATATGCAAAATATAAAGCTGATAATTGGGTTCGCTTTCGTTCGCCTCAAGGAATGCCAGAACCAGAAGATGTGCATCAACTTTATGAATGGGCAACTTGGTTAAAACAACCCATTGAAATTTTGATTGACTTTACAGGTAGTTTTCCACTGATAAAAGATGCAAAGTTTGCTCCTATCCCGCAAATCATACTTTCCAAGTAGATTCTCTGGGACAACACCAGAGGGCTTCTAAGGATCGTCTCAGAGCGATCTTCTCGGGTTGTAGCTCCCAACAGACGCACTACCTCTCTAGAGCCAGCACAGCGCATTCTAGCGTTAGTATAAAAACCCTTTAAAATCAGCTACTTACACGTTTCTCCATTTTTTAGACATTTTTTCATTTTTCATCAAAAAATACTTGACTTCTTTTGATGTTTGGACGATAATGTTTATGTAAGGAGAAAAGAGAAATGGTTGAAAGCGTTCTTCTTCTTGTTGTTGTCGCGCCGCTTCTGTGGTTGGAACTTCTTGATGCTGCAAGAAATGGTTCTGAAGGTGTTGGAAGAATGTGCAGAGTTTATGTGGCAGTGAGACATATTAACGCGATGCTCTAGGAGAAAGAAATGGCTCTTCTGGTTTCATCCTGTTGGGAAAAAGTTGAGACTGTGATTTTCAGTCTGAAGAAAATGAAAGAAAAGTTTCCGGCATTTTGGTTGGTGATGAGAGAAAGTTCATTTTCGATGGTTGCGTGAAAGGGAAAAATGATGATGAAAGAATATGAACTACCGACAATTCCGTATGGTCCAATTGACGCACTAAACCGGAGAGCCGCCGCAGTTGGTAGCCCCGGTTACGCAATAAAAACTGCACACGCAAACTATAACGGGCATCACGTTACTGTTTGGTGGAATGATTACAAAGGTTATTACATTGCCGATTATACTTGGGCAGGAAGAATTGTGATAGCGCGGGGAGATTTTGCAAGCTGTTTTGCCGCTGCTGTCGCGTATTACAACAAAGGCGATTTGGCTGCTTGTGTTTGGTTCACTCTGAAAGAGGGCGATGAAGAAGCCTTGAAATTGATTGCTTCTGATAATCGAATTATTGA
>SDBT01015293.1_pt1 | contig 12198 bp, 14 predicted proteins | sample 2277101 | NCBI WGS metagenome assembly SDBT01 (sample SAMN10404973, study PRJNA504765) | marine sediment metagenome | isolation source: marine sediment core GS10_PC15, 103 cmbsf | place: Arctic Ocean: Southern Knipovich Ridge | collected 2010
TCAATACAAAACTCCCTTGAAGATTTGTATGATTAAGTACGTATTAAATATATTAGTAAGTTGTTAAAAAATACTAATTTATAACAATGGCGATAAAAAAACATTAAAAATACTGGATTCCCAGTATTTACTTTAATGCACACTAATTGTAACTTGTAATTAAAATTAGATGAATCGGTATAACGTTGTATTTCATCGATTATTATTTAAGTAATACTCGTTATTATGATAAATAATGAATTTGTTATCGACTATTTAATGTTAAAATTTCTACTAAATATCATTATTATTTAATGACGGAAAATTCAGTATAAATGATAGTTATATTGCTGAAAAATTAAACCAAAATTTTATAGGTATCATTTAACTTACATTGTTTTCATTTTTAAAAGGAAAAGTGATGAGAGAAAAGACCCTAATCGGTGTGCTGGCAAGTCATGATAGTTTGCCTACAAATGAAGCGCTTGCTAACATATTTCGAGATGCATGGAGCGACAACTACATTAGAGACTTATTAACCAACTTCAGATTTGTATTTACTGGAGGCACCTATAAACGCCTATTTAATGGTGACCCAATATACGGAGTCAAAACAACTAAAAAAACTACGGCTCGCTATCAACTCAGTGGCAAAATAAGCAAATATCTTCATGAGCAATGCGGTGTTATTCGATTGCCCGGTACCAATAGCGGTGGGGTAATCATGTTGTCGAATCTCATAACTCAACACAAAGTGAGCATCATCTGGTCCTTTTTATCACCAATTACCACCCACCTGCTCTTTCCCCAGAATATTGCATTGTTACGTCTTGGCGACCAGTGGCGCGTGAAAAAGATCATGAACACTGGTTCTGTCAATGAATGGCTTCGAAGCGAAGCGGAACGTGATGCCAGACTCAATATACAGCCTGTTCCGCTGGAAATAATGTTCAAGGGAAGCGGACTGACTGCGAAATATCATGAAGCAAAACTGAATAAAAACGAGCATTCTGTGACGTATACTAAGGTGCCATCTCCACTGAATTTCCTTGGAGCTAAATACAAGAACAAGTTGAATAAGGAATTGGAAATGGCCGTCATCGCTTTAATCTCTCATGACGCAATGAAGGATCGAATGCTGGACTTTGTGATCGATTTTGAGCATGAGTTATTTAGATTCAAATCAATTGTTGCAACTGGCACAACAGGTAAACTAATCCAGGAGGCTTCACCAATACTCGCTGAGAAAGTTCATAGATATCACTCGGGTCCCAAGGGAGGCGATATTGAAATCGCTACTGAGATTCTGTGTGGTGGCTGCCATGTTGTTATATTCTTCGTGGACACACTCCATCCGCATCCTCATACAGAAGACATAAGGGTAATATTCGGAGCATGCATGATCAATGACGAAGTACGTATGCTTTCAAACGAGATACAGGCAAGGGATTGGATGGATAGAATGATAAGGGGGACATAATAATGCGTTCAGCGGACAGAGGGAGGTGTTGGTTTTTTGGGTTGGTTCAGTGCTATCTCGGAGTTTCTTTTTGAGCAGCAAGCTAAAGCCTTTAAATCCCTCTGCCGTTGATGCTCTCGTTTTATGCCTAAAAAAATATTATTTAAAAATAGTTTTATGCTCTATTAAAAATTCTTTGTAATTCAATAGAGGTTATTTATGACAAAGCTTCTCAAATTACTAAATGAATCTGCAAAACGGAAAGAACCACCTACAGTAATAGCTTACAATCGAATTGATGGTCCTGGCTCAAGTTTAGATCTGCGTTTATTTCAGCAGTCTTTATGGTCTCTACCAAAATTACCTTCTGATTTATTTGCTGATCCAACTATGCAATGGTCTAGTAGTTTACCAAGGACTGTTGGTATAACAATAGATACAGGAACTAAAATTCAAGCTTTCCCTTTAGATGATGAATTAATTGGGGTACAGTCTATTGCATATGGCACAGAAATAATTACCAAACCAGGTGAAGTTTTACCAATTAAAAAGAATTGGCTTTTAAAAATTTTAGATTTATTTGGACTTAGAGGAGTCAAGTTTGTGTTACATAATCTTCGTCCGGGTATTCAATCATCAGGTTTGGGAGGTTCTGCCTCAGCAACAACTGGAGTTTGTATCCTTGCTAACGAACTAACAGGTAGAAAATTTAGTCCTATACAGCTTATATCAATGGCATCTCAAATTGAACATGATTTTGGAGTTAGTATAACTGGAACCCAAGAACAATCTAACGTACTATTTGGAGGTGTTTGTGACTATGTTTGGTTTCCTTGGGGAATCCCTGAAAATAATGATACAGGGTATGGGTCCTCAATTCGTACAAAATTACTAAACCATACTGAATTTGTTGAATTAGAAAAAAGAATTGCAATTTTCCATTCAGGTATCACAAGAACCAGCTCAGATGTAAATACTGTATGGATGAATGCTCTATATCAACTGAAAGGGTATATAATTCACAAAGCTAAATTAGATATAGCCTATCACTTCCGTGAAGGTTTACGTCTTCAAAATTGGTCAAGTGTTTTTGAGTCTATAAAGGAATATCAGGAACTCAGAACTTCTTTATGTTCAGCTTATATGGATGGTGCAAAAGAAATACAAGGATTCGCATATGAAAAAGGAGGTGTTGCATTTCCTCTAGGTGCAGGTGGTGGAGGGAGCATACTTGTATTTAGTCCTGATCCTCAATCATTAATTGATCTTAAACAAGAATTAAGTGAAGTATATCGCGAAATACCAATAAAGTTGAAAGAAAAAGGCCATGAAATTATAAACATTCCATCTCAGGAGGAGATACTATGAGATTTACAGTTTTAGATTGGAACATTGGAGGTGCTAAGTTTCTCGAAAAGAAAACAAGACAGGAGAGGCAGCAAATACGCACAAATATTAATGAGGCTTTGATAAAAATATTAAAACGTGCCGACTTTGGACCTCAACCAGACGTTGTTACTCTCCAAGAGATTGTTCGATATAAAGAACCAAGTGATGAATTAGTTCAAGAGATAATTGACGATATACCAGGATATGACTATTTTCCTTTCCCTCTTATCGATAGTAATATTCTATCTTCAAAAGCAAAGTGGAGTAAAATAATGAAAGAAAGCGATTGGGATTCTGATGCATATTTTGCTCAGGGAAATGCATTTTTAATTAAAAAAGGCACTCCTCTCTTTCCTGTTTGGGATTTGTCAAATCTTTCACAGCCATCTCCTATTAAAAAAAATAAACATTTAATTGAAAAAGTACACTTAGATTCTGGATTATATTTCGGTGATCGTAATACTGAACCACGTGCTGCATTAGTTGCTCACTTTATCTATCCTAATCCTGCAAGAATTTCAAAAGAGAAAAATACAAATGATAGTAAACCACTTGATATTTTTGTGGTTAATTTACATTTAACAACATTAATGATGGAGCGTGAAGGAGTTCCTGAGATTGACACATTAGCAACAAAAATGCGTCTTAATCAATTGAATATTATATTTAATGGAATTGTATCACGCTACAATTGCTGGAGACAAGGAGGCTACCGAGATCGCGGTGATAAAAGGGACGAAGAAAGTCATGAAACTTTTAATAGGCATTCACCCATATGGATTATTATGGGAGATTTTAATTTCACAGAGGAATCTACAGAATATGCGTTTATCAAGCGCTTAAATTTTATCGATACTGTTCCTAATCAACGTAAAGTTTCGGAATTCGGGAAAGGAACCAAAGCTAGTGGGATTTCTAATGATCCTACATTAAATTTAGACTATATTTTTGCAGGTCCCAAATTTGTTTCATTAAATCCAGCTATTGAAGAACATGGTTTACATTCTAATCGCGTTATTCACGATCGTGAGGTAAGAGCATCTGACCATTGTCCAGTTTTATCATCCATGACTTTCATTCCTTTATAATTGTCAATACGCAAAACAAATATGGCATAACAAAAAAACCAACTGGACGCCTGAACGCTATTCGGCATTTTAGAATTTTATGAGTTCGTTGTTACAAATAAATCGAGTTATTCTAAGTAGTACTGTTATAATTTTTATAAACTATCAGCGTTGTGCCTATATTCGACATCTCTGTTATGATGCACCGATTATTTCAATCGATATACATAAATTTACTTAATAAGTCTATTCTTAAATCTCTCCATCCTTAATTCACCCTCAGCTTCCTGAAGTTTTTCTTTCAAATGAAGCATATCTCTAAAATATTCTGTCCATTCACTTATTATCTTAAAATCAAGGTGTGATAAGTCTCTGATCATCATTTCCCTACCTTGAAAACCAACATAATTTGGTCTTATCTTTTAATATGGGTTCAGGTTTTCTTAAGTATCCATCTGTTGGTGTGGGCATTATACAATTTTAGATTGTGCAATAGAATATATATTTTGTGTAAGTTTATTGGATTATATGTTAGATAAAATCTCTATAGAGTACATGGATTTGATAGGAGTTCATTTTTAAAAACAAATTATTCCGTTAATCGTTAATGAATTATAAGTATATAGCCCTTTATCTGCAATTTTATTATGTTTAACGGTTGTTAGTGGCAAGGAAATGAAGGGACAGAACTAAAAACATTATTAACATAAAAATGAAAATGAATACTTTAATAATTATTGGTACTATCTTCTTGTCCATATCAGCTGCAACGGCTGTTATAGGTGGTGTTTACATGTATTTAGGGAATAAACAGGACAGTGATAGAGCCCACAATGAAGTATTAAGTACCGTAAACAAAGAAGGTGATTCAACAAGAGAAACAGTTGTATTAGAAGGGAAACATAGTAGGCAAAATTCTGATAATAACGCTCAAAAGTTGATGGAGGGACTTCAGGAGATGAATAAGAAGTTTAGTCCTTTATTATCCCAAAATGACCCATCTAAGCATGATGATACTTTTAATTTTACGTTCGATAAAGCTTTTAATTTGACAGGGCAAAATAAATTTTCTGATGCAATTGTATTATGGGATTTACTCATCGAAAATTATGCAGCGGATTATATTGTATTAAATAACAAAGGAGTTACTTTAAGTAAATTAGGAAAGGATGAAGATGCTGTTAGTTGGTATTCAAAATCAATTGATGTAGAACCATCATCAGAGGCTTTTAACAATCGGGCATGGATGTACATAAACTTAGGGAAATTCCCTCAGGCACTACAAGATTGTAATACGGCAATTGATTTAAACCTTGAATCTCGTGATTTATATCATACTAAAGGCTTAGCATTGGTAGGATTAAATAGATATGAAGATGCTTTCAATGCTTATTCAAAATCAATTGATATAAAACCGTCACCGAAGGCTTTTGGCGATCGGGCAAAGGTATACTACCAATTTGAGAAGTTTATTGAAGCAATACAAGATTGTAATGCAGCCATTAAATTAGACCCGGATTTCGTTTTTGCTTATCGACTTCGGTCGATAGCATATGGCTCACTAGAGAAATTTGATAACGCATTACAGGATTGCAATATAGTCATTGAATTAGAACCCAAAGTAGCCGGGAATTATTCAAATAGAGCATTAGTTTTTGAGAAGAAAGGGCAATACGATGAAGCGTTTAAAGATTATGAAAAAGCAATTAAATTAGATCCAAATTTTGCACATAGTTATGTAAATAGAGGTGTTTTATATTTCAATACAGGAGAGTATTCAAAAGCTCTTAATGATTACAATAAAGCCATCGAGCTGGGAGCAAACAATGTAGTATTTGCTAATAGAGCACGTGTGAAATATGAATTAGATGATAAATCAGGGGCTTGTGAAGATATAAATAAAGCAGTGGAAATGGGTGCGCAAGTTCCTTCTGAGATTATTGCGAAATATTGCGATCAATAAAAAATTGAATATTGAAATATGGTTGGTGCAAAATACCCAGCCACTAACATAAAATAAACGCCATTAAAACGGGCGTTTATTCAAATCGTTATCACTCAATCAATCCACTCTTAAACTTCTCCATATTTAATTCACTCCTAGCTTCCTGCAATTTCTCTTTTAAATGTAACATATCTCTAAAATATTCTGTCCATTCACTTATTATCTTAAAATCTAAATGTGATAAATCTCTTATCATCATTTCCCTCCCTTGAAAACCGACATATCTAAATCTATGTAATCTGTCTTCTAATCTAATCTTATTAGTTTCGAGATTATTCATCACTTCATCAAATATTTGTCGTCGGTTAAATAACTCATTTTCCAATAACTTGAGTTTATCCTCAAGGTTATTCTTTGATACATTTAATAGATCACTTATAATATCATTTTCATCCTCTTTTGAAGTATAGGTCATTATTTCAAAGTTGATTTTATACTCATAACAGCTTGTGATGCTGTTTTACCTTTTTCTGTAAGTATTATCCATTTGATCTTTTTTGAAGGATAGATTTCAATAAAATCTTTGCTTTCTAATCTTTTCAATATTGCTCTAAAATGATTAATAGATGTTTTTACTTCTCTATGCAGTTTTTGACAATATCGTTTATTTTCCGGTGCCATTTTAATTTTGATTAACACATCTAACCATTTGGGGAAGTATAGTAGTTGTCTCATTTTAATTTAGGTGTAATATTTAATTGTGCTAATCTTTTCATAGCAATATCGTAGTATTTTTTAGAGATTTCAAATCCGATAAACTTCCTATTAGTTTCTTTACATACAACAGCAGTAGTGCCTGAACCCATAAAACAATCAACAATCAGATCATTTCCCTTTGAATGACTTAGAATTAATTCTTTAACAGCTTCTTTACTCTTTGCTGTAGGATGATACCACTTTTCCTTCTTTCTGTGATTACTAATAATAACATCATGGATAAACTTTTCACCGTCGTGGTTTAATACCTGTGTAGAAGATAAAATAAGGAATATTTCTGATGTTCTTAAAATTCTGTTGTGAGCATAAGAACAATCATTTGGTTTATATAAAAATCCTGCTTTTTGAATATATAATCCACTAAACAACAAACATTTGAATAATAGCCCAAGCTTTTTACCGCTATCAAAGAAGATTATAATAGAGTGTTTAGGTTTTATTATTCTTTTAAATTGATTTAAAATCGGTAAAAGAAAGGTGATATAATCTTCTTCGTCTAAATTATCATTTTCAAAGTCTTTACCAAGATTATAAGGCGGGTCTGTTAAAATCAAATCTACACTTTTATCTTTTAACTCTTTTAGACCTTTCAAAGCATCCATGCAGTAGATTTTATTCACTTCTATGATTTTATGTCAAACCTCCTGAATTAATCACAATCATATCTTTTGGAAATGCATCTCTAGGGAATAAGGTGGTTTGCTTTTCTACTGTTTGTATTAGTTGTGTGGAAGGAACGCACCAAGCATTTGCATATTTCCATTTGTTTTTACTATCATTAATAATATCATCTACATCTGATCTTGGTTTATTAGTACAAATTATATATCCTTTAATATTGTGGATAATCATATTTGTTAATGCTATTCTATATAATCTAATATCAGGTTCAATTGCATAGATCATCGCTTTATTAGCGATATCTTTTACAGCCATTATTACCCTGCCTGTTTGAGCCTTTGGAATTAAGATTTTTATCTGTTTATCAGTTTTATCAATATAGTTAAGAATTATTGATTCAGCTTTTTCAGGTGAGAGTAGTTTATCACTTTGTTTGATTACTCTTTTAAAATATAATTCACCGAGATGGTCGTAATAATCAGACCTTAATAATTTTGAATCATAAATATCCAGGACAGTTTTACAAAAGTTCTGATCTTCAAATAGCCACTCAAATTTATGTGGAATTTCAAAGAACAGACTGCCTTGATTATCAACAGCAATAAATTCAATAAAATGATCCCAACTAGTAAAACCATCTTTAAATTTCTTTAAAAATAAGTCATAGATTCTTTCTAGCATTGAAAAAACATCTTTATTCATCCTGTGTATCTCCGTTTCTTCTTAATGCTGCTAACTCTAAGATTAGTTTATCAAGCTTAGAATTACACAGGCTTACAATTGACTTAACTTCTTTCAACTCTGCATTTAGCTTAAAGATTTGCATATAGTTCTTACTGTTATTTTCTTCAATATTCCATATTCCAGTCTGAATTAAATCTGTTCTTGTTAGCAAATCTTGCAGTGATACATTTTTCATAAGAATTAATTCAAAAGGTGATATTTATACTTTGTGTAACTCAAGAGTGACAAAGTATTTAAAAGGAAATATTTTAAGTTGAATATGAAAAATTCCAATCAAGTCTACTTGCCCTTAAGCTCATTTGATCGAGATAGTATCAATTCGCTTAGCGCAGTAGATGCTATTGATTTTCTGTTAAGATTACGATTAGATAAAAGTAGTCATAAATGGCATGCAACGCGATACTTTAATCACTACAAATCATTTTCAAATGTTGTTGATGCTGCTGTTAATAATTCTTTAGAAAATATTATCAGAACTGATTTTATACCCAATCTAAAATTCCCTTTTGAATTTGCTAATCGGTATCTTGATGATAAAACTAATCATGGTACAACTATATCTGATGCTTCGGAAGTAATTAATTATTTAAGACATTCTATGCGTGGTAGACAAGATGAAGTCTTTAAAGTCTTATATCTAAATGGTAGAAATCAGATTGTCAATAATGATGATGTTTCCAACGGAACAATTAATCATGCTGCTGTTTATCCGAGAACTATCATCTATAATGCTTTAAAATACAATGCATCAAGTTTAATACTAGCTCATAACCACCCTTCGGGAAATGTTAGACCTAGTAAAGAAGATATATCAGTAACAAACAGAATCAGAAATGCTGCCAATTTATTTGATATTAATGTCTTGGATCATGTAATTGTGGCCGGGAATAAATATTATAGTTTTGCTATGCGGGGGGAGGTTTAGGTACCTATTTTGCTGATAATATACACCACTATTGGCACTAATAACGTTACCCAAACTTTCCAATGTTTTTTTAGAGGTATATTTAATAAAGCTAAAAATGCAACTAATTCTGATAATATTTGTATTAAAACTTTATTCTCATGTATAACAAACCATTGCCAATTAAAAATGTTATTGAAATTCCAAATAAAAACTGACGATAGTGTAAACAGTAATAAAAATACTAACCACTTATTAACCGATTTCCCCTTGCTAAGTTTTCCTGTTAGAGTATCTATCTTTGTTTGATAATCAATTCCTTTTTGACTAGAATTTTGGTCTATTTCATCAACTCTATTTTCTAGTTTTTTTATTCTTTCTTTTTGTGTGTCAGACACATTTTCTAACTCATCTTTTTCTTTTTGTAGTTCAACTGAAATATTGACAAATTTACTGTCAATAGTCTTGTCAATTTTATCATTACTTTCATTTATGTCAATTTGATACATAAATCGTTTATCTGTCGTCAATTTTAAGGCTAATGGTATTGAAATATTTTTATATCTTGTTAAACGTGATAAAACAGCTTGATATTTTTCTTCCAAATGAAGTGAAGAAACCATTGATCTCAAAAATGGTTGCGTAACAAGTAAATGAAATGATTTTTCAAAATCTTCCTTAGATTTTGCTCTTGTTATCAAAGGTCGATTAATTTGTACCCATTGATTACTCATCAAACAAAATGGCAGATAATCTTTTCCTTTTCTAGCAAATTTATCATAGGATTGTAACTTAGAATCGTGGGTTAAAAACCATGCTTGTGCTTCTGAAAAGTTAAATTTTGGAGTCTTTCTGGCTTTATTAATCAATACTCTGTGAAATGCGTCATGTTCTATGATATTCTCACTTATCCCTGCACCACATGCAGTTCTTAGCATGCTCATCTCGTCCTTTAATTCTTCAGATCCTTCGATACTTTTTCTATATTTCCCTGTTTTGGTAATTCTTAAGCCAACTAAAATATCATCTAAATGTGATTTTTCTGATATAAATTCTTCTATACTAATTCCTTCGCTAACAATTGCTTTCCAATATGAAGTCAAAAAACTATCTTCTCCAAGTTCTTCCAATGCTCTATTCAATAATTCTTTTGTAATTGTTGTTTTATTACCAATCTTCTTCTTATTCCAATTGAGAGAATAACGGAATTCATCAATTGTTTTTGTTGTTACTAATATGTTATATCCCAGAGTATTGGCAATTTTTAATAAGTTATGGACAGATTGAAGAATATCACTTCCATGAAAACCTACTAAGCTATAAAGGATATTATTATCAAGAAAAAGTTTTTGTCCTCTCGTAACTTTTGTTAACAATTTTTCACATTTTTTATCAATTTGTATCAAGTGCCAATAAAAACTTGCATTAAAGAGATTTGCAATATACGAATGTCGCTTGCTATCATCCTTCTTAAAGAAATTAGGAATTTCCAATTTCAATATCTCATCAATAAACGGATCAATTAATGGAAGTTTATCCAACACATCACTCTGCACTTTTTTGAACCATTTCTTTGCTTTTTCTTCTTTGGGATATAAAAGAGCAACACTTTCGACACCGTGTTTCATAAATATTTTAGATGTAAAAATTTGTAGGTTGTCTACAATACCCTCAATATTTTTAATTACAATTGGATAATCATTATATTTTTGTTCTAAATCAATTTTCCATTCTTCTATAACTTTTGTCTCAAGATCTGTTATTTTTTGAAGATTTTTATCTAATTTATCTTTGGCATTTTGTAAAATTTGAAATTTAGGTCTATCCCATTTTCCTCGTTCAATATACTTAATAAACCCTTTTGCCTCTAGGCGCTTTGCTGAGGCACAAATCTCTGGCTCTTCATATTCTAATAAAAAATTATTTTTTATATTTTCTGCAACTTCTAAACTATTTCTTAGGAATTGCTCAAATGTTGCCAATGCATCAAGTACTAAATAATCAATAACTTGTGTCCCATACTCATCTGCTTGGGTAGGATCGAAATGAGCTAATTTAAATATTATCTGTTTTATTTCATTCGGTTTGAATTTTAACATGCTCTTTCCTTGCATTTAGAGATTCATATAATAAATTTTTTATTATCACAAATTTAAAGTTTATCCAGCAAATATATCTATTTAGAAATTTCTTTAATTATTTTTTTCTTTTCTTCTGTTTTTTCTATCCAATTTAATGAATTCCACCACTTTTTAAGTTCATTATGATTCCTTCCCGTTAAAGATGAATATTTTCTCAATAGTTTTACATTTTTTTGATTCATTTTTTTCCCTTGCGTAAATATTATTTATCGAGTAGTCTAATTAATCATAATTTCTTTTCAAATTATTAACAATAATTACACAATTTTTTTACTTTTTCACGATACATTTAAAATTACAAATACCTTTATAACATTAGTAGTATTAATTATATAAGAAATCTTAATCTAATCCCCTTTATACGTCCAAATACCCTCAAAAAAAATAATTAACAAAACCATTTTCGTCTCTATTTAATGCTTTGCAATAGGCATTCCTGTTTTTCTATTCGATTATCAAAATTGGATAACCTGAAAACCACAAAATATGATTCATCAACAATCCGGTAAATTCTGAAGATTGTTGGTAGTCGTTTTGTCAGGATCTGTTCTTAGATATTTTCCTTTTAACCGATCATTAACTACATGAATATCCACCTCCGTATCATCAACCTTAACAAAATACCTGTGAATATTTTCTTCTATTTCAAGTATTGCCATACTTTTTAATTTAGGAGACCATATTGCTTGAGAATTGCACAATGCGATTATATCACCTTTCTTAGCTTTCATAGATTGTGTTACTTCTCTATTAGCCATTCTAATGTTCCCCTATGACCTTAATTCTTTTATCGGAATAAGATTATTATCAAATGCGTATCTTGTTAGACCCGCTATATTATGTATATTAAGTTTCTTCATGATATTACGTCGGTGCTTTTCAACAGTTTTCCAACTAATTAATAATTTACCTCCTACTTCTTTCGAAGTGTTACCTCGGGCTATCATTTTCAATATTTGCTTCTCACGTTTTGATAGTTGTAAATCAATATGATGACAGAGTAATGTCTTATCTTTTAATATTTTGATATCAAGATTTGACAAATCCCGACTTATAAACAATCCACTATTTGCTACTGCATTAATAGCCTTAATTAATTCACTCGAAGCAGATTGTTTTACTAAGTAGCCGTTAACACCACTATTAAAGGCATTTTCAACACTATCTTCATC
>SDBT01015294.1_pt1 | contig 12197 bp, 5 predicted proteins | sample 2277101 | NCBI WGS metagenome assembly SDBT01 (sample SAMN10404973, study PRJNA504765) | marine sediment metagenome | isolation source: marine sediment core GS10_PC15, 103 cmbsf | place: Arctic Ocean: Southern Knipovich Ridge | collected 2010
GAGCTGGCCGTCGGCAACCCCCCAGATGGCCGGCTGCTGGGGCGCCATGGTGAAGTACAGGCTCTCGAAACCATCGAGCTGCCCGTCTTCGACCGGCGAGGTCTGCACGGTGAACATGCCCAGCATGGCCAGCGCGGGGTTTCCCGCCGCGAACTCGGCGAGTTTTTCGCTGAGCGTGGTGGAGAGGAACTCGATCGCGGCGTCGACCTTTTCGCGGGCGACTTGCTCGTCGGTGACCTTGATCATCCACACCGACCCCGCGCCGTCCGCCAACGTCACACCGACGAAGTCGCCGTCGATCCAATCGAGGACGTCCTTCTGGATGTCAAAGCCGATCTGCTTCTGGATCTCGGCCCACTTGGCCAGCAGTCCCTCGCCCTGGGGGCCGGCCACGCGGAAAGTATCCTCGATGAACTTGTAAAGCTCGGCGATGTCGAGCCCGCCGGAGATCGAAAACGACATGGTCTCCTCGGGCAGATATCGCTCAAAATCAGTCAGTTGCGGCCGCTTGCCGAACACCGGGTAGATCGGCCGCGTTTGGGCACCGGCAACCAGAGCAACCAGCGTCTCCCGCTTGACCGCGTATCCGTCGGTGCTCTCGACCATCGCAAAGTAGTCCAGGATCCCCACCGCATCCGCGATCCGGTCGATGACGCGCTTGACCAGCGCCAGGTTGCCCCCGCCTTGGCGCAGAGTCAACTCGGCCGCCTTCTTCCGGGCCTTGGTCGTAACGGCGTGGTAGCGCTCGTGCGATCGAAGCGCTTTCAGATCAGGATCGCGCGAGATGTGCTCCGGGCAGTAGAAGCCAGCATCCACTGCGCGGTCCAAGAAGTCGAGCGCCTTGCTTTCGTGCCCGAGCAGCGCGTGGAAACACGCCAGGCAGTACAGCACCCGCGAATGCTCCGGTGCCACGGCGTAGGCTTGCTCGACGAGCTTCAGTCCCTGCTCGTAGTCCCGCTCCTGACCGGTCTGCCAGGCCTGCATGATCAGTCGGTACGCTTCCCCCTGCTTGGGACCGTTGATGATCAGATCGTCGGCGCAGCATAGCACTGCCAACTCGCCGGCCTTACTGAGTGCCGCCTGGTATCTCAACAGGCCGTGCAAGCTATCCAGATCGGAGTCACCGGCGATCTTCCGCGGCGCGTAGAACCCACCCTCCACCGCCTGCTCCAGCCAGGTCAGGGCCTCGTCCGAATTGCCCAGCAGTGCATTGAAGCAGGCCAGGTTGTACAGGACGATCGAGTTCTTCGAGTCGGCGGCGTAGGCCTGCTCGACCAAGGCCAGGGCCTTCTCCACGTCACCGCGCTGGTAAGCCGACAGCGCCTTGGCGCTCAGTCTGCTGAGCTCAGCGCGCATGCCCGTGTTTCGGTAAACGTCCTGGGGCGCTCCGAGCGTGCCAACCACCGTGTCGATCATGGTGCGGATCGGCCCCAACAAGGCCTGCATGTCGAAGAACATCATGTTGTCCGCGGCTGGCGGCAACTTGCTGAACGCGGCTGTGAAACGCGGGTCCGCACCCAGGGCCGGCTTTGAACCACTCCGATCCAGCAGATCCAAGACGTCGGAATATAGGTGCTCACCGAGGGCGATCAGTAGCACGTCATCGCGCAGCACGACTGCCAGCGGCAACACCGGCGCACCCGGAGCCGCTGCAAGCACATTCAGGCTAACGACCTGGGCGTCCGCCCGCATGCTCTTTTCGACCTCGAGTGCCTCAGCGCCGATCGCTCGGTTGATCTCGGCCGCGATGCCCTCCAGGATCGCCACCAGCCCCTTATGATTCCGCGCCGCCCCTTCCGGGCTGCCGCGGCTGAGCCAGACCACGTTGGTCAGCATGACGGGGGGGCGGTCACCGGAGAGGTGCACTGGCAAGGCGAGCCGCTCCGCGAACGCGATTTCCTGTCCGCCCAACTGCTCCCAATCGACACCGTCGATCAGTTGCTGCATCCGTTCTTTGAGGCGCTTGATCTCCTCGGCCTGCTTCATGCCCAGCGCGGCGCCCAGCAACTCGATCACGTCGTCGCCCACGCCGCTTTGCCCGAGTGCCTCGAAAACCTCTCCCCAGTAACGGTTAAGAAACTCCCGATCGGGGTTGCTGCGCTGATTAATGAACATGAGAACGTCGTTCGGAATGGCGGCGGCAAGCGTGAACTCGTCCGTGTCAGCGCGTCCCGGATTGACCAGCGCCCCGGTCAGCAACACCGTGGCCAACACGCCCGCTACACAGCATCCGCTCTTGCTCACGGTTACAACTCCTTGTCCTCGACCAGCCCTACTCGCGTCGCCCCACGCCACCGTCAGCCGCCTCATGCGGTCGGGCAGACCCGGTGCGGAGCATCACTATAGTGTTATGCGACGCCAGGGTCCCGCGCGCCTCACCGATTGCCGGCGTGCGACGTGTCCGCGGCAAGGACTGTGACGTCTCCGGGGGCCCGCGCGCCGCGCGGAATTCGCGTCCTCGATCGTGGGCGTCCGGGCCACGCGCTCAGTCCCCAACGACCACATCATCCGCCATTTCTTCCAGCCGACGGCGCCACTCGGTCACCTGCTCGGGCTTCTCCCAGGTCTGATAAAGCCGAATGATCCGGGAGACCGCCTGCCGCTTGCGGTCGAGCGACACGTGGCGATCGTCGCGCAGGCCGGCATATCCGGAGAGCAGCAGCGGTTCGGCCTCGGCAAATCTGCGCTGGCCCGCGACGGCGCCGCCGAGTTGACTGACCGTGTCGGCAATCAGCCAGTGCCCCTCGGGCAGCACCTTCTGCCTGGTTGCCAGGCAGCCGTACAACAATGAGGCCGCGTCCTCGTAACGTTTCTCGTTCATCGCCGTCTCGGCTCGCAGGACCAACGACGCGCCGAGCGCGGGATCGGTGATAAGCGACTCGCCGAACTGCTGGGCCAAGCCCTCCCAGGAGAGACTCGCGGCCCCCACCACATCGCCCTTCGCCAGCATGAGCTGGACCAGCCGGGACTCCAATTCCGCGCGGTTGTAGGGTCCGCCGGCCCGCGATTGGTCGACTGCCCGGCGCTGCGTCGCGATGGCTTCGTCGATCTTCCCGGTCATCTGGAACGCGAGCGCGAGTGTATCGAGAATGTTGGCGTCCCGGCCGCCGTCCAGCTCATCCGCCCTTTGGGCGACGGCCAGCGCCATCGCGGGATCGCGCAGCTCCGCCGGTTCGCAGGTCAACAGCTCCCACGCGTAGGCATGGAGCGCGCCGGCGTTCGCGTCGGGCCGATCAGCGGCACGCTTCAGGCGGGCGAGGCGTGCGGCGATGAGCGGCCGGATCTCGTCAACTTCGTCTCTGATGTGCAGGACGCGCAGCAGGTTGTTCATCGGGATCAGCGTTTGGGGGTGATCGTCACCCAGTATCCGCCGATCCAGCTCGTAAGCCTGTTGGAACAGGGCCTGGGCCGGCTCGTAGTCGGACTGGTCCTCGCGCAACAGCCCGACGTGGTTCAATAGCTCGGCGGTCCAGGGGTGCTCCTCGCCCAGCACCTGCCGACTTCCGTCGAGCGCCCGCAGCAGCAGCGCTTCCGCCTCGCCGTACTTACCCAAGGCTCGGCAGACCGCGCCTAGATAGCCCATCGACTTCAGGGTATCGATGTGCGCTTCACCGAGCACGCGCTGTTGGATCTCGAGGATCTGGCGGTGAATCGGCTCGGCCTCGGCGTGTCGGCCGGGTCCCCACAACGCCAGGGCGAGCTCGGTCATCGTCGCCAGCGTATCGGGGTGCTCGGCACCGAGCGTGCGACGCTGGGTCTCGGCCGTTCGCCGAAGTAGCGCCTCGGCCTCCACAAATTTGCCGGTTACCCGAAGCACGCGCGCCAGCGCGTGGTCCGAACGCAGTGCGGCGGGCGGCTCACCGGCCGGCGAACCAGCTCTCATCGTCACGGCCGCGCGCAGTTGCACTTCGGCGTCGGCGTAGAGACCGAGCGCCTCGTAAGTCTCACCGAGTGTCGTCCGAATAGCGGCTTCGACCTCCGGCTGGCCCGCCAGCACGCCCTCGTCGATCTTGCGGGCTGCCTCGTCCAAGATAAAACGCACGGTGACTTCGCGGCCGCGCGCTTGGCTCGGATCCACCGATCCGAGCATATCTTCCAGGAACAGGCTCACGGTCGCGGATTTCTCGGCCTCGATCCGCGCCTGATCCGCGCTGGATTCGGCCGCCGCGCGCTGCTCTTGCGCCCGGCCACGCGCCAGCTCGGCCACGCCCCGGGCGCGGTTGGCCTCGACCAGCCCTACCGCCGCCAGCGCAAACGCCACCACCAGGGCAACAACCACGATCGAACCCGCCACAACCCCCACCCGGTGTCGCCGGACGAACTTGCGTAGTTTGTACGTCGCACCAGGCGGCCCGGCCAGCACCGGCTCGTGCCGCAGGTGTCGCCCGACGTCATCGGCGAGGTCCTTGGCGGTGGCGTAGCGGCGGGTGCGGTCCTTCTCCATCGCCTTCATCACGATCCAGTCCAGATCGCCGCGGGCGAACCGCGGAAGCGCCACCGGGTCTAGCCGGCGAACCGCGGCGATCGCCGCACAGTCCTGCGTCGTGCTCAGCGTTTGTAGTCGGGCCGACGGCTTGGGCGGCTCCACCTCGCGAATAATCCGTTGTATCTCGGCGTACGACGCTTCGCGCAGCGTCTTCGCGTCGAACGGGGTCGTGCCGGTCAACAACTCGTACAGCATCACACCCAGCGAGTAGATGTCCGTACGCGTGTCCACGTCCAGCGCCGTGACCTCGGCCTGGTCCGGACTCATGTACTCCGGCGTCCCGAGGAACTGCCGGAACTCGGTGAACAGCGTCTTGTCAGTCAGTCGCTGGCTGGTCGCTTTCGCGATGCCGAAGTCGATCACCTTCGGGACCGGGCAGCTGTCGTGCAGTGCTACCAACACGTTGTTCGGCTTGAGGTCACGATGGATGATGCCCTTCTGATGGGCGTGCTGCACCGCTTGGCAGACCTTCTGGAACAACTCCAGGCGGTCGCGCGTCGAGAGCTTGTGCTTGTCGCAGTAGGCCGTGATCGCGATACCTTTGACCAGTTCCATCACGAAGTACGGCCGGCCGGTCGTGGTCGCGCCGCCGTCGAGCACGCCGGCGATGTTGGGATGGTCCATCAGCGCCAGCGCCTGACGTTCCGCCTCGAAACGCGCGATCACCTGCTTGGTGTCCATCCCGAGCTTGATGATCTTGAGGGCCACCTTGCGGCGAACGGGTTCTTCCTGCTCCGCCATGTAAACGACGCCGAAGCCCCCTTCGCCAATCTCCTGAAGGATCTTGTATCGGCCGATTCTCGTTCCAGTGGCTTCGCTCGGCTCCCAACTCTCGATTGTCGCATCGGGGTCAACCGGGGGCGTCTCGAGGAACGACCCAACCTGTCCATGCATGCTCAGCAGCGTCTCGACTCGCGTTCGCAGGTCGAGATCGTCGGCGCAGGCCGCGTCCAGGAATCCAGTTCGATCCGCCCCCGACTCCCGCTCGAGCGCGGCGCTGAAGAGTTGTTCCAGTCTTTCGTTCTCGGAAGTGGCCACGACCTCGTCCTCGGAGTGTCTAGCGCCCGGCCGGAGCGGCGCTGGGCGCACTCCAGCGGATGCCGGGCGTTGACTGGTTCCCGGGCGGTGCGTCCGCCCACGACGCTAGGCCCGCCCGCTGGGTTATGCGTCAAATGCCGCGGGAGCGCCTCGTCATGCGGCGTAATCTAAGCCGGCTCGTCACCCTTGCACATCTCCTTATAGAGCCAGGTACGGGCAAATGTCCAGTAGCGATCGGCGGTGGCCCGGGAGATCCCCAGAATCTGACCCACCTGCTCAACCGTCAATCCGGTGAAATAGCGGAGCTTCACCAGCTCGGCTTTGATCTGGTCCTCACGGGCAAGCTTCTCGAGTGCCTCGTCCAGGGCGAGCAGGTCGATCGAGTCGGGGAGCACGATCGCGTCCGCCTCGTTGACTTCGAATCTGCGACGTCCGCCGCCGTGTTTCAACCGGGATTTTCGCCGCGCGGACTCAACCAGGATGCGCCGCATGGCCTCGGCGGCGGCTCCAAAGAAATGAACGCTATTGTCCCACTGCGCGCCCTTGCCGCCCAGGAGCCGCAGATACGCCTCGTGCACCAGCTCGGTGGCCTGCAGCGTCTGCCCCGGCCGCTCACGGGCGATCTTTCGGGCGGCCAGCCGCCGCAGTTCATCGTAGACCGCCGCCAGCAGCTTGTCGGTTGCACGCCGATCCCCGTGCTTTAACTCGTCCAGGATGCGCGTGACGTTGTTCATACGTGCACCACGGCTGTGGCCTCCCGGTCGCGACTGGTCCGAGCGCGGCGTTAAGCCTGCCGCGCGGCCTACGCACACTGCCCCCGGAACGCGAGTCGTTTCGGAAGATGGGGCAGCGCCTCACGGTGCCGCTCTTCCCCAGAATCTAATAAAACGACTCGCTGTTCGCACTACCGATTGGACGGTCCACGCTACGGTCTAACCCGTTACGCATTCTCCCAACTGCCGGACGGCGACCAGATACACAAAGAACAGAATCCACTGAAGCAGAATACTCATCGTCAGTTCCTCCCGCAGTTCCCAGTAATCGAATCTCCGAGCGTCATTCTAGGCAAACCGGCGCCCCCACCGCAACCGTACCTCACGCACCTGCCAGCGCTGGACCATCGCTTCAACCGGCCGCGCCCCTCACCCCGGAGAGCGGGTCCGTGACCTGGCGTCGTTCCTCGACAGCGAGGACGTGAATGACCAGCGGAAGGCCCTGTTCGCCTTCTGCGAGCGGATCGTGGCGGATGCCGAGACCAGGGAGGTTATCATCCAGACGGACCTGCTGGGATTGGCGCAAAAGCAAACCCCGCCAGGACTTCCGGCGGGGTTGCTGAATCTGCCACTCCCCGACTTGGACTCGAACCAAGAACCTGCCGGTTAACAGCCGGCCGCTCTACCAATTGAGCTATCGGGGAATATTCAGTTTTCGCGGCCTTGGCCCCGCACGCCAGCAGGCTCGTAGTCGAGGCTGGCGGCGTGCGCTGAGGTTACCGCTCGGTCGAGTTTTAGCCTAGCATCGCCGTGCCGGAAGTCAACCCGACCGCGGGTGACGTCCGAGCCGCCGAGCAATTACCCGCGTCGCGAGCGCAGATTGATCTCCCCGCCTTCGCCGCTCTGGTTTTGCACGCGTCTGAACTCGGTGCTGGGCGGCACCAAAAACAGCAGGCCGATGATCGTATCTTCCGAATCGTTGAGCTCGCCGCGATCGATGTCCTTGAAATCGAGCATGCGGTTGTAAGTAATGCTGAGGGAGTCATCGGGGCCGCCGCCGGCGTAGAACAGTTCGATGTACTCCTGGCCGCGGGCACGGGTCACGAGCGCGAAGTAGCCCGCCAGCGGGTACTTATTCGCGTTGGCGTCGACGATCTCGTACTGGCTCAACTGCGCGACGAAGTTGAACACTTGTCCCGCGCCGGTCTGCGCGCGCCTGGGCTTGTAGCGCACTTGTATCAGACGCTGCCCCTCGGGAAGTTTGAAATACTGGACGCGCGGCGCCTCGCCGGAATGCTCGAGCCGCGAGCGCGACCCGTAGATCCGCCCCGAGACAAAAGCGTCGCCGTCCACCGTGACATCCCCCGCGCCTTGAAAGGCACGTCTCATCATCACAAACGGCAGGTTGGCATTGTCGTTGCTGCCGCGCTCCAGTACCCGTCCGAAGGTCCGCGCGCCCCCGCGGCCCCGGCCCCGACGGTCCCCCGTCTCCCCGCTCAGGGTTAGGGTGACCTCCGGATCTTCTTCCGGCTGGGCCGGCACCGCGGCCCGCGCATGCCGCCGATACTCGACGAACGCCGGCTGGAAATTCTCGTCTACCTCGTAGTAGGCGTAGATCGGCTCGGAATGCCCACCCGGCAGGTTGAAGTTGTTGTCGAAATCGACAATGCGGTGCCGACCCGCGATCCGGGCATCCGCGTTGGCGATGATCCGCGCCGCGTACTGTCGCCACTTGCCGTTGACCGACCCCACCATGCGCAGCATGGTCGGCCGGAATAGATGGAACGACGAGCGCCCGTCGCGGTCGGCCGCCGTCTGGTTCAGCCGCAGTCGCGTCCCGATTAGCTTCTTTCCCGGGGTCGGTTTGAAGTTGATACTCTCGTAGTCCGGCGTGGGGCGCCGGGCCGTGGGCAGGTCTTTGCGGTAGCGCGCATCCGCGATCGGTTCAGTCTCCTCCCACCAGGCCTCGACCCGCAAGCCCCGCTTGAAACCGTCCGCATCACGCCCGCGATCTTTGCGATAGGGAGTGGGCGTGCAGTCGCGCTGCACGGTGTTGGTGGAAAAGTAGAGCGCCTCGGAGAAGTCGGGATAGACACTCGCGAACGCGGTCGCGCCGCGCATGCTCCCGCCGCTGATGAGCTTGAACAGCCCGGCGGTGAATTCGTCGGGGCGTGTCCAGAGATGCTGGCGATCGAACTGGAGCAACTCCGGATGGTCGCTGTCCATGTCGCCGTACTCATTCCGCTCCCAGACCGAGTGTCCCAGCACGCGCCCGCCCAGCGGCAGCATCAGCAAGCCCAGGCCCAGAATGCCGACGAAGATCTGCGCGTTGACGAACCCGCAGGCCACGGCCCCGCCGATATCCACGCCTGTCGGCAGCTTAACGTTTCCGCGGATGTAGTTGTCAGCCAAATAGCGCAGCAGCAGGATGCTGAGTACGAAGAGGCCCACGAAGCAGATCGGCTCGACATAGGCCGGATGCAGCTCGAAGCTCCTGGTGATGAGGTCATTCGCCGCTTCGTAGAAGCCGAAGGCGATCGCCGCCGATGCAACCACGCAAAACACGTTGATCAGGCCGCTGAAGAACCCGAAGATCGAGTGCATGAAGGTGATGCAAAGAACCATCACCAGTGCCGCTATATTCAGAGCCATGCCGCACCTCGCTTTCTACGCAGCGTTGGGCTTTCCCTGTTTCGCCGGGCCCTTCGTCTTCGCCGCACGCGGCGCGCCCACCTTGGGCGGGCGTGTGGCCCGGACCACCTCTTCGATGCTGGTGGTTCCGTCGAAGACCTTTTGCAGGGCGTGCTGCTGAAGTCCGAGCCCGCCCTTCTTCATCGCCGCCCGTTTGATGTCCCCCAAGGAGGCCCCGCGGGCGATCACTTTTCGCAGGTCGTCGTCAACAACCAACATGTTGAAGACCCCGGTCCGGCCGGCGTAGCCGGTCCCGTGGCAGCTCTGACACAGGACCGGATTTCCCTGCTTGTCGTATTGCGGCTCGGGCGGTCGGTACAGCACCTTGTCGGCCGGCATGTTGATCTTCTGCAAAGTCGCCGGGTCTGGCTTGTAAGGGGTCTTGCAGGAGGTGCACAGCACGCGCACCAGCCGCTGGTGAGTCACCACCAGCAGACTCTGGGCCAACAGCTTGGCGTCTCCGACCATTGACGCCCAGCGCTTCAGCGCGTCGAGCAGATCCAACGACTTGACCGCCGCGTACACCATCTGCTTGCCGGTGGCGGCCTTCGCGGCCAACGGCGCCGCCTCGCGCTCGCGTATCTCCGGGAGCACGATCACGTCCGGGTCGGTCCGGATGACGCGCTGCAACTCCGCCACGAAAGTCTTGTCATCCCCGGGCTCGTGAATGTGCTGGGTAATGTTGTTGATCGCGATTTCGCGCTCGTACTCGACGGTCTGGATATTCTGAAGGAACGCGTCGTGGCTGCGGGCGAAGCTGTAAACCGACGTGGTCAGTCCCGCGCCCGGGGGCGCCGAGAGCAGGATCATGCCGTGTTCGGCGTTCATCGCCGCACGCACCGTCTCCTGCTGCTTCTCGGTCAGGCCGATGTCGTCGACCTTGTAATCCTTCTCGTCGCCGATGACCCGCAGCATCAGCTTCTCGCCGGCGGTCGAGCCGTTGGTCCGCACGATCACGTCGAAGCGATGCGCGTCGCCTAGCGCCGCCAGCAACTGGCCCTTCTGTGGCTTGCGGCGCTCTTCGAGGTCGAGACCGGCGACCTTCTTGAAGAACTGCAGCACCGCGTCGCCTTCCGGGCGCGTCAGCGGCTCGCGTTCGGTGGTCTCGCCATCGATCTGCACGCGGATCTTCGTGGCCTCTCCCGCCGGGATCACCTCGACCCGGCTTGCCCGCCGCCACAATGCGTCGAACAGCACGTCCTGCGCCAAGGCAAATTGCTCGCGCAGCTCGTCCTCTTCGGGGACCGGGACGACCGTGCGGTCGGCCCCGGTGATGCGGACGCGCTCGCTGACCTCGCGCTTCTCCTTTTTTTTCTTCCCGCCGCTGAACCCCTCGGTCATCACGCGCTTGATGTGCGCCGCGGTGCACACCTTGTCGTCTTCGAGCACCAGGCCGTTGCGGTGCACGACGTAGCTGATCGTGAAGGCGATGTGAATCACGCCGAAGGCGCCGATCGCCGCCCAGAAGTTCGGCAGAAACAGCAGCAAAATCAACGCCACCGTCCCGGCACTGATCGAGCTCACGTTCCAGATCGTCTGGAAGGTGTTGACCGCCACGGTGTCCTTGTCGATCCACTGGGCGATCAGCACCCACAGCGTGAACAACACCGCCGCCGCGCCGAGCTTCCACGGATTTACATAGACGCTGCTTTCGGGGAGTTGGCCCAGCAACTCGAGCAGAGCAATTGTCGCCATCTGGTCTCCTGTGACCGAGCAGCCGCGTGGTTCCGCGCGTACTCTAGCCCAGAATCGCCGTCGTCGCCTGCCGGATCCCCTTCAAGGCCATCTTCAACTCGTCGGGGTTCGGAGCCGAGTCGTAAGCGGTCTCGTGGTCGATGTACCCGGTCTCGACCAACCGCCGCAGATTCTCGGTGAAGTCCACCATGCCGGCGTCGTACGACGACCGAATCACGCTGATGATCTCGCTGTCGCGCTCTTCCTTGATCAGCTTGCGAATCGAGGGGTTTACGATCATGACCTCAACCGCCGGGACCAGCGGCACGCCTTCCATCACGCTCGGGATCAGCTTCTGGCAGATGATCGACTGGAGGTTGAATTCCAGCGCCTGACGGATCGCCCGCCGCTCGTTCTGCGGAAACAGGTCCAGAATACGTGAGATCGTCTGCGCCGAACTCGCGGCGTGAATCGTCCCGAACACCAGGTGGCCGGTCTCGGCGGCGTGCACCGCCGCGCCAAACGTGTCGATGTCACGCATTTCACCGATCAGCACCACGTCCGGGTCCTCACGCATGAGGTACTTCAGCCCGGTGTGAAAATCGGGCACATCGATCCCGACCTCGCGCTGGTTGATCAGAGCCTTGTCGTCGGTGAACAGGTACTCGATCGGATCCTCGATCGTCACAACGTGCACCGGCCAGCGGGCGTTGATGTAGTTGATCATCGCGGCGATCGTGGTGCTCTTGCCCGAACCGGTGATCCCCGCCAACAGCACCATCCCCTCATTGAATTCGGAGATCTCGGCCATAACCGGCGGCAGGTGCAGGTCCTCGAACTTGAAGTTGCTGCGGTCCACGCGGCGGGCCGCCACTGACATCTTCCCCCGCTGCTCGAAGGCGTTGACGCGGAATCGGTCGGCATCGCCCGGCGGGCCGACGTCGTGCGCGAAGTCAACCGCGCCAAATTCCTTATAAAGCTGCTTCTGATCCTCGCTCAGCAGCTCGAAAATCCCGTTGCGGATGTACTCTTCACTGAGGGGGCCGCCGGTCAGCGGCCGCAGGTCGCCTTTCATCCGAATGATGGCGGGGCGGTCGGCCTTGAGGTGCAAGTCCGAGACCTTCATCTTGACCACGACCTTGAAATACTTGTTCAAGGTCGGCTCTTTCTCCCCTGACTGCTTGTCCGGCTCCTCCACCGGCACGTCGATCGGCACTTCTTCAGCCATGTTCGTGAATTCCTTCCAATATTGCGGCTAAAGCCCCGACGGACCCACGTCGCGCCGGCAAAGCACACCTCCTACGCCGGGCGACTGGTCACCAGCCGCCCCTTGCGCGTCCGAACGCGTAAGTCTACCCGCTCCCAGCCGACCTGGCTACCTCATTACGGGATTGCAGCTTGGAGGTTGGGGATTGCCGATTGCGGATCGACGCTGTTTGTGGACGAGTGGAGCGGGTTGCCGATCAGTACCCCGAGCGTAAGCGCCGGGCCGGCGGCCGGCGGCGTGCGATAGACCCGTCGCTTACGCTCGGGGTACTGACCAGCGGCCCGTCGCTGACGCTCGGGGTACTGATCGGCGCTGAGCTATGCCTTCG
>SDBT01015295.1_pt1 | contig 12197 bp, 5 predicted proteins | sample 2277101 | NCBI WGS metagenome assembly SDBT01 (sample SAMN10404973, study PRJNA504765) | marine sediment metagenome | isolation source: marine sediment core GS10_PC15, 103 cmbsf | place: Arctic Ocean: Southern Knipovich Ridge | collected 2010
CCTCAGATGTTAATTCTCATGAGTATGTAATGTTGATGAATGAAAAATTTACAAATTCGGGAAAAGATCCTTTTTTTGTCGGCGATAACATGGACCAGGTAATAGCGATGGGTGAAGGAACCGATTGGATTGACGAGATGTTTGTAGAAAACGTTCCTACCCAGGATTACGTACTTAGTTTTTCAGGGGGAAACGAACAATCAGTTTTCTCAACTGGAATATCTTACACTCAGCAAGGCGGCATTGCCGGAGGAACTGACGTAAACAATATGAAGCGTATCTCTTTCAGAATGAACTCCGAACATAACCTCTATAAAAATATCCTTAAAGTGGGAGAAAATTTCACATATTCGAATTCTAACTTTAAAGGGCGTGAAATGGGTGGTAAAGGTGACGATGTTTGGAATGCAGTTCAAATGGCCCCTATTCTTCCAATGTACGATGACAATGGCGATTATTATCCTAACAGAGGATTGTTTTATGAATTTGGAGGCGGTCAGCAATCAAATCCCGTAGCACTAATGAGATTAGACAACCAAACGCTAACGGGAATTGGTAAACTGGTGGGTAATTTTTACATAGATTTACAGCCCATAAAAAATTTGACGCTTAGATCCACCTTTGGTATTGATTATAATAACACACAGGCAAGATCATATACGCCAACATACCCTGACCTAGGACCCTACGCCGATCAAAATACGCGACCTTTTGATGAAGTCACTCAAAGTACATCAGAGTTTATAAGATGGTTATGGACTAATACAGCTTCTTATAATTTAAAGATTAATGAGCATAATTTTGATATACTTATTGGTACCGAAGCTCAAGCGGACCATAGAGAATATCTGATGGCATCCAACAGAAACCTGAGCTTGAATGATCTTGATCATGCTTACATAGATAATGCTTTGGGTAAAAACAATGAAGGATTGATGAGTATGGGTGGTTATCCCGAGGACCATAAATTGTTGTCTTATTTTGGCCGTGTAAATTATAATTTCAAGGGTACATACCTGCTGAATTTTATCTTACGGTCTGATGGGACTTCAAATTTTGCCCAGGAGAATCGTCGGGGGTATTTTCCATCTGCCTCGGCCGGTTGGATAATAACTAACGAATCTTTTATGGAATCAACCAACACATGGTTAAATTCATTGAAAATACGTGGTAGCTGGGGACAAAATGGTAATGAGAATATTCCGCCGTTTTACTACCTATCTCCCGTAAGCCTAAGTTACAATTACCCTATTGGACCCAATGATGATGAGACGGCAATAATGCACACTGGAGCAGGATTGACACGTATGTCCAATCCTACATTAGAATGGGAAGTTTCGGAACAGCTCGACCTCGGTTTTGATGCGATATTATTTGGCCATAAACTTGAGGCTAATTTCGACTATTATAAAAAGTCGACAAATGGTTGGTTGCTTAATCCGCCGGTAAGTCCTACTATTGGACTGGCTCCTCCATATATCAATGGGGGTAATGTAATCAATGAAGGGGTTGAACTTGCACTAACATACAACCAGAGAGTGCGTGATTTCGAGTATAGTATTAACGTGAATGGAACATACAATAATAATTACGTAACAGAAGTTCCCAACGATATTATTCACGGACTAGGTGGTGGTTTAACAGATAACAACACAGAGTTCTACCGCACTCAAACCGGATTTCCAGTGGGATATTACTGGATGCTTGAAACGGATGGTGTCTTCCAGAATCAGGATGAGATACAGAATTATGCAAAAGACGGAGAAATGATTCAACCGAGTGCTCTGCCCGGTGACTTGAAATATGTTGACCAAAACAATGATGGAACTATCGGTGATGATGATAAAATAAATGTTGGCGATCCATTCCCCGATTGGACCTATGGTATAAACTTAAATTTCGGTTACAAGGGATTTGGCTTGTTTATTAGCGGATACGGGGTAGCCGATGTTCAAATTGTTCAGGCATATAATAACGCATCACGTTATTTCCCAAACTATCTTTCAGAAGCACTTGGGCGTTGGCACGGAGAAGGAACCTCCAATCACTATCCTCGTTTAGATATAAATGGCATTAACTGGACAATCAACTCCGATATCTATGTTTATCAGGCTGACTACTTCAAACTGAACAACATCACCTTGAGCTATGATTTTGCCCAATCGATAAAAACTAATCCATTAAGCCAAGCCAGTGTATACATTGCCATTCTGAATGGATTTACCTTTACTAAGTATAACGGAATGGATCCCGAGGTTGGTCAGGGACGGGAATCCTACATGATGGGTAGTGAGACCGGTTTTGTACCCAATCCACGTACAATTATTTTTGGTGTTAATATTAAACTATAACAAAGATTTAGCTATGAAAAAGATACAATTATTTTTTGTTGTGTTGCTTGCAACAATCGTGTTAGTCGGCTGTAGCGACGACTTTCTGGATACGGAACCTATGACGCAAAAAACTGAACCTTTCTTTTATCAAAACCAAGAGGATGCATACCAGGCATTAATTGGCTGCTACAGTGCGTTTTTGGACTTTGAAAATACCAGTTATTCTTGGTGGACTACAATAATAATCTCGGATATGCTCAGTGATGACGGAGAGGCTGGTTCTGCAACAGGGATAGGATTGGAGGCTGATGTTGTCGACCGTTTTGATATTGGCGTTTACCCTTCATCGCTAAATATTTATAAACGTCATTGGAATGCAGCTTGGGTTGCGTTCAATCGTATGAACAAATTGTTAAATAAATTGGATGAAATAGATTGGACAACCATGTCCGGAGGACAGGATTTAACAAAAAACCAATGCGAAGGTGAAGTGAAAGTGTTGCGTGCATGGATGTATTCTCATATGGTGCGTCTCCTGGGTAATATTCCTTTGATAACTGAGAACACAGAAGATATTTTGATCGAACCGCAAGCTGATCCGTCATTTGTTTACGGACAGATTATGCAGGATTTAAAAGATGCAGTAACTCTATTGCCGGCAAATCCATATTCGAACGCTTCATCAACCGGAAGAATGACCAAATGGGCAGCAGAAGCCCTTGCAGCTCGTGTCCATTTATTCTACACGGGATACTATGGAAAAACCCAACAAAATATCCCTTTGGGTATAGGCAAAGGTTCGGTTGATAAAACTGGTTTGATATCCTATGTAAATAGTATCCTGTCGAAAGATCAGATCAAAGGCTATCTTTCAGATATTATCGCTAATGGTGGTTTCGCCTTGGTTCCCAACTTCCAGTCGTTATGGCCAACAGGATCCGCAGAAGCAATGAGACATGATCCAAATTTCCCGGGATACGTTGGTGAAGGTAATCCAGAAACAGTTATGGCAATGAAACATACATACACAGGTGGTCTACATAACGGGTTTTCAAAATGGCCGGGACCTCGCCAGGTAAATACCGATAGTGTTTATGGTACAGGATGGGGAGTCGGACTTCCACATGCACATGTTTGGGATCTATTTAACGAAGAAGATTCCCGCAGGGATGCATCACTGTTGAACGTATTGAAAGAGAGAGGTAGTGAAGGTTACGATTTATGGGCTTCAAAAGATCAGCGGGCTTTCACAGGTTTCTACTACAAGAAATACTTGCCGCTTAATAATAAACCCGGACTAGCTCAGGGAACATTTTTAGGAGGCAGTGGCTGGTCAAGCAGTTGGTATCAGGATTTTGTAATGATCCGTTACGCCGATGTATTGTTGATGGCAGCAGAGATGGGCATTGATGCACAAGCCAATTTTGATAAAGTAAGAGTGCGTGCCTATGGTCAGGATTATGTTAGTGCAAATCCGTTAGTGCCTACTTTCGAAAATATCATGATTGAACGTCGCCTGGAGTTCGTGGGTGAAGGTATACGTTACTGGGATTTATTAGGACAGGGTGTTGAGAAAGCGGCTCAGATGATCAATATCCCGCCTCCTGGAATAGTTGTTAAAGATGGACCGGATATCTATGGAACGAAAAATATAATTGTAGATGGAAACAATGTTCTGAAGACCAGCGGCCTGATACAAATCCCATGGGATGCGATTGACCTTTCCGATGGACTTTATGTTCAAAATGTAGGGTGGGAAAGATAAGTGACAAGTTTTTAATTTTATGTTATTTAGCAAATACTAGATAGACAGACAGATCGAAATTTCAGAAGAAGTAAATATTCAGATGCGAAAATTGTAAATGTATCGTAAATGAGTTTTGCTTTGAATTAAGGAGTAGGTTGAGGGGTTCTGATTTTTCTTGAATCAAGAGGTTAAAAGGAAATTCAAGAATCCCTCTCTTATTTGCAGCATATTACCGGGAGTATCAAAAAATCAAAATCTGCATAATGAGAAAGATAGAATTAATGTTATCATTATTCTTGGCTCTAATTACTTCATTGGTCACTGCCAGAGAATTCCATGTTTCGGCAAACGGAAGTGATAAGAATGAAGGTTCTGTTTCATTGCCATTTAAGACTATCTCGGCCGCTGCACAGGTTGCTCAACCCGGTGATGTAATAACAGTGCATGCGGGTACTTATCGCGAGCGGGTGACACCGCCTCGTGGTGGTGAGTCCGATACAAAGCGAATCATCTACAGGGCTGCTGAAGGTGAGATGGTGAAGATAAAGGGCTCAGAAATCATTAACAACTGGACCCAAATTATAAAAGGGGTATGGAAGGTCTCTATACCAAATACATTCTTCGGAGAATACAACCCTTACACTGATGTCATTGGAACGGATTGGTTTACTGACCGGGGACGAGTGCATCACACCGGCGAGGTCTATTTAAACGGCAAATCTCTTTATGAGGTTGTCACTTTAGAAGGTATCCTGAATCCGAAACCACTGCTTTACACGACCGATCCGGAAGGCTCGCTGTATGTCTGGTATTGTGAAGTTGATGACAAAACCACCACACTCTATGCTAATTTTCAAGGTTCTAATCCCAATGAAGAATTAGTGGAAATCAATGTCAGAGATGCCTGCTTTTATCCGGACAAGCCGGGGATGCATTACATGACTATTAGGGGATTCCATATGAGCCAGGCCGCGACGCAATGGTCTACGGCCACTGATGAACAGATTGGGCTGATCGGAACACACTGGAGCAAGGGTTGGATTATCGAACACAATGTTATCAGCAATTCCAAAAACGCGGGGATCACATTGGGAAAAGATCGTAAAAGCGGCCATCGGGCCTGGGCAAAGGAACCAAATAAACCTGGTTATCTAATTTATAATGAAGTCATACTCCGGGCGTTATTAGAAAGTGGATGGAACAAAGATAGTGTTGGCTCCCACATCGTCAGGAACAATACGATTTTCGATTGTGAAAAGAATGGCATTCACGGAAGTCTGGGAGCGATTTTCAGCCGGATTGAGAACAATCACATCTACAATATACATACAAAGCGGCAATTTACCGGAGCAGATATAGCTGGCATAAAGTTCCTTGGCGTAATCGATGTGCTGATCAAGAACAATTGTGTACACAATGCTTACAGGGGTATGTGGATGGATTGGATGGCTCAAGGCACCCATATAACCGGTAACTTGTGCTATAATAATTCCAATGATGACTTATATTGTGAGGTCGATCATGGTCCCTATCTTGTTGATAATAATATACTCTTATCTGAAACAGGATTTAAAGACGTATCTCAGGGTGGAGCTATTGTCCACAATCTTATTGCCGGAAAAATTATTCGGGCACATCAGCAAACCAGGAAGACTCCTTATCACAAACCCCATTCAACGATGTTAGCGGGTTTCGATATAATTCATGGGGGAGATAATAGATTCTATAACAACATCTTCGTGGCAGATTATGCTGAAGTCCCAGTCATTGAAGCTCCTACTTTCTGGAGAAGTACAGGGTATGGACTTGAAATATATAATGATGCTGATCTTTCTATGCAAGTAAATGGAAATGTATACTATAAAGGTGCAAAACCTTACAAGGAGGAAACCAATTTTGTTTATCAGGCAGGATTTGATCCACAGATTGAAATAGTAGAGGAAGATGGAGGTGTTTATTTTTATATCACACTTGACAAGTCTTATAAGGCTTTAAAAACCAAATTCATAACAACTCAACTTTTAGGCAAGGCAATGATTCCGGATCAGGCATTTGAGAATCCAGACGGCTCGTCCTTGAAAATAGATACAGATTATTTCGGTAAGAAAAGAAACGAAAATAATCCTTCTGCCGGACCTTTTGAGAATCTGGTAGTTGGTAAGCAAATTAAACTGAAAGTGTGGTAAGTGTTTCATTGCTGGCAGTTTGCCAAAGATAAAATTGATTCATTGTGGATAAAACTTCATCTACAAAGGCAGCAAAATACAATATGCTGTATGTTTATTTCATTTGTTTGGTTGCTTCGTTAGGTGGTTTAATGTTTGGATTTGATCTGGGTATAATCACAGGAGTTGTACCCTATATAGAGCATCAGTTCAGCCTCTCAAGTTTTAATTTAGGTTTGGTAGTTGCCATTTTTGAATTAGGGTGTATGGCCGGTGCACTGGGGACTGGTCGAATAGCAGCAGCATATGGCCGTAAGAGAACAATGATAGTTTGTGCCCTTATGCTTATTGTCACTGCTGTAGGTGTGGCTTTTGCATCCGGAGTGGGTTTTCTTGCAATCTGGCGATTTGCTCAGGGAATTGCTGTTGGAGCTGCTTCTGTTTTAGCTCCTATGTATATTGCCGAAGTGTCACCTGCCAGGGTGCGTGGCAGGATGGTGTCTATTTATCAGCTAACTATCATTCTGGGAATTCTATTAGCCAGTTTCTGTAATTTTTATTTTGGTGAGAACGATCTTGTCAGTGAAAATTGGCGATTCATGTTCTTATCGGCAATTGTGCCTTCGACTGTATTTCTTGTGTTATTATTTTTTATCCCGGAAAGTCCTCGCTGGTTGATTATTCAATCTGCAAAAGAGGAAAAAGCAGATACAATTTTTCTTAAAATAAATAATGGCGATGAAGTACGTTCACGGAAAGAAATTTTGGAGATTAAAAACTCTATTGACAATGTTAATCCGCGATCTCGTGTGGCGCTTAAAACACTGTTTGGGAAAGCATTTCTACCTATCGTACTAATTGGTTTTGGAGTTGCATTTCTACAACAGTTTTGTGGAATAAACAACGTTACACCCTATCTGCAAAAGATATTTATGATGGCTGACATTCAACTTAAAGATGGCTTACTGAATGCCGTGTTTGTACAAATGGTATTTTTCTTTGCCACCTTTATAGCCATTGCCATAATTGACAAAATCGGACGGAAAATACTTATGCTGGCAGGGACTGGCATTATGGCATTAACTCTTGTTTTACTGGCATTGGCTTTTCATTCGGATGCTAAATCGGGTTTATATATCTTAATCCTGATTATGATATATATTGGCACTTTTGGATTTACACTGGGACCTGTCGTCTGGGTGTTGATTTCAGAAATGTATCCTGCGGAGATCCGGGGAAGGGCCATTGCTTTGACATCAGCTACACTATGGTTCGCCACCTTTATTGTGGTGCTGGTTTCTCCTTATCTGTTAGCGATTGGCCCGGTCTTTAATTTTGTAACTTTTGGTACACTCAACATTGTTGGTTTCGTATTCTGTTTAAAATATTTACCCGAAACAAAAGGTAAGACTTTAGAACAGATGAAAGAGGTTTGGCAGAAGAAGTTGAATCGCACCTGATAAAAAGTAATTATAATCAATATGGAACATGTTTTGAAAGCAAAGGAAATATTATATGTCATGCGACTTTATCCCTGGTTATGAACGTAATGATGATTATAAAGTAAAAATCATGAGTTATACTTTAGTAAATTTAAAGAAGACATTTTTCTACCTGATTATAACAGGTGTTTTCTCAGTTGTCAACGCCAAAACCATCGTGGTTAACAACCAAATGGCAGGAGCCAACGACACCAATCCGGGAACTTTCTCCCAACCCCTTAAAACCATCCAGGCTGGTGCCAACCTGGCCCAGGCCGGGGATACAATCCTGGTAAAAGCTGGTATTTACCGTGAGGAGGTCAAGCCTCTCCGCAGCGGCACCAAAGATAAACCCATTACATATCTGGCCGCACCTGGTGAAGATGTTTCTATTAGAGGTTCCGAGCGGATTGCCGATTGGATCAATGAGGGAAACGGACTCTGGCTGGCAACCATCGACAACGGAATGTTTGATGGATTTAATCCTTATACCACAAATATTTCCGGCGCCTGGCTCTATGGCTCCGGAACTTCAGATACTACACTCAATTACCACCTTGGCGATGTATATTGTAATGGTGAGGCCTTTTATGAAGTTTTTTCCATCCCCGACTGCCAGGGGCGTGTTAATTCATGGAGTACAGAATCGGAAAATGGCAAGACGCTCCTACGTGCCAATTTCGGCAATGCCAACCCCAATAACGAACTAACGGAAATAAATGTACGGGCCACAGCCATTTTTCCGGAGATTACCGGGCTTAAATACATAGTTATTGACGGTTTTGACATCCGCCATACGGCCTCGCAGTGGAGCGACATTTACAAACTGGAAGAAGGTGCCATCGGCATGAAGTACGGCTATGGCTGGGTTATCCAGAACTGCGCCATCACCAACTCCCGCAACAATGGTATCTCCATGGGTGTCACCGATGAGGTGTTCTTCTCCCGCACCCTATCCAAAGGGGGAGATAACATTCCTCCTTATGGCAGTTTTGGTTTTCACATTATTAGAAATAATATTATTAAGCGTTGCGGACAGTGTGGCATTTACGGTTGTTATGGAGCGGTGGGTACTATCATTGAGAATAATGAGATCAGTGAAACAGTATATAGGAAAGAATGGTCGGGTCCAAACCAGGCCGACATTAAAATCCTGTTTCCCATCGATGTTACCATTCGCAACAATAAATTCTATGGAACCAATGGTTTGGGAAGGGCAATATGGCTGGATTGGGGTTCACAAAACGTACGTGTAACGAATAACCTTATTATTGACAGGAAAGAAGGAATTTTTACTGAGGTCAGTTTTGGACCCACTGTAATTGATAACAATATTTTGATACGTTCCGGAATTAGGGATTGGTCAGATGGAAACGTATATACCCACAATTTGTTTTACCAAATCCCCTATTTCCATCTTAGGGGAGAACCAAATCGGCCCTTTGTCCCTTATTATAAGTCACATTCGACAGTACTAGCCGGCCGAAACGAAACCATGCTGCGTCACGAAAGATGGTACAACAATATATTCATCGGAGGCAGCACCAGGAAAATCCCGCAAGAGGTGGAGAATACATCCGGATTCCTGGCCAACAACAATGTATATCTCGATGGTGCGCTCAAGTTCCCTTTTGAAGGCGATAAGAGCATTGAGGATAACCTGAAATCGGAATTTGAATTCGAAAACAATCCGGATATTGCCTCGATTTCTTTCATGCTTGGCAATCTGCTTTTTGAAGGGACCTATCCTCTTATTACATCAAAGATGATAGGGATAATGCCTTTACCCCAGGTGTTTATGGAGAATCCAAACGGAACCCCTCTTGATATTACCACCGACTATTTTGGCAATTCCATTAACCCAAAAAACGTAAAGCCGGGACCATTTCAGAAAATATCTTCAGGGATCAACAAATTTACCGTATGGCCTCATCCCGGGTACAATAATTAGTGCGGAAAGAAAGTGAATTGTCGCTAGTGTGACTTAGTAAAAAGCCTGTAAATTATGTAAGAATCGTGTTGAATTTAAGATATCATAAAGGGCCATGTCGTTGCGCGTGGATAGACCGTAGTCAATGGCAGTTATTCTTGATCCCTGAAAGTCCCCTTTGGCTGATCATTCAACCCGAAACTAAGGGTAAGACTTTAGAACAGATGAAAGAGGTTTGGCAGAAAAAATTGAATCGCACCATGATACAAAATAATTAAAATCTATATGGAACATGTTTTAGATAAATGGCAGGTGCGGATAAAACGCTCAGAAGCGGAACTAGCCAACGCCTTCCAGTTTAAGAATAAAAAAGCACCAGTTGTTATTGTGGATACTAACTACTGGACCTTTGGCGATCTTGCAGATGATATTCCATCCGATCACTATACCGACCCAGCATCGGCCTTCCGTTACCAGATGGACAAGATAGAACGGCATTTTACCAACATTCCAAACGATGCCTACATTCCATTCCTGCATCCGTGGTATGGCACCGGCGTATTGGCTTCTGCGTTCGGTATAAAACTCATCTGCAATCCCAAAGCTGATCCCGCTGTGGATATTGCCCAAATGCAGCATCCGGAGGAGATTGATTCGCTTACATTACCGGTCCCGGGAGAGTCCGGTGCAATGCAAACCGTTATACAGATGATGGACTATTTCATGGCACATACTGACCTGCCGGTGGTGTTCACCGATTGTCAGGGGCCGCTCTCCACAGCGTTCCAAATTGTTGGTTATGATAAAATGTGTTACTGGATGTATGAGGATCCGGACCGCATTCATAAATTGATGACGCTGGTCAGTGATGCATTGATCGCGTGGGTCAGATTTCAGAAAGAACATACCAGACAGGCATTGACCGGAGGCTCTTTTCCGCTGAGTGTAAAGGTGCCGGTCGGCTATGGTGGTGTTTGGATGTCGGACGATGATTCCGTGTTGATGAGCGGGGATCTCTACAATGAGTTTGTCCGTCCTTACAACGAGAAAATTCTGGAAGCCTTTGGCGGTGGCTGCATTCATTACTGTGGCAATTCAACGCAAAACATAGAAAACTACTGCAACACCAAGGGTGTTACCGCTATTAACAACTTTAATCTGGATGATTTGGAGTCCGCAGGAAAAATCCGCCGAGCGTTACGTGAAAGGGGTATTGTCTACATGGCGTGTGATTTTGTTCCTGCCGACCATCGGATAGATGATTATTACCGTGAACTGAGCAAAGTTATGGATGGCCCCGAAGGCATAATCGTATGTTCATACATTGCTCCGTCTATTGCTCTGGAAAAGGGTCAATACGAAGCTCTCGACCGCGATCGCGACCTCCTTACTACACGCGTATTCGGATCGATCAATAAATATTTTCAAGATGATAATGTATAAACCATTAATTCAAATACAATAATCTATGAAAACAGTAAATCTTCTGTTTTTCTTTTTATTGATCTCTAGTTCATGTATGTTAAAAAATGAGAACCCTGAGATAAAACTTCTTATCCAATCCGAGCAATCCTCTTTTCAGGAAAACCTGGCTTCTAAAGAGCTCCGGCGATATATCTACCTCAGGACGGGAGTTCAATCTGAAATTATTGATAACAGATTGAATGACGGGAATCATGCTGATATTATTCTTGGGGTAAAGGATCAATTGCATCTTAAGCCCTTTCTGAATGAAGTTGGCATTTCGGAAAGAATCGCAGCTCTTGAACCACAGCAATACATCATAAAATCTGTCAAAATTGACATTGATAAAGTATTATTAATCGTTGGCGGCGATCAGATGGGAATGCTTTATGGCACCTATTCATTCATTGAACATCTGGGTGTGCGATTCTATCTTGAAGGAGATGTTATACCGGATCAGAAGATCACATGGCAAATACCAGAAATTGATGAGACTGGCAGACCTCTGTTTAACCTTCGGGGACTTAATCCATGGGGATCACATCCTTTCGGATTTGATCAGTGGAATGCAGATGATTACAAGGCAATCATTAGTCAAATGGTGAAAATGAGAATGAATTTTATAGGAATGCATTGTTATCTTTCCTTACCCTATGATGAACCTACCGTCTGGGTGGGAGAAAGCGATGATATAAACTCTGATGGCACTGTAAAAACTGCATATCCTGCCCGTTATTACAATACCCTTTGGAGAGGTAGATGGGGACCTATACTTACAAAAAAGACCAGTGAATACCCTTTTGGCGCATCAATGCTGTTTGAGACTGAATCGTGGGGGCCAGAATCAATGAAAGGATTTTGTCCTACACCCAACGATCCGAATGATCAGAACGAATTGTTTAACCGGGTTGGGAGACAATTTGAAGATGCATTTGGATTTGCCAGATTAATGGGTGTCAAAACTTGTCTTGGAACAGAAGCTCCTTTAAATAAGTTTATTCCTGACGATATTAGAAAACGTCTGGTTGCCGAAGGTAAAAACCCATTGGATCAAGCTGTAACCGAAGAATTATACAA
>SDBT01015296.1_pt1 | contig 12197 bp, 11 predicted proteins | sample 2277101 | NCBI WGS metagenome assembly SDBT01 (sample SAMN10404973, study PRJNA504765) | marine sediment metagenome | isolation source: marine sediment core GS10_PC15, 103 cmbsf | place: Arctic Ocean: Southern Knipovich Ridge | collected 2010
GCGGAATTAAGGTAACCATTATCGAAAAAAATAAACAAATAGTATCGCGTCATGTTGATAAAAAGGGTGCCGTATATATCAGTGATCGTATGAAAAAAAATGGTATTTTGTTGCATCTAATGCAATCGGTTAAAAGCTTTATTACCAAAAACAAACGAGTAGTTGCAGTCCAACTTGATGATAATACTGAAATAATTGCGGACATTATTATTTGTGCAGCCGGATCACAACCAAATAGTGAAATTGCACAAAAAGCTGGGTTAAGAACAATAAACGGATTGGTTTTGGTTGACGAATATATGTGTACCAATGATGCGAATATATATGCGGTAGGTGATTTGATTGCCATAAAAGATAAAATAACAGGTGCTTTTGTGCCCAGTTGCACGTGGCCAGATGCGATACAACAAGGTATTATTGCAGGGCATACAATGGCAGGGAAAAAACGTAAATATCCGGGAACGACACCAATAATACACACCACTTTTTTTGGTATTTCTTTTTTTGCAGCAGGAGCAATACATAATCCGTTATCATATTATCAAATATATTCTGACAGAAAAGAACAATCATATCGTACTTTTTTACTTAAAAATAATCAGCTTAAAGGTTTTTTACTTATTGGTAAGAAAGTTAATGTTGCATTAGCCCGTCGTTATTTGATGACACAGGAAAAAATAGAGTATGCGCAGTTAATAGAGTATAATAAAGGATAATGTATTTAATAATATTATATAATGGGTGATGTTATGTGGGAATTATTTAAAGATAATTTGTTGTGGACAGCGGGAGTGCAAATTATGTGGTGTATTGCATTGTGTGCAGCTATATCATTTATGATTTTCCCCCGTTTTTTGTATGTTTTGGCTACATTTTTTTTATTTAGTTTTTATTTTTTTCGTAATCCAAAAAGAGTATGTCATGAGGCATTACAAAGTAATACAGTACTTGTCTGTCCTGCAGATGGTAAGGTAGTTGATGTACAACAAAATTATGCACATTCTGGGCCAGAATATACACAAAAAGTTTCTATTTTTTTATCGCCACTTGATGTACATGTAAACTGGGTGCCATTTTCCGGCAGTGTTACTAATGTTACATATAAATCAGGTACCTTTAAATTAGCTTTTTTACCTAAAAGTTCTGAGTATAATGAACGTAATGAGGTGCATTTTAAAGATATGCAAGGTCGATCAGTTATGGTGCGACAAATTGCTGGTACGGTAGCTCGTCGTATTTGTTGTTGGGTAAAAAAGGGAGAAAATGTACATGTCGGAAATAAATTTGGCATGATTCGTTTTGGTTCACGTGTGGATATTTTATTACCGGCCAGTGTTAATATTGCAGTTAATACCGGTCAACGGGTATATGGTGGCCAAACAGTGTTAGGTGAGTGGTCATGAAATTAATTCCAAATACTATCTAAGGTTAATATTTTTACTTTCTCTATTATTGACGCTACATCCTTGTTTTTATCCAAAAGGCTCAGTTTTTGTTGGTTGTGATGTGCGCGTACAAGATCTTGATAGGTATTAACTTCTTTAAAAAATTCCCCTATATTAATTTCATGCACTTTCCCGTACCCATTTTTATAGCCACGTGCTTCGATAGCCAAATTTTTTGATACGTCAGAAATAACGAGAACATGACCTCGTATTAAAATTAAATCACCTTCATGGATTTTTTCATTTTTTTGTAATGATGCAAGAGCATTACCAATAGTTGTTGTATTTTTGAGAAAATAAGGAATATTACATGCTTGAGCTGCGCGCATAATGAGACCTGAACAATCCAAACCTTTTTTTGTGGTGTAATCATGAGCATTTCTGGTAAAAGTAGTGGAGTGATTATCTTTTTTGTTACTCGCGTATTTTTTGAAGGTATCTTTTTTTGATTCAGTAAAACTACATCCACCGAGAACATAGGGAATAACACCATTTGATAAATGTGCCCATTGCTTGAGTATCTTCAAAAAAGTGTGCATGCGTTCTTTTTTTGTCTGACCATTTTCAATAAAACATGATTTTATTGGGATGAGCATTTTTTTAAGGGTTTCATTTTTATGATTAAAAACAAAAACTTCTTTCTTTTTATCCGTCTGTTTACCTGTTGCCACAAAACGGGTGCCAACAGAAAATGTTTGCTGAGTAACCGGGTCATAAAAGGGCATGGTGAGTGTCAAAATATTTTTGTTGTCCTGGTACATGGTTTTTTCTGTAAAATCAATTGGTGTCGGAAAAGTAAAGATGTCTATATTTTTTTTTCTTAGTTGTCCGAAAGAAATGATATTGCGTTTATCTGTCCAGTATTCGGCGTATTTTTTATATTTAGCACCTTTTATATAAAACGTATTTGAAATACGAACTTTAACCTCATGCGTGCGTTGTTCTACAATAGTAACTATTTCGTTAAAAAGAAGTTGATGAATACGTGGACAAATATCGTAAGACCCTGATTCTGGTATTTTTTTATAAATGTGGTGTGATTTTTTATATCGGTGAAATAAATAGAGCGGTTTGCCAACCAAATCAGCAACGGGAACGATAGTAACACCTTTTTCAGCGCATATTGGCAGTGTGATAGATATTAACAATATAATTGTGTGTATAGGCTTTTTATAACGCATTATTCTTTCCTTTTTATCATTATATAAGTGTACTTTTATTCTGTATTGTTACATATTAGTGTGCCATTAATACATAAAGGGGTTGTTTTTTCTTTCACCAACTATTGATTTTCGATTTGAAAATATATTATTATTTTATAATGATGAGATTAAAGGGGTAATATCGAAATGATTTACTTTCTGTGTAAAAAAATAAAAAGAGGGAATGAAGTGTTTAAATTAAGGATTCATGGTGTAATTATTGTTTGTTTACTACCAGTTCTATTGTTTGGCAATAATAAATATAATGAGTTACAAGAAATTAGTTATAAACAAACTGGGTATCGTGATAATCCGCACATTCAAATTGGCGTGGTTAGATTATATTTTAAACATGATCCGATTGTTAATTTGTTATCAAAAGATATGCAAAAAACACTGACACTATTTTTTCCGCTTGCGACGGTGAAAAGAAAAGAGTGTTTGCAAATGATTAATACACTGAATCAACTTGATAATAGATATTTTTCTATACTTATCAGTTTTGTAAATGCGCCGATAGAGGGTATTTCTTTTTCTATTAAACACGATCCAAATATAGTTTCTATTACCTATGAAGCGTTTCAGTCTTCAGATTTAAAGCCGGGAGTAGTTGTTAGGTTTTTTAACAAGCACTTTTTACAGCGATTACAAAATAAAGGGAGCGCCGTTTTGAGCACAGCTTTTTTATCTAAACCCAAACAGTTAATGTGTATTACTGTATAAAAATAGGGGATGGGAAATGAAATATATATATAATTTTTATACGTACGTCATAACAGTTGTTTTATTAGTAAGTGTGCAGGGTATAATACATACTACTGAATTTAAATTAGGTATTGAAAATATTGATGAAGCACTAATAAAGCGGTTTGCTAAAAAACGCATTGGAATAATTACTAATCAAACCGGTCTTGATCAATATGGAAGGAGCACAATTGATATTTTATTAAAAAAAGGATTTAATGTTGTCTATTTATTTGCGCCAGAACACGGTATTACTGGTATGGTAGGTGCTGGGCAAGTGGTTAATAATTCAGTTGACCAAAAAACAAATATTCCAGTTGTTAGTTTATATGGTCATGGTTCTGGTAGAATGATTCCGGTTAACGTATTAAATGATATTGATGCCATTATGTTTGATGTTCAGGATTCAGGAATGCGACATTATACCTACATTTCGACATTATTTCACGCTATGAAAATGGCAGTTAACAATGATAAAGCAATAATTGTTTTTGATCGTCCAAATCCACTTGGTGTTAATATGGAAGGTCCAGTTGTTGAATCGCATTTAAAATCATTTATTTCTATTGCATCAATTCCTTTGCGTCATGGTATGACAATAGGAGAATTGGCATGGTATTTTAATACACATGAATTACCAAAACCGGCGAAATTGCATGTTGTAAAAATGAAACAATATGATCGAGCATTGGGATTAAATAATCAATTATTAGCACCTCTTTCTCCTGGACTGCGCACGATGCAAGCCTGTTATGGATATAGTTTTTTAGGGTTATTAGGAGAAATTGGTCCATTTGGTATTGGTTTACGCACTGATGCACGTTTTCAATGTATAGTATTGCCTAAAAAAATAACTATGCCACATAATATATGGAAACGCTTATTGGTACAGTTAAAAAAGTGTGGTATTGATAGTGTATTTCATAGTTATGTTGACCCAAAAAGTAAGAGAGAATTTAAGGGTGTGCGATTACATATAAAAGATATAAACAAGGTGCAATCATTTAATGCATTATATGCAACATTAAAACTTTTTAAATCAGTTGGTTTGCCACTTTCATTTTCTCGCGATTTTGATTATGCAGTTGGTACCAGTATATTTCGTAAATTATTACAAGGAAGTGAAAATTTTGAGGTACTCGGTATGCAAGTAAATACACGATTGGTTGAATTTTTCCAAAAGGCACGTGATACATTTATGTACAACCCGTTACCAGTGCCAATTTTGATTAAGTAATTAATCTTGTTTTTCGTTCCATATTCATATACGAAAAGGGATAGTTTTTTTCTGTCCCTTTTCGTATATATTCGAATGTGTTAAAGTAAAGCTTACTGAGTTGTTTTTATTTTTTCTATTATTGCATAGTAATCTACCTGTAAAAAACACGTTATGAGTTGACGAATGCAAGACAGTATTTGGCAAGAGTTTTTAACAATCATTCGTGAAGAAGTTGGTAGTCGCGTTGTTGAAACGTGGTTTAAGGCTGTTGTATTAATTCATTGGGATGTATTGCAAAAAGAAGTGCATCTTGAAGCACCGAATGGTTTTGTCAGAGACTGGATAAAAAATAATTATTTATCTCTCTGTCAGGTTAATCTTGGACGATTGTTAAATATAGATATGCCGCAGGTGATTATATTTGATGCTCGTGAAACAAAAACAACAACGGAACAATCGGCAATTGTTGTTTCAGAAATAATACCGCTAAAAAAACATGACAAAAAATATACACCGGCAAAAGTTTCCATATCTAAACATGGTAATTATACCAACAGGGGATATTCTTTTGACACATTTGTGGTTGGGCCAAATAGTTATCTTGCACATGCGGCAGCGTGTGCGGTAGCCGATAAGCCGGGTGTATTATATAATCCGTTATTTATTTATGGTGGGTCAGGTTTAGGAAAAACACATTTATTACACGCTATTGGTAATGCAATCAAAAGTAAGCAAAAAAAAGCAATTGTATTATATCAGACTGCCGATCGATTTGTGAGTGAATTTATTAATGCAATTCGCTTTAATAAAATGTATAAATTTGAAACAAAATATCAGGCAGTAGATGTATTACTTATTGATGATGTACAATTTATTTCAAAAAAAGAACAAACTCAGGAGGCATTTTTTCATATTTTTAATGCCCTTCATGATGCACGCAAACAAATTGTGTTTTCAAGTGATACATTTCCACAAAATATAGAAGGTATTGCAGAACGTTTACGCTCTCGTCTTTCATGGGGTTTAGTAACTGATATTTGTGCTCCTCATTTAGAAACAAAAGTGGTAATTTTGAAAAAAAAAGCTGAGTTAAGTAATGTGATGATAGATGATGATGTGGCACATTTTATCGCTTCATATGTGATGTCAAATATTCGAGAATTAGAAGGAGCTTTAGTTCGTGTTTTGGCATTTGCATCTTTAACACAGCAAACGGTAAGTTTGGAATTGGCGCGGAAAGTATTAATCCATGCATCTATAAAAAAGCGCCATGTAGTTGATTTTAGGCGTATTGTTAAATGTATAAATAAATACTACCATTATGATGTACATATTTTACAATCAAAGGGAAGAAGTAAAGACGTGGTATTTGTACGTTATGTAGCAATGTTTATGATGAAGCGTTTAACGGATAAATCATTGCGTGCCATCGGTATGTTTTTAGGTGGACGAGATCATTCTACTGTAATGTATGGGGTCGGCAAAATAGAGCAATATGTAAAAAAACATCCCGAGTTTGATGTGCAATTAAAACAAATAGAAGAGGATATTTTAAATACCGTATAACCATAACCAAAAGGAGAGCAATGAAGAAAGTGTACATACTTGTCTTTGCGGCTTATTTTAGTGCAAGCTGTGTTAATGCAGCAGATATGTTTTCGTTTATTGATAATAAATTTGATGATTTTGTTAATCGGGTTGTTCCCAATGAATCAGATAAACTGGGATTTAGAAAATATTACACTCGTTTGCAAGAAAAAATGAAAGAAAGTAAAAGTCCAAAACAACGTGCTACTCGTCAATATTTGTATCAAGTTGCGCTTGATAATTTGGCAAAAAAACATGAAGATTGGCACAAGCAAATCAATTCTTTTTTTACTGACGCACGTTTTAATGTTGATGAATCTTTTGATACATTACGTGGCTATGTCCGGCATTTTCTTGTTTGGTATGGTGCATACGAAGAATATTTAACGGTTAAATTATTGGCAACACACAAAGATGTCCAGCAAAAATCAATAGTCGATGAAAAAGTTGATTCAGACGATTCTTTTCAATTAAGTTTGTGGGAAAATGTTACGTCATATATTTCTGATGTAGGCAATACTATTGCAAGTTGGTTTGGTTTAGCACAAGAAACAACAACAGTATAAATAATTATTATTTCAAAATTTAAAAACTAAAAAAAAATTTTACATCATGGAATAAATAATGGTTAAAAAATCACTTCTATTATTACTTTTGCTTTCTTCTATTAAGCAGCCACTTCTTTTTGCTGGGGAAGGGGAACAAAATTATTCCATAAACAGAACTGATAATGTAGTAGCTGATATTAGAAATAATCAGCCCCCTGACAATAGTAAGGAGTATCTTTCTAAAATAAATAAAATAAAAAAGTTGCAATATGCAAGTGGTATTTTTTTAAGTGGAGGTGGTCTTTATGTGCTGGTTTTTTGCGCAATCGCATTGGCGTCTTGCCAACCACTTCGTGGTTCATCGTGTGGTTCCTTTCAAGAATTTTACGGAGTTGCAATGTTTTTAGTAAGTCTTTGTTTTTTTTATAAAATCCTAACAAAAAGAGTGGTGCTGATTGATTGTAGCAAGCTCAAGCAATTACTAGTAACGTATAACAAACACCATGTTTCAGATTCTCTAAAAATAGACGAAGCAGATTAACACGGAATTATAATGATTAAAAAACAAATATTGTCGGCTCTTTTTTTGGTATTCGTATATCAAATATCGCTTAATGCAATGGAAAAAGAACCGTTAATATCTAAAGTCGAATCTAATCAAGATGTTTTCAAACAAAAACTTGCTGCGCTGAAAGGATCACTCAAGATAATAACAGAAATAAAACAGACTTTAAGAGGCAGCGACTTTCTTTTATGTTTATTATATGTGGTGGTGATGAACAAGCTCAATAAAGATCTTTGCGGCAATTTTTTTTCGAATTATCTTTGCACCAATAATTTTGGAATAGATATATTATTGACTACAGTATTGCCAGCATTATTTTATGTTATATCATTTGCTTATAATGATAAATCTTCTCGTATTGTATCGTCATTATTAGATTCTTTCTCTTTCGATAAGGAAGAGATTAAAGAATTAAAACAACAAGCAAAAGGTGAGAACCAAATGAATGAACAATAACGTTGTTATTTATGGAGTACATACAATGATTAAAAAACCAATAGTATTGATCATTCTTGTTTGCCCGGATAATAAATAAGTCGGTGTATTATTTGAGCGTTAAAAAATTATTTTTAACGCTCACGTTTTTTTAAAAAAGTGATAATTCTGATTCTATTAATTGCGCTTGAGAGCGCTCTTTTTTTGTTCTAAAAAACATATCATTTAAACATTTTTTAGCAAGCGATGTATACCAATCACTATGTCCTTTAAAGGTGGTCTTTTTTTTAAGTCCCACAATTGAAGGAAAATGTTCCGTATCTATTATTACAATAATTGGTTTTTTAGTGATGGGATCAGTTTGGAAGATAAAATTATTCGAGTGAGGGTCTACCATTAAATTAAGATCATTACACAAACGCATAATGTTTTTGTTTTTAGTTTGTTTTGATATAGACAAAGATTTATCAGTTTCTATAGCATCTGCAATAATGCCGTATGTGTTAGGTAATTGAGTGGTTATTTGTTGGGCATTGCCAAGATTTTTTCCAGTTATTTCCATCCATTGAACATCATTGGGGAGCCAAAACCATTTGCGCGGTGTTTGTACGGATTGTGACCACTGAGGATGCGCTTTGATAAGGGCATTTATTTTTTCTAAATTTATAATGCGTGTTAAACCAGTCATATGACGATTAGATCCCCCAGACATGAAGAAAAAGTACATGGGAACGATTCCTTTGCAGTAGGGGTTTACAAAAGTTTCAGGTTGTTCCATCGATATTTTTAAGATAAATGGGTAATCTTTAAATTTAGCTATAAATAGCCCACATTTTTTTGGGGCATTAAAATCAGTTTTATGGATAACAGTAAAATGGGTAAAAGGATAAATGCCTTGTTTTATTTCAAACCAAAGATCTTCTATTAATTGTTTTAGCTTCTCGCTTTCAACTGATTGTTCCGGATTGTTACGATATGAAATCGATCCTTGCGGTAGAAAATATTTGTACGAATCTTCGGCTTTAATTTTAAAAATTGGATATTGCTCCAGATGTGAATCTTTTAATGTGTATTCTTTGGTGTCGCCAACCCATCGCGCATTTATTTGTGGCATTTTGTGATTTATTGGACGATGTACACTGCGAGAATAAGTAATAAAATTACTGTTTAATATTAAAAACCATAACGTGAAAAGCGTGCCTTTTTTTCTCACTCTTTATCCAATTATTTATATTAATAATAACGATAGATACTACCTACATACTATATACTGTACGAATATCTTTTCAAGATACTATGAAAACAAGATAGTCTGAATAGAGTCATATCATTTAAAGAAGTGCTATTGATTTTTTTTAGATAGCTTTGGTAGCATTGGTAGTAAAGAGTGAGTAATGTGATGGAAAAAAGGAGTAGTATTGTACTAAATAATTTATTACGAAGAAGGGATAAAAGATGGAGCGAAAAGGATTGTTAGATTATGAACACAAAATATTGAACCATCTGACCTATTTACCACGCAAAATATTAAGCTTAAATGATCGGGAAAATATAACAGAATTTGTTTTACATGATTTGTGTGGTCAAGATTGCTTTAACTTGGAAAAGGCGGCTTACTTTGTTGATAATCCAGATTTTGACTGTTTAAAAGGTGTTGCAGGATTTTCACGAGTAGAGGCATATCCAGATAGTTGTAATATTTGGGAAACGCCAAAAGCATTTAGTGTGCATATGAGTAAAGCACCATTTAATCAAAAAGTACGTAATATGTATAAAGAAAGTATGAAAAAATCACACAAAAAAGATGATGTTATTGCGAGTGAAATTGCGCAAGACCTTGGATTTGAAAATCATACATTTTATTCATGGGATATGAAGCACTATAATCATGGTATTTTAATTTTTGAGCGTGAAAATATTAATAAGGAACATGATAAGTATTTATTAAATGGCATAAGTTTATTAAGTTTTTGCCCTATTTTTTAATAGTTCAAGTCCAGGTAATTTTTTGCCAGATATATAAGCTAGTGTAGCGCCACCACCAGTTGAAAGGTGGTCTATCTTCTTTTCTAAGCAAAAATGGTATGCGGCGACAACAGAATCACCACCGGCAATAATACTTTTTCCATTAGAATTACCCATTGCTTGAAAAAGTGCTTCCATTCCAGTTCTTGTTTCCTTTCGATGCAAAAAACCAATTGCACCATTAAAAAAAATAGTACCTGCAGATGCAATAATTGTGGAAAAATGCTCTATAGTTTTAGGACCGATAGAAATACCAATATAATCGGGAGGTATTGCATCGGTTTGAGTAATTGAGAGTTGACCATCTATAGTTTTGTGCGCAACTTGATAATCAGTTGGCAGTAAAACTGAAATGTTTTTTTCAGCAGCTTTTTTTAAAATAGTGTTGCATAGTTGTAATGATTCTTTATCAATTAATGAATTACCAACTTGTTTATTGCGCGCTTTTGCAAAGGTAAAGACAATGGCAGGACACAATAAAAGAGTGTTGATTGTATCAAGTAACTGTTCAATTATAGGAACCTTAGAAAAAACTTTTGATCCACCTAAAATAAGTACAAAAGGTTGTGCTGGATTATGTATTAATTGATCGAGTGTCTGGAGTTCTTTTTCAACTAAAAAACCAATAGTGCGGTTATTTCGGTCAAATTGTTGTGGCAGTAGGGTAATTGATGTGTCACTACGATGCATAACGCCAAATGCGTCATTAACATAATAATGACCAAGTTGTGCAAGTTGCTGAGCAAAAACAATATCATGTTTTTGTTCGCCAGGAAAAAAACGAAGATTTTCAAGTAATATAATGGAACTGTTTTGTTTTTTTGCTTGTTCAATACTGGGAGAAAAGGTTATTTCATAGCCATGATTTTTAAACCAGGGAATTAACAATTGTGTTGATAAATGTTCATCATAATGGGTTGGCCGACCAATATGGGTAAGTAATATAATACGGCCGCGATGTTTTAAAATATAATCAATAGTGGGTAATAATTTTTTAATTCTAAAATCATGGGTAATTGTACCATGTTTATCTAAAATGTTGAGATCTGCTCTTAGTAATACAAAAGTATCTGCAATATTCCATTCTTTTAATTTTGAATACATTATTCTACTCATTTTGTGTCGCATAACACCTTTTAATTATGTTAAAAACATTAACCTTCAAAACGGAGTACATTCGCAATATTAATGGTATAAATCTTTCTCATTGGAATCCAGGTTGCAATTAAACCAATAAATAATATTACCACAAAGACAATGATACCAATTGACCATTCCATTTTTACTGGTAAATAAGAAACATAATAGGCATCTGGCAGGGTAATAAACGGAAACCGTTCAAGCACCATACTTGCAATACTTGCCAATATAATGCCAATCAAAGAAGCGCTACTGGTTATAAAAAGGCCAATTAATACAAAAATATTTCTTATGGTGGTATGAGAAGTTCCCATTGCGCGCAAAATAGCAATATCAGCTCGTTTTTGGGTAATAAACATAAATAACAGTGAAATAATACTCATACTTGCTACGAGTGTAATGAGAGCGAGTATAAAAAACATGACGTATTTTTCTAAAACAAGTGCAGAAATAAGAGCTGGATATAAATCCTTCCATGAATATACTTCAAGTTTAAGTTGTTCAGTTAATTTTTGTACCGTTTTTTTCTCGTCAGTGTTTGGTTTTAGTTTAATGTTTAATTGTGTGGGACCACTTTCGGTAAAAATTGATGTTAAAAAAGGAAGCGAACAAATAATTAATTCACTATCAAATTCTTCAATGCCAGTTTTAAATATTCCACTGACTGTTGCGCTCATTTTTTCGAGTGTGATTTTACGTGATCGCATTTTATCTGGTTGTGTATATAACAATTCCATTTTATTACCCACTTGCAAACCGAGGTCGCGTGCAAGTTTATGTCCGATGAGAATATTATTTTTTTCCAGTAGTTGAGAAAAAGAATTGTCCGGCTGAATTTTGGTTATAATTTTTTGTTCTAAATTGTTGACGAGTGATTCTTTGCGTGGATCAACACCCCGTATCATTGCAACACTTGGCGTGGTGTCATTATCAGATGCTTGTATAATAACATGCTGTGTGTCACTTGGACTAAATGATTCAATTTCTGGAAAATTATTTTTCAGGATAGTGCCAATTGCTTCAATGTCTAGTTCTTGCGAGTATCCCCTGATAATAATATGTGCATGAATACCGCGCATTTTTTCATGGATGGTATGTTCGAAACCGTTCATAACAGCGGTAACTAATGTTAATGAAAAAGAACCAATTAAAATACCAATGAAGGAAATAAAAACCATGGTAGAAATGTTTTTTTCATAGGTAGATCCAAATAAATAACGTTTCGAAATAAGACGCGTAATAACGTTCACTTCAATCCTTGTGCTTGTAATGTATCGTTCTTTTTTT
>SDBT01015297.1_pt1 | contig 12196 bp, 12 predicted proteins | sample 2277101 | NCBI WGS metagenome assembly SDBT01 (sample SAMN10404973, study PRJNA504765) | marine sediment metagenome | isolation source: marine sediment core GS10_PC15, 103 cmbsf | place: Arctic Ocean: Southern Knipovich Ridge | collected 2010
ACTAGATGCCTTTCTAACTGCAGGTGTTCCATCGCAGTAAGGCCTGTAAATCAAGCTGTTTTCACGAAGCTTCGTAAGGATGTAAGTCGAGAGACTCATCTTCGTCGCCTTAAGGCTTCTTTAAGTTAGCGCTATAGCTGTAGTTGCGGCTATCCCCTATTTTCGTTTCTCCTGACTTGCCTTTTTGTCGGTGGTGGGTAGTATATTCTCAATGGCGGGAGCGTCCCGTTTACGATTTGTTTACCACTATTTCTGAGGAGAAAAACGATGGGTAAGACGACTAAGGTAAAGCTGCCTTCATGGTTGAGGACAGCTATAAAGAAGTTTGCGATTGCAAAGACTTCTGCAGTAGAGGACATCTTTGAGGTGTTCTTGGCAGAGGACGACACTACTAGTTCTCGCTTCCGAGACGTGTGTGAGCGTCTGGTGCGCCGTAAGACCGTCAAGGCTGGCTTCATTACGTTGCTAGAGAACGCTGGTCGCCTTCCTGTAGAAGAGGAAGAGGAGCTTGAGGAGGAGCTAGAAGAAGAGGAAGAGGAGGAAGAAGAAGAGGAGGAAGAGGAGCTAGAGGAAGACGATGAGGAGGAGGAAGAAGAGGAAGAAGAGGAAGCAGACGACGAAGACGTTGATGAGGACTCTGACGAGGAAGAAGAAGAGGAAGACGACGAGACTGATGAGGATTCCGACGAGCTAGAAGAGGAGGAAGAAGAGGAAGAAGAGGAGGAAGAGGACGAGCTTGGCGAGTCTGAGGAAGAGGAAGAAGAAGAGGAAGATGAGCCTGTAGCCAGGAAGCGTAAGCCTGGGCGTCCTAAGGGCTCCAAGAACAAGCAGAAGGCGACTAAGTCTGTCTCTCAATATGAGGAGACTGGTACGCCTTCCCTTGACGAGGTTCGTGCCCTGGTAGGCGATGACTATCGCCACACTGAGGAGTTTGAGGATATCTCTCACCTTCTCATCAATGCTCGTGCTTTGAGTGAGCTAGGGTTCTCTCTCAAGTATGACTCACGAGCCGGTGGTAAGGTTGTTCGCCCTCGTGGAGGCAAGTTCATTCTGAACATCGATGTCTCTGAGAAGCGTGCGGTTAAGCGTCGTGGTAGGGTTGCTCCAGTGTTCGCATTCACTGCCGACATTACTAACGAGTTCGATGAGCGACGTGAAGAGCTTATCGAGCAGCTGATTGAGGATGCTACCTCCGAAGAGGAGTAAGTAGCAGACCTAAGTCGATTCGAGGGGGCTCCTGGTAGCTGCGCCTGTTAACTGCTTACTGCAGCGCAGCGTGTAAGACCAGGAGCCCCCTTGTTTTATTTGTGGTAGAATGGCCCCATAGGAGAGACGACTAATGCCTTCAAAGACTAAGCCTAAGAAGAGTAAGTTCCGAAAGGCTGCTGATGTAGCCAGAGCCATTGGATTTTGCTTATTTCTCACGTCCTGTATCTTCTCTTACCCTATTGCGTATAGGGGGTCAGAAGCTACCCTTACCATCACTATAGCAGATAAGGAAAGAATCACTGTTAGGTGTGGGGAAGTCATCTCTAACAAGTACATTGTCTTCTCTGAGAAGGGCGAGGTATTTGAGAACACAGACAGCATTCTCTACCTCAAGTTTAGTTCATCTGATGTTCAGGGCCATTTAAAGATTGGCAAAGAGTATGAGGTTAAGGTGGCAGGATGGCGCATTCCCTTTTTCTCTACCTACAGAAACATCATCAGTGCTAAGTGACATCAGCCAGGTGCAAGCACTCTAAGTGCCTGAAGGCTTTTCAGATTGTTTGGGGTCCAGGCTCCCTTGCGAACCGTAGGCTCTATTGCTCCACTCAGTGTCGTAGGGAGGCTGCTAGGCTTCGTCAGAGGCTTGCTAGTAAGAGAGACAGAGAGAAGATTAACGCTGTTAGGCAGCGTCGTAATAGAGCGGTGACTGGAAGACAGTGCCAATGGAAGCACTGCCAAGTTGATGACTCTCACCATATAGGAAACTGGAATTCTTCTTCTCTAATTTGCCCCTCTTGCGCTAAACAGGCTCAGAGGGAAGGCTCTTGTGAGCACTGCGATGGTCCCATGTACCATCATGGCTTACGTAAGTCCTTGCACTGCCCTAATTGCTACCCAGTTTCAGTTGAGCCTGGTGAGGTGTCTGTAACCTTGGTATGTTTAGCTACTGGGAGGGAGCGTCAGCTTGTGCGTAGTCCCAACTGGAAGCTTCCTGATGGAACCTCCCTATCCAAAGTTCAATTTGAGGGCTTTGCGGTAATTGATTTGGCTCCAAAGATCTGGGCAAGATACAGAGTGTAGATGCGTCTTAAAGAAGGGATATTCGAGGGAGACTCATTCAAGTTACTGAGAAGACTACCAGCAGAGTCTGTAAGGCTTGTGCTCGCGGATCCTCCATACAACGTGAGTCAGAAGAATAACCTTCACACGATGGGTAGACGAGGTATCGAATTCTCCTGGGACGGTGGATTCGATCAAGTAGGTTGGCTAAAGGCCGCTACTGATGCTTTAATGCCTGGGGGTTCTATTGTCATTTTCAATGACTGGAAGAATCTTGGGCAGCTTGCAGAAGCTCTGAGAATACTAGGGATGCTTGTTAAGCGTCCGCTCCATTGGTACAAGTTTAACCCCATGCCACGTAACATAGGTAGGGTGCCTGTGCAGAGGATGGAATATGCTCTCTGGGCAGTTAAACCGGGTGCTCCTTGGGTCTTCAATATGGACGGTGCTCCTATCACTTTGAAACGTTGTTGCAAGCCTTACCTTAAGGCTGGTGACAAGTATTGTGGTAGCTGTGGCCGTAGAGTTATGGCTAAAGGATATGAAGACGGCATCTTTTACCATGTTACTCAATCCGACCTTCTGCACGAGACCAAGAAGCCCGATGGTCTATGGGCAGACATTATCAAAATATTCTCTAACGAAGGTGAATGGGTAATTGATCCATTCGCGGGCGCTGGCACTCTGGCTGTTGCTGCTACAAGGACGAACAGAAAGCATATGTCGTTTGATAACGACTGGCTATATGTGATGTGGGCCAAACACCTTTGGAGAAAAGAACAAGCTAGGACACTAGTAGCAGTATAGAGGAAAGAATGGTTAGCACCGTTATCAAACCACCCGCACTAACCAGCAGGTACACATACGATGAGGCCCACAAAGCAACACTAGATTATTTCTACAACGGAGAGCTTCCTACCAAGGTCTTTCTGGATAAGTATGCTTTACGTGATGAGAATGGAAACTATGTAGAGTTAACCCCGCATGATATGCACCGTAGGTTGGCTTACGAATTCTCTCGAATAGATGCAAAGAAATACGGCTTAGACCACGGCAAGCGCTACAAGGTCTACTTAAACGCCATCAAGAACTTTGAGAGGATAGTGCCACAAGGTAGCGTCATGGCTGCTGTGGGCAATCCCTTTCAGAAGATGAGTGCCTCTAACTGTGTAGTCGTAGGTAGTCCTTTAGACTCCATGGAAGGCATCTTCCGTGCTGGTGAAGAACTAGCTCAGTTGATGAAGCGTAGGTGTGGAGTAGGTCTTGATGTATCTACCTTGCGTCCTGAGGGAGAGCGTGTAAACAACGCAGCTAAGACTACAAGTGGGTCTTGGTCCTTCTGCGACTTCTATAGCTACATTACTAGAATGGTTTGCCAATCTGGCAGGCGTGGCGCTCTCATGCTGACAATGGATGTTCACCACCCAGACATTGCCAACTTCATCACTATGAAGCTTGACAAGACTAAGGTGACAGCAGCCAATATCAGCGTTAAGTACTCCGATGAGTTCATGCGTGCTGTAGAGGCTGATGAAGAGTATGAGCAGAGGTGGCCAGTAGATAGCGCTACCCCTACTGTTAGAAGGATGGTCAAAGCTAGAGATATTTGGGACTTAGCGGTTGACTGTGCTACTAAGGCAGCAGAGCCTGGGTGCATCTTCTGGGATATGATGACAAGCTATTTGCCTGCTCACTCGTATCCGCAGTTCAAGACTATTAGCACAAACCCTTGCAGTGAGATAGCACTTTGTGCTTATGACTCCTGCCGTCTCATCTCAATGAACCTTACGGGCTATGTCCTCCACCCATTCAGTGTTGGAGGTAAGGCTAGTTTCGACTGGGACCTATTCAAGAGTGACATCTCTATAGCTGCGCAAATGTCTGATAACTTGGTTGATTTGGAGCTTGAGTGCATCGAAAAGATCATAGACGTTTGCGGGACTAAGAGGGAACAAGATCTTTGGAGGAAGCTCTATAAGGCTGGTGAAGAAGGCAGACGCGTAGGATTGGGCACTCATGCCCTTGGAGATACGTTGGCCCAGCTTGGGTTTAAGTATGACTCTGCTGCATCACTATCATTCGTTGATGGTCTTTATGCTGTGTTTAGGGATGCCGTCTACAATGCTAGTATTGATCTAGCTATTGAGCGTGGTCCTTTCCCTGCCTGGAACTGGGACATTGAGAAGGATAACAAATACATCAATAGCCTTCCTGCTCATACTATCTCTGGTGTAAAGCGCCATGGTAGGCGTAACATAGCGAACCTCACACAAGCTCCCACAGGCTCTGTGTCGATCTGCAGTAAGACGGGGCCACTGTTCCCTTACTTTAGTACTTCCAGTGGTGTAGAGCCGCTCTACATGATCCGTGGTAAGAGGCGTAGGAAGATCTCCAGATCAGATGAGAACGCCAGGGTGGACTACACTGATGAGCTTGGAGACGCTTGGCAGGAGTATACTGTCTACCACCACAACGTACAGAACTATCTTGACACTGTTCCAGGTGCAGATGTTAGTAACTTGCCTGACTACTTCATAGAGGCTGCAGCCATAGACCCAGCTACTAGAGTGCGGCTCCAGGGGATAGAGCAGAAATACATCGATCATAGTATCTCGTCTACCATCAATCTACCGAGAGGAACTGAGTCCTCCGTTGTAGGAGCTATCTACTTAGATGCTTGGAAGAATGGGCTAAAGGGAGTTACTGTCTATGTAGACGGGTCTAGGGATGGTGTACTTCTGTCTGCTGACGAGGAGGTACAAGAGCGCCCCAAGGGTGTAGTCAGGATGCAGGCTCCAAAGCGCCCTAAGGAAGTTGCCTGCGATATATTCCACTGCACCGTTAAGAAGAAAAAGTATATTGCGCTAGTAGGATTACTTGACGGTGAGCCTTATGAATTCTTTGGTGGCTACCCTGGGGCTGTATCCATCCCGAAGAAATACAAGAAAGGGAAGTTGATTAAGAAGTCCAAGGGAAATTATCGGCTGCACATCGGGAAGAATGGAGACTCCATTATCATTGATGATATAGCCTCTACCTTAGCCACTCCTGAAATGGGTTTCGTTACTCGCCTAATCTCTGCGTCACTAAGACACGGAACGCCCATTGACTTCATTGTTGAGCAGCTTGGTAAAGATGGCAACATCATGGACTTCAATAAAGTCATTGCCAGGGTGTTGAAGAGATACATAAGGAATGGACAGAAGGTGCGCTCATCAGTAAAATGTCCTACATGCAGGAGTCCTAACATTGTGTATCAAGATGGATGTCCTCTCTGCATGGATTGTTCATGGACCAAGTGTGGATAGATAAAGAGCATACGATAACGCAGCTTCGCCAAACTCTCTTAGAGAGGAAGAGCGCTAAGCAGCAATACGAAGAGAGAAGGAAGAAGCTTGCTAGAGCTTGGTCTGTAACCCTGAAGAAGCTCCGTAAGAAGTACGGTATTAAGCATGATAGAGGGATGCGGGTTGAGAGTCAGCTAGACGAAGTTAACTACCCATCGTGGATGAGGTCAGAAATAAAAACTAAGGAGATGCACCACTTTGACTCTATTATGAGTCTTATTTCAAGTGGCTTACCTTCTGGTTATGATCTTTCTGTAGACTTTGGGAATGCACCTACATGGAGTAGCGAGGTAGTAGTTAGAGTAGAGAACGATGCAGGTCAAATTTTCTCAACTGCCTTACTTAATTTCTTTAAGAAAGAATTCAGAATCTATACTACGCGTATGGGAAAGGATGCCCAGGAGTTCAAGAGAATTCTTAGTACCTTGCTGCTGAAGACTGGCTGGGTAAAGTCTAGGAGTAGAAAATGAAAACTTGGCCTAAGATGCAATTTAGATTCTATGGAGTCTCTAAGTGGACAGGAAAGTTAGTAGGAGATGCTACAGAAATTCAAGATGTTGGTGTATGGGCTAGATCCAGGGGTATTGATATTTCTGGACTCCATCCTATTGGTAATCGTCCTGTGCCTTCTTATGTAGAGTCCAGCTACCCCCACGAGCCAACTTACATTACACAAGAAGATGCCGACACTTTCTTCAGTTGATCCGTGGTAGGATAGCCGACTGGAGAAATAGATGAGTAATCTGACTTTTGAAGTAGAACCACGTTTTTTATCCTGGCGCTGGGTGCTTAGGCACAGCAACGGATCCTTAGTAGCAACGTCTAGGGACTACAGCAGGAAAAGTGATGTGCGTCGTGCTATTAACCGACTCAAGAGTAATGTGGTAAGCGCTGATGTCAAAGACGCAGCCACGGTATCCTAACATTAGATTAGATTGCATTCACAGATCGCAAGAGGTTCTACGTACTGTAAAATGCTCTGGTTGATACGGGAATAAAGTAAAGGCAAAGGTCTTTGCCTGCTCGATCCACAAAGAGTGTGCCCTCATCTATAGACGTAACTTAGGTGTAAAGGCATGTTCACTCTGTAAAGACTACACTCCGAAGGAGGAGATTGATGACTGACAATTTGAGAACTTTGATTGCAATGGTAGTAGACCGCTCTGGGTCTATGGAGAGTATTAGGGATGACACCATTGGTGGGATTAACACATTCCTTGCAGAGCAAAAGGCAGACGCTGAGAATGTGATTTACACGTATGCTCAGTTCGATACTGAGTATGAGGTTATTCACGACAACATTCCTATGGCTGATGCTCCGCTACTTGACCGTAGTACCTTTGTGCCTCGTAGCGCAACAGCCCTTCTGGATGCCATGGGCAAGACTATCAATAGGGTGTCTTCCTACATAGCTACACAGCCTGACAATGAGAAGCCTGAGAGGGTCATTCTCGTTATCGTTACTGATGGTAGAGAGAACTCCTCTAGGGAGTTTACCCGTAGTGCTATTTTTGAGCTAATGAAGTCTAAGCAGGATAACGATGACTGGAACGTCATTTACTTAGCAGCCAACCAGAACGCTATCGCAGAGGCTAGGAACTGGGGTATCAAGGCTGGTGGTGCAATGAACTACACAGCCGGTGAGATAGGCGTATCGAATGTGTTTGCTGCGCTCCATACCCACTCTACTAGTCTCAAGAAGGGTCTTGAGAGCGTTGTAGACTTTAGTCCAAGCGAGCGCTACTGCTCGACTGCCGATAGCTCCATCGCGCAAGAGCAAGCTCTCGCGCAATACAATGCTGCTACTGGAGAAAGTGTCACTATCGATAAGAGTGGACAAGTGACAACTGGTGTAGTAGACTCTACGAAGTCGGAGGACAAGTCTTAGTTGTCTTCTTGATCTTTAACAATTGGGGGCGTATTTGGATTCGACAGGGTTGTACCTGGTGTATCGCGTGTAGGAGTTGGTCAGAAGGCTCCTATTTAACATCTGACCAAAAAAACTTTAATTGCCAACAACAACGTTGACATCCCTGCTGGGCTGAGCATGACTGACGCTAACGCGCTAGTCGGTTCTGCCCTAGCAGTTGCCTAAGAAATTAGGCAGATTCTCACTAAAGCCTTTGAATTATAGTCCGTTAGTGGGTTTGGTATCATCGAGATAATTCTAGCCTGTGATCCTGGCTCGGGAGATCAGTAGCTTGTAGGGTATGTAGTAACCGTTTGACGTGGAGTAGGGAAACCGAAAAGCTAGGCCAAAAATCGATTACAAGCTTTGCGAAAATTCAGAAATGAGCTAGATCATCGAAGTTTGGGTTTCTTGAAGCTTGGTGATGACACAATCGAGAAAATACACACGTAGAAGCTACATTGTTGGGCTTTCACTGGACTCGGGTTCGACACCCGACGCCTCCATAGATCATGGAATGCCTCCTGGGGTCTTATCAACCTCAGGAGGCACCTCTATGTACATCTAGCTTATTACCATTCGAAGTAGTACTCTTATCTTAGATGGAGACTACCTAAATGGCAGGACCAAGACCAAAACAACTAAGAGACCCTACTAGCACAACAGGTTTCGTTCTAACCCTACAGGACGATGACTCTTTCGGTGCAGAGGTCAGTGGTAGCGCAGCAGCAGGCTCAGGCCAGCTTCTCAGAAAGACTATAAGCGTTGACTTTAAGGTTCAGGCCACTACCGATCTTTATACCGTTCCCAGTGGTGAGACAGCTGTCATCACTCGTGCTGTGTTCGTCCCTACCACCGCTACCTCAGTAACTGTTGATGCTATTGGAGGTATTGGAGTGGCCTCAGGGGAAGATGACATAATTCCGTCTGGCACGTTTACTGGGTTGGTTACTGATACAGCTTACAGTATTGATGTATTTAGTTTGGCTGTAGTGGCTACAACTGGCCAGATTATCAAAATCGGTATTGATACTATAGCCACAGCTACAACCCTTCTAGTAGATGTTTACCTATTTGGTTACCTACTGAGTGGTGTAGCTGGAGCGACTACTGCCCAGGCTCTTCCAAAGAGATTCATTGAGGGTCTAGTTGTCGAGTGGGCTAGTGATGATACTGTCACAGTGAGTGCAGGATCTTGTAGAAATATAGCTAATGATGGAGATATTCTATTAGCTGCTAAGACGGCTGCTGATGTAACTATTAAGCACTCTGCGAGTGACGGGCTTGCTCAGATTAACGGTATAGATGAGAAAGGGTTAGACAATCTTACCAGCGGCTCTATCACTTGTTCTCAGACTACTAACACAGTAACAACTACCGGAGATATTTCACCACACCTTGGTACTCACCCTGTAACAGGCACAATCACCACAGCAGGCACGGCTGTAACAGGAAGTGGCACCCTCTTTACTGAGGAGGTAGCTATAGGAGACATCCTTGGAAGCTCAACTACTTATGGGTGGAGTCAAGTTACATCTGTAACAAGCGATACTGCTATAGTCCTAACAACTGCTTTACCAGGAGGTAACGCTACGGGAATTGCAGCTACTGTAATACATAATCCATCTATACAACCGGGTGCCAGCGTTACTGACCGTGTTAGGAGTATGGATGCGACTGGAACATCTATTAGTGTGAACACTAGCTCTACTGAAGCTGCCTCATCTCCTGTAACTATTGGTGGAGTGCCCAGTGATAATATCGCTGTAGTAGCTTGGCTGGCAGTTTGGGTAATAGATGATGGGACAACATCAGCTACTTTACTATCAACACAGCACGAAGATTTATTGGCTTTGCCTGCTGGCTACACTAGTAAAAGGCGAGTAGGTTGGACGATGTTTGGTGACTTTCAAGGGGGAGCAGCATTGATGGCTGATCCTTACTATAGTGATGGAAGTAATTATCGCTTCTGTCGTTGGGGAAAAGCTACTGTAGAGTTTTTTGCTAGTTCCATTCAAATTACAGAAAACACTTACACTCCTTTCCCACAACATCATGCAGTGTTCCCTTCTGCTGGTATGAACATGCCTAGAACATCAGTTACGGGTAGCTTTTTTATAGGTCAAAGCATGACAACGCCCTTTACTGCAGGCAGTTACAGAGCTAGATTTAGGATCCCTGGGGATACTAATGACTATGCATCGTTTACTTTTTTAGGTGGACAGTCTGGTGCATTTGAAAACGCGGGTTTGATTGGGGATTTGGCCACTAATGCCGCACAGGTATTAGAGCTACACGCAGAAGCTCCAGGTGGCGGTCAAACAAGTCTGTCTATTAACCCACTTGGCTTCTACGACACACTATAGGATTAACAGATGTCTAACATAGTACCAATTGGAGAAGACCAGGCGACTGGAGTACCTCGTAAACTTCAGGCTGGCGACAGTCTTGTAAATGCTAGTGGAAATTCTGCTAGTGGTCTACCTAAACGATACATAGAGGGCTTAGCTGTAGGTAGAAATAACTCTACTGACACACAGTTAGTCGTGACAGCAGGCTCTTGCCGTAATAGTGCCAACGGTGCTGACATCGAGCTATCGTCTCAGACTATAGGAGACACAACTACCACGCACTCAGCAGCTAACGGCTTCGCACAGCTGAATGGTGTTGATGAGAAAGGGCTTGATAACCTACTGTCTGGTTCAATTACTTGCAGCCAGACAACAAATACTATTACAGCCACTGGGGACATCACTCCACACTATAACCCTAGAGCTATCACTGGAACTATTTCTGCTACAGGAACTGCCCTCACTGGTTCAGGGACTAGCTTCAGAAGCGAGCTATGGATTGGCGATTTGGTTGGAACATCTACTACTTACGGATGGTCTCGTGTTATTGCCGTTCTTAGCGATACATCAGCCACACTAGTCCTGGCTTTCCCAGGAGGGGATCCAACATCCATCTCAGCGGAAGTAATTCATTCAGCCACTATATGGGCAGGTACAGTTACTGACAACAAACAAGTTGTGAGGACTATAAATGCAGCAGGAACCTCTATTGTGGTGTTTGCTAATGCCACAGTGTCAGCTTCTAGTCCTTTGACTCTTGGGACTTTGCCAGACAACAGTACTCCTGATGATTTTGCCGAAGCTACTTGGGTATTTGTATGGGTAATTGATGATGGAACTACACCAGGAATTTTATTGTCTACACAACACGAAGAGCTTTTAGCTCCTCCATCTGGTTATACTAGTTTTCGCAGGGTGGGGGCACTACTATGGTTAGATGCAGAAGATGCACCAGCTGGTTTTAGGGGTGGGTTTTATGCAGATACTGGGCACTACCGTAAGTTTAGCGTGTACGCAAACTCCCTTCAGCAGATCAATTCATCTACATTTGGTGTAGTAAGCTTCTACCCAGGCTTTGCAAGTTCGAACCCTCAATACGCACCTCGTACAGCGGTTCGCATATGGGGGAAGGCAGAGTGCGTTAACACAAGTCTTACCAACAACAATAGCATTACGATGGGGCCTACTTTTGCATCGCTGGCTTTAACTGCTGTTGTTCCTACTGCTCAGAGACTAGTCTCTGGTGAGTTGGCCCGCGCTGAGAGCGCTATGTTTGACATTGATGTTGCTCCTGGGCAAGCATTCAATTTTCAACAGGGCTCAACTTCTGGGCATAGTGTCGTGTTGCTCATGCAAGGATTTTATGACAGCTTGTAAGAGTCTGTGCTAAGATAGCTCCCAAGAGCTATCATGGGTACAGATTTTACAATGATGAGAGGCCTCAAGATCTTCAGGAGTGGAGGTGCTTGGGAACTAGATGATGAGAAGTTAATCATCATTAGGGATATGGCCCAAGAGGTTCTCACTGACCGTAAGGTTCCCAGTGCTAAGGTAGTGCACTACATAGTAGAGACTCGCCTCATAGGTCAAGGTGAGGCTAAGAAGAGCCTTCATCTCTCAGCGTGCAGTAGCGATATGAGTAGTAGGATTACTCTTACTGATGATAACTCAACCGAACAGTTGAAGTATGTTAGCTGTGCGAACTGTAAGGGCACAAACGCCTTTAAAGTGGCATCAGGCCTCCTCTCAGAAGATGAGGTAGAGAAAGCTCATGTTCACCTTACTAGGTATAGTGGTGCTCGTTATGTGGCTTGTAACTCTTACTGGTATGCAGATAGTGATAAAATAACCAATGCCACCGCTGATGTAACATGTGGTAGCTGTAAGAAAACAAAAGAATACATAAGTAGATCAGAATTAGCAGCGATTATAGAGGGAGTATGAAATGGCGAAGAGCGAGAGATATTTTAGTGTTGATGTAGAGGCGTCTGGGCCTATCCCAGGATTGTGGTGGATGCCATCATTTGGGTGTTGTCCTACAGACGATCTCAATGATGGGTTCAAGGCCCTGTTGAAGCCTCTGGATAGTTGTTTCCCAGACATAGGAAAGTTGGTAAAGGATGATGTCCCAGGAGCTATGAAAGTAGTAGCTCAAGGCACTCCTGATTTCGAGTGGGATGACAAAGCCACTGATAAGGAGAACTGCAACAGACTCTACTATTACTACTTTGAGTATGGAGAGGACATAGTATCTGCCTTTAAACGTTTCAGGGCCTGGCTACGTAAGCGTGGTAAGGATCTAGGCTACAGAGTCTATATGG
>SDBT01015298.1_pt1 | contig 12195 bp, 4 predicted proteins | sample 2277101 | NCBI WGS metagenome assembly SDBT01 (sample SAMN10404973, study PRJNA504765) | marine sediment metagenome | isolation source: marine sediment core GS10_PC15, 103 cmbsf | place: Arctic Ocean: Southern Knipovich Ridge | collected 2010
GGTCATGATCCTGACGCAACTAACGATGATCACGATCACGTTAGAATGTTTGATGGTGAGACGTTTGTGCTACGATACGAAAATACAAACCCTAACTTCACATTCAAGACTGCACTAAATCTGCAGGGTGTTGCTCCAACTATCTATACTATGGATACAGCTCCTGTAGATGGAACCTCAGACACAGGTGAACCACTGAAGTTAATACCTCTTACACTAGATAACCTTCAGCATAATCTTACGCTAAAGGCACTATCACAGATGTCTATTGTGTCTGAAGTGCAGACATCTACAGATAACAAGCAGGTTCAAATAAAGTCAGAGCAACTAGGTTCTGCTGGTGCCATTGAGATTGTTGGTGGGCGTGCCAACAAGGCAGAGTTTAGGCTTGTAGGTGACGCAGAGGTTACACCGGTTGGTGTTGAAGATTTCTTAGAGATGGATATCCAGGCATTCCCAGATACCTTGAACGTTGGCGACTATGTTAAGTTAGAAAACGATTCTGGTGTTGAGAGATTGTCAAGACTTACGGCCGATGATACATTTGACGTCGTAAAGTCAAGCGATGAAGTGTTTGAATATCGATATAACCCTAAGAGTACATTTATCAACCAGTATGTTAGCATCGCCATATCAGATATTTCGGCAACATATGGAAGACCAGCAGGATCAGTTTGGAGATGGACTCACTCAGACAGTGGTTCGTTGTTTAACATTACAGACAAGACAACTGGCGCTGCAGCAGCTCCAGATGACGAGATCGCTGCTGGTGGTTCCGATGCAGCTAGACTAGATACTCAAGTAATAGTTGCTGCTGGTGCAGGAGTTGCACAGCAGTTCGCGCTAACAGTAAGTGGTGGAACACCCACACAAGCAGATTACTTTACATTTGCAAGTGCAGATGGTGCTACGTTCGCGGCATGGTTTGATGTAGATGCCGCAGGAACAGCACCAGCAGGCGCATCGTTTGTTGCTGCCGCTAATCAGATAGAAGTTGATATTCTCAGTTCAGATACAGACGATCAGATTGTGTCAGCACTAGCAACCACACTAGCTGGTAACGGTGCATTTACTACATCATTTACCTCACTACAGGCTTCAGGGGCTGATTTAACCGATGTAGTCGCAGGTGACATGTTGTCGGCATTTGGAACTATGGCAGGTTGGGATGCAACAAATATGGCACAGGGATCTGGAGAAGAAATCTTCGCTGGCTTCCCAATCATAGCTGTAAGTACAGCCGGTAAATGGGTAGATGTCCCTAATCCCTTCGGTGTTGCGATGGCATCTACTGCTATCGGCGCAACAGGTACTGTTCAGATAACACCAACACCTAGAATTGAGTGGCCTATTGGTCACACCACGAGATCACAGATAGCGCAAGTTATCGTAGTAAGTGGTACTGCAACTGCAACTCTTAGTCAACCTCATCGCATGAACGTTGGTGACACATTTAATGTACTAAACTCAGGTGTAGTTCCTGACGTTCCTGGTGGCGGAATCGGTACAGTTGTTACTGTTCCTTCTGCGAACCAGATCACATACAGCACATCTACAGGTGATGGAACGTTCAGTGGCGGAACTATACTTAAAGACTCTAGAACAGTGACGCGATATACTATTGAGAAGCTTGGGTTCAATGACTTAATGAGACTATCTCATGCCAATGGCGATACTCCTACTTTCGAAGACGCAGGTATTGCTGTTGATGATATGTTGCTTATTGGAGGAGATACCTTCAACAGCAACAACAATGGTACATTCAGAGTACTCGCTGTTGATAACGATTCAATTGTCTACCAGAATGCTTCAGGTAGAGATGAGCTAAACACATTGACTCCTATGAACAACACGTCAACTGATGCCACCTGGGTCAGTAACAGTGCAACTGTAACTGGAGTAGCAGGTACATTTGAAAACGTAGTTCTAGGTGATTATGTAAAGAAAGCCGAAGATGAAGATATTAACTTTAGACAGATCATTGCTCTATTAGATATTGCTGATGCTCCTACTACCGCTGTACTAGCAGTTAAGATTACACTTGGCTCTATATATCCTGGTACTAGTTCTGATGCTGAAGGTATCTTATTTGATCAGACTGATGATGTTCACGGTGGTATTAGACTTCAAGCGGAAAGTGATATTGCACTCTACGAGGGTGATAGTTCGTTCGCTGGTGATTCCTTGTTCATTCAGGATCTAATTGATCCCACATGGTTCAGTCCAACTAACGTTGGTACATTCAATGTTAAGGCGATTGGAACAGATGGAACAGATTTCAGACCATTCATAAGAGTAGACAATGCGGCTGGTATTGTAGAATCTGGAAAAGAACTAACGCTAGACGATAAAGGATTCAAGATAACCGAATCAGACGACCTGAGATTCTCTACCATCAGACGTGTAGCACATACAGCTCTAGACAGCAATGATAGTGCTAAGCGAGTACTATATCTTACTCCTGCAAGCAGGGTCGCTAAGTTCTCTGAATCAAATAAGACTCTAGTATCTGCTATCGGTAAGATTGGATATTCTACTGACGTGACGTTGGGTATAGATGGTTACACTTTCTACACTGGTCTGCTAAGAACAGTACAGAGAACAATTGACGGATTTGAACCAGATCCACTTAATTTCCCAGGTCGTAGAGCCGTTGGTGGTCTAATTGAGACCCTATCACCGCTTATCAGACAGGTTCAGATCGCTGTTGATGTTACCACCAACGAAGGTGTTAATATCAGTGAGATCACGAATGATATCAAGTCCACTGTTATCACTTATGTTGAAGGATTGAACGTGGGTGAAGATGTGATATTATCTGAAATTATCGCTAGGATTATGGTCATTAAGGGTATTGCAGCTGTAACATTTGTTACTCCAACTCCTGCTACAGAAAGAATAGCAGTTGATGATGAGGAAAAGGCATTCATCACGACGTCTGATATAAGCATAGCATAAGGGAAGCATGGCTGGTAACAAGAGCAAAATAGATAAACTTCATGATAGGATGCCAAAGGCATTCCACACTAAAACCAATGTTAATTGGCGTGGCGTTATTGAAGCCTTGGGTCAAGGTGACCAGCAGACAGCAGACCTGATAGAGGCAGTCAGACAACAGTTCTTTGTCAAGACCGCAAATAGACCATTCCTTGATCGACTCGGTGCTAATGTAAAGGTGTCTCGTCCAGCATTCGTTGGTATGGATGACCCTACATTTCGTAAGTATATTCCTATTTTAGCTTGGCAACCTAAACAGGTAAAGTTGATTATTGATAGCCTGCTGAATATATTTTACTTTCGAGAATCAACAACAGCCTTCGTGACGTCGTCACAGACAGGTCCATTTGATATCGAAGATGGCTGGGATATACAGTACACGGTAGACGGAATTAGACCAGAGCGAGTAGAATTTAAAGCAGATGACTTTACTAGCATTAGTGCAGCTACGCCAGATGAAATTGTAGCCACCTGGAATCGACAAGCTAAGTATAGCTTTGCTATTATCTTTACAGATAGCATTACTAAATTGACATCCATAAGACTGTTTACAAACACCATTGGTTCTAAGGGATCTATAGAAATTACAGGTGGTCATGCTAATGTTGTATTCCAGTTTGAAGGATTTATCGACGATGCTGGTAATGGGGCCGATACTGAGTGGACTATAACTAAAGTTGGAGATCTGGTTACATATGCTTTTACTGGAGGCACAGACCCTGATCTGAATGTCCTACAAGATGGAGACATCATACTCAGCGATTTAACTGATAATGTTGGATCATTTGTAATAGAAGAAGTAGACCTTGCTAACAGTAAGCTGTCGTTTAGAAATCTGTTTGGTACTGTTGGAGTGTCTACTCAAACATCAGACAGAGATGTTAAGTTTATAAGACCTCTTAAGGCTGTAATTTACGTGAATGAGAAGCGCGCTGTAACGTGGGAAGTAAATCAAGGTGAAATAGTAGTTGAGATGCCAACCTCTCCTCCAGTAGTAAAAAGACGTCTTGAAGGGGCATCTCATCACAATGTTACTCAGGGAACTATGACAAGTCGAGTTAGTAATACTGAATTAGTACTAGCTGATGCTAGTGAATGGCCCAGTACTGGTATATTTTTACTTCAGCGCAAGTTAGAGATACAAACAAGAATACTAACCCCAACAGAAGACACTACTTTAACAAAGCAATTTGATACAAGAACATGTTTACCATTTACCTCCGATGCCACTATGAAATATACATATACAGGTAAAACAGGCAATAACTTAACAAGCATTAGTCCTGCTCTATCTCCTTCTTCTAGCTTAAACTCTTTCACTCTATCTTCACTAACTAGGGCATCAAATGTATTTACTGGAGTCACATCAACGGACCACAACTATGTTGTAGGTGAGAACGTTATTATAAGCGGTACATCCGGTATACCGGTGCTAAGTACTACTGGAGACATCACTATATCTACTAATACAATAACCAGCGTTGTATCAGTAGTGGGTGTAGACATTGGTTATGAAATTACTGGACCTGGCATACCTGCATTAACACTGGTTACAGACATCACTGGTGTTGGACCATGGATCGTAGAGATAAGCAATAATGCTACAGCTACCGCAGGCGGAGCAGCTATTGATTTTCTCGAACCAGTAAACAGCAGTTTTGAGATCGTATCGGTTCCATCATCTACTAGCTTTACATTTAACAAGTTTGGCCCAGATGGCTCATCCGCTTCACCTGGAACTACAAGAGTAGAGAGAATTGGAGTTGCTGAGGCTGGATCAATACTGACTCTAACGACAGCTCAACTAAACACCGACATGGTTGGACCCTATATATTCGATCTCAATGCAGCGTTTGTGCTATCATCGTTTACGACAGATCTACAGGAAGATATCAAGGCTGGAAACATCTCTAGAACTATTGCAGTTGATGCTAACGACATCCTAAATGAGCCTGGATCACTTATATTTGACTTTGGAACAGAGCGTCAAGAAGGTCCTGTATCGTACTCATTTAAGCCGTCAAACACGACTATAGCGATAGATCCAGCATACGTATTCGAGTTTAATCATGACATTGGGTCTGCAGTCACTATGATCCGTAGAAAAGGGCCACATGCAATAAGCAACACTGGAAAAGAGTTTGCCCCATATATTACAGATCCTACAGCCGCTAGAGAGGTACTGCAGGAACTGATACTCGATGTCAAGTCTGTTGGTATATTTGTTGAGTTCTTGGTACGCTTTCCTGAGCAGCTATATGCTACAATTGATGTATATCGTTCTGGTGTAGATCCAGGTTAACTTATATAAACCACGGTATAATTAGGTATAGTAGGAGACATTAATGGCAGCGTGTGCCTTTTGTAAGGATATTAATAGCAGAAATAGTCTGTTTTGCTCTAAGCAATGTAAGGATGCACAATGGTATCAGAATAATGGTGCACATAAAAAGGCCTACAGAGTAAAAAATAAAGAGTATATACAGATGCGTGAGAAGCAATATAACTTACAAAATAAAGAGGCCAAGAGTCAATATGACCGCAAATACTACCTTAATCATTGTGAAAAAATTAAGGCTAATAAATGTGAGTATCGTAAAAAAAACCATGATAAAATAAACGCTTACAACAGTGAGTATTATCAAAATATCAACAATAAATTGCGCAAAAACCTACGGGGCCGCTTATCATGTGCCATAAAGCGTGGGTTTGATGGTTCTCGTAATGGTTCTTTTGTTAGAGATCTAGGTTGCTCCATTATTGACTTTAAGGCACACATAAAAAATCAATGGACGTTTGACATGTCTTGGAGTAATTATGGATGGGGTGATGATAAGTGGCACTTAGATCACATTACACCACTGGCTAAGTTTGATTTAACCGATGTTGAACAATTTAAAAAAGCAGCTCACTATACTAATTATCAACCACTTTGGCAGCCTGATAATTTTAAAAAAGGAAGCAAGTAATGGCTGTATTAGGACGCTTATTATTTGCCTCAGCTGAACGCCTTGATCTTCCTGATCTTCTTAGCATCGACTCATTCGCAGCAGGTGACTTCAAGTTTTTACTAAAAGGACTAATAGGTGAAGATAAGCCGATCATTTTGCGTGGCTTTGATGTCATTAACCCCGCAGGTGCCATCGGCAACAAGAGTCTATCGATCACGGTTGCTGAGTCTGTTGTCCTGTTTCCTGGCTCACTTGCTGGTCCGTTCTTTCATGGTCTAGAAGCAGGTAATGCTAATGCTACGCCACTAGTTCCAGAACTTAAAAAGAACGCAACTAACTTTGTTTACTTAACACTTAGCACTTTCGACACCGCTAGAGACACCAGAGCATTCTGGGATCCAGACCTTGAGGGCGGAGATGGTGGAGAGTTCTCTCAGGACATCGACACAGAATCTGTCATCCAGGTAGAGGTCAACGTCTCTGTTTCGGCATTCCCGGTAAATACGGTTCCGGTATGTATTGCAGTAGTTGGACCAAGTGTTATTGAGTCTATCGAGGATGCTCGCACTACTATGTGGCGTCTTGGTTCTGGTGGTCTTAATCCAGATCCGTTCTCTAGATTTGATTTTGACGAAGATCCTGCAGCGATCTACGCACGTAAAGAGCCACCTAACACTATCAGTTCATCGGTAGATCCAAACCCCTTCCAGGGTGGTGACAAGAACATCGACAACCTAAAGGAGTGGATGGACGTAGTCATGACTAAGCTATTAGAGCTTAGTGGAACTACATACTGGTACGAAGATACTTCTACATTTGGCATGGTCAATCTATTCCTTGATTCTCTAGGTAGATCACTAAAGTCAAAAGGTCAGTGGAGTCATAGTGATGCAACCCCCGGACTGTTAGCCTGGACTGAAGATATTCACTTCAAGTATGCATCTGACGACAGAGACATCATAATCCGTGCTGCGAGCAAAACACTTGCTAACGAAGAAGTCATGTATGTTGAATTGGCTAGAGAAACTGCAATCAACACTAGCAGCACTTCGGTTAATTGGTTCAATGCCCTTGATCACGTAAATGGAGTTACTGGTTCCTTTGAAAGCCTTAAGAAGGGTGACTGGGTTAAGAAAAAGGGAGATCCCAATAGAAACCACAGACGGGTTGAAGAGTTCTTTGCTGCTGATGCTCTCGGTGGTGGAGCAACATCACCTGCACTTGCTCGCTCTATTAGACTTAGTAATACCTACGCTGGAACTAGCGAGACACAGCAGGGCGAATTTACTAAAGGATCTTACGATTCCTCTGAAGTGTTTGTTATTGCTAGATCTGCAGCAGACGGTGCTAACGGTGGTCAGTTCTTAGAAGATCTAGGTGGTGATCTAGCCTGGCTTGCACTGAGATCAGATACCATCATGAACGTATCTGACATTACTACTACTACGCTTGCGTTGGTGGATATTACAGAGGCAGACGGCAGTACTGCTAAGGTAACATCAACAGGTCACGGTCTCGTTGACGGTGATCGAGTAACTGTTGCAGATTCTGCAGCCGGTTACAACGGGACATTTGTAGTTGATGTCGTTGATGCTGATAACTTCTATATTGATACAGCTGACTTCGGTGATGAAACAGGTGTTGCTAACGTATACTACGCAACTGTAACAACGGTTGCACGTTCTATTCCTGGTGGTTTTGAAGTTGAATCTGCTCAACATAGTTTTGAGGATGGTCAGACTATCGAGGTTGCCGGCACAGCAAGTGCATTCGACGACACATATCTAATTAAGGCTCGTACCGCAACTACGTTCACTATTCCTGTACCGAGTGGGATTGCTAATGTAACTACTAGTACAGCAACGTTATCTAGAGTTAATGTTCGTTCTGAGTTCGGCATAGTCGAACTTAAGCAGGGCGAAGGCGCTGGCATTGGTGAGGGTGATACCGATAACATCATGAGCTTCATTGGAATGGCCTCTATTGCAGAGACTAATCCAACATACAACCTGCCAAGTGGATACAACACCCTTGATGGTACAGCAAACTACAACGGTGAAACTACTGACAGCCTAACAACAAGAACTGCTAAGTTAACCGGCATGATGGCTGATAAGGCCCAAGACAAGACTATCAAGCTTGCTCTTGAGGACACTGATCGCGTAACAAATACTCAGAATGTTGGTGCACAAGATGTTACATTTACTTCATTAGCTGGAGCAACGCCAACAATGAATGTTATTCTGCCTAACTCAGCAGCTAACGGCAGTGTTACTCTGAGTGGAACTCTATCTCTAAATGCAGATCAAGCAGCTTACTTTACAATCGATAGAAACGCTACATTTACGGTGGCTAGCTTAGCGGCCCTAACAGTTGCCGATATTGACAGCGTACCACTAGATGAAAACATCTTTATATTTGCCGTACGCCTAGCAGGTCAAGAGGTATGGCTGTGGGATGCAACACTTGTAGAAGACGCTGAGACACGTGCAGTCTCTTCTCATTCAGATGAGATTGATCGCCAGGATAGAAACCTTAAACTAATCAAAGGTGGAACATGGGCTTGGGATGATGGTACGGATGCACTTACTAACAGTGCCGATGCATACATCCAGATACCTGGACTATCAGAAGTAAGAAATACAATTCTAGCACAGACAATAACACTAGCCGCTGATGGTGACGTTGCATTCGTTCAGATCAACAGAAATACGGGTGGTGCTGACAACTTGACAGTAAGCACTGGAGCCATTGCATCTGTTGATCCAACTCTAGATACTCTTATCATTGCCCGTAGAGAAAACAACGACATCCTTCTAGGAACCGGAACAGATAGACTTGTTGATGGTCAGAGCCAAGCACTAGACGCTACATCTTCTGATCAGACCACTGCATATAACGGTCAGACAGATACAGCAGACAGTGATCCTGCCTATAGTTCTACCGATACTATAACTCAGGGCAATGATCTAACAACTGCTATTGGTGATCTTGATGCTCGCTTACTGTTGCAGGGTACTCAAGACAGGAACGCTAAGTTAGTTCGTGGTGGTACCTTCACATGGAACTCTGGAACAGGCAATCTGTCTTTCACTACAGATGCATTTATTCAACTGCCTAACATCACTGAAGTACGAAATACTATACAGCAGTCAAGCCAAAGCCCTATTAATCTAGCAAGTGATGGCGATATTGCTTATGTAAGAGTTAATAGAGTTGCTGGTGGTGCAACAAATCTAACAGTGGTTGTTGAACCTATAGACGCTATAACTGGAACACTTAGTGACGTAGTTGTCATCGCAAGAAGAATTGGCACCGATCTCCTGCTTGGAAACGGAACTCTTCTGCTTAAAAACGGTGAGAATACTGAACTTGATAGAGCTATGCCACTATCTACTGCTGGCGATATTATCTACAGAGATGCTTCAAATGCAACGAGTCGACTCCCTATTGGTGCAGCAACCGAAGTCTTGACTGTATCTGGCGGCGAACCATCTTGGCAAGCTGCCTCAGTATCTGATGGTTTGATCAGTGTCACATTGGATGAGGATGTGGCAGCAGAAGATGTGATTGCTTTTGTTGATGATGCTGGTACCAAGGGTCAAAAGAATGCACTGATGATACCAGACACGGAAACAACATATGAATCTGGAGATCTGGAACACACATCAATTGCTGAAATCGGGCCCGATAAATTTGTTATTGGCTTCATTGACATCACTGATTCGAATAAACCTAAAGTTGTTGTCGGAACAAAAATTGGACACATCATCAGCGTTGTACTTGATAGCGCAATCGACGTAGGTGCGACTGCATCTGAACGGGTCAGCGTAGCCAAACTGGATACAGATAAATTTGTTGTTTCATTCGATGAATCCAGTGATGGCCGAGTTCGAATCGGAACTGTTGCTGGGGTAGTAATCTCATTCCCCACCGCATCTGTTTCTTTCGATGCCGGTGTTGGAGCAGATCACGCCGGTAGAGTTCGTGGACTAGGAATAGATAAGTTTGCAATTGCGTGGGTCAACGGTACAACCAAGCTGATTGTTGCAACGGTTGCAGCAACGGTGCCAACGTTTGGCGCAATCTTCGATACCACTTTGGGCACTTTTGGTACTATAGCCACCAAGGGAACTGATACAATTCTTTTCGGTAGGCACGACACCACACCTGGGGACAGCATCCTTCAGGTATATGAGGTAATCGGAAGCACAGTTCAAGCAGCGCTTCAGCCCGAAATCAAATTTACATCAGAACGACTGGGTGGGGTTATGGGATTGGATTTCCTACCTGATTCAGATCGATTTGTGCTTGCTTGGGTCGAAAACACGGCGGCTACGTTTGAAGTTCAAACAGGATATGTTTCGGATTTCAGACCGTTTGTTGAATTTGATAGTCAGGTTCGATTTGATTCGGGTGTTGGAAATTCAAATACGCAGATTTCACTTCGTGGTATTCGCAAGAATCAGTTTGTTATCTCATTCATTGAAGGGGTTGCTGGTGACCTAAGTGTGTTCTTTGGTGAAGTAGATAATGATGGTCAATTTACTTTAACAATTGATACTAAGATTAAAGTGGATACTGGGGCCACTGAAGCAATACCAAACGATAGTAACGAACACATTGCTGCTTTTGGTGATAGCTACGTAGTCATCTACATTGAGGGAACAACCGGAAAAATTGCAGCAGGTCTTATCGCTCAATCATGCGCAATCATGCAAGAGGCTGGACTTGAAGGTGAGACCAAAATGGCTAAGGCGCTGGGCGGGATTTCCACTGTTCATGCCGGTCAAACAATTGGGGCAAAACAATTCCTTCAGTTTGATGGAACAATAGGTGAGACAAGACAATTTGAACAATTGGGATCTGCAAAAAGCGCAACCGATCTTCTAGTTCATCCAAATGCAGTTGATGAAAATACACCAGAGACTTTGCCAAAACGTAATACAGGCGTTGTGGATGTAAAAAGCAATATTTCAGCATCCTTCCCATTGAATACTGCTGGGTATATTCAGAACGAATGGATGCTGTTGGTAAACAATAGTCTTCTTTTAACCCCAGGAATTTGGAGATTGAACGGTAGTTGGCAAATGTCTTCCGGTAGCACAAGCAACGGTGGTTTTAATTGGCATTGGGGTGAAGCGAATGGTGCTAATACAACAACAGAGCCCGATCCAGTAGGAACAACAGCGGCTGACGCAGAAGTATTAGGTGGTGTCACAACCGGTGGAAACAATGGTGTAACCGGTGCCTATGATGCGGTAGCTGGGGATTTGATTGTAAAAATCAAACAAACGTCTACGGTTTTCTTTAATGCAAAGATTGCAGTTTTGGGCAGCACGGCAGGACAGGTAATTGCTAGCTTGACCGCTGTACGATTAGGCGATTGGGAATCGTAATATGCAGATAAGCAATATTAACTTATAGTGCTTTTATGCTTACTCTTACGTGAGTACTTAGTCTTATCGGGGTGAACTATAGTTGGCGGAGGCGTTGGCTTTCTGATAAGTTTACCCAGTGAGATATAATAGTTTAAACACTCTAAGCAGTGGTTCCTAGGAAATCTCTTACCCGTATACTTGCGGTGCACTGTACACTTAGTCATAGTCATCTAAAAGCAATCGACTGATATCGATATACTCCTCCTGTTCACAGCCTGGGTTAAGCTTTATATGATACCTAGACCAGAAGACTTTAACACCTAGTGGTCTGAGCTCCTTCCAATCCTTAGTATCATTCCACTCTACTGTTGCACTACAATACGGGTCAAAACTCTTCAGTCTAGATTGGAGCATCTTACACTCACTTTCCATGCCAACATAGAATTCCAACTCATTCTGTGCTTCTGCGGTCAGTTTATCTAGATTATTAAGAAACTTAAGCACCTCTTGAGTGTAAGTGGCATCCTGCTTCGTGTCGTCACGAATATTCCTAAGTCGCGCAGCCTTCTCCTCAACGAGATCCATCATCTCTTTCATGACATCATCTTTAGACATGAGTCTATTATACTTTTTTAATTAGGCCAAGGAAATATTTGGCAAACTCTTCGTGATTGCCGAAGCGCAGTAGTGCCTCATTCCAGTCTACATCAGGATATCCAGTCATTGCATAATGAGTAACAGCATCTGCCTCATTGAACTTCTTCAGCATCTTCGTTCCAGCCTCATCTGAGTCAGAAGCAATAACGGTCTTTATTCCTCTTTCTTTGAGTTCTCTAATCGTTTCCGTATGGTGTTTCGTAGCGCCA
>SDBT01015299.1_pt1 | contig 12195 bp, 20 predicted proteins | sample 2277101 | NCBI WGS metagenome assembly SDBT01 (sample SAMN10404973, study PRJNA504765) | marine sediment metagenome | isolation source: marine sediment core GS10_PC15, 103 cmbsf | place: Arctic Ocean: Southern Knipovich Ridge | collected 2010
TACCGCCCTGTGTGCCACGGTACATACCATGCGATGGACCTCTACCTGGAATAACATCTATGCCCAAGCCTCTATACATTTTATCACTAGAACTAACTTTCTTAAGAGCCCGTATATTACCAACAACGTCGTTGTAATCAATGGATGAATCTGTTGTAACTTCATTTTCATATATATATTTATGAGCCAATAATAAAGCTGTATATCTATCTTTTCTTAATCGACCTTTAATTTGACGACCCTCAACGGATCCAGGTTGGCTTACATTTGGAGTATCAAACTTTTCTTTTCCTGTACTTGTTTCCGACATTCTAATGGTGCATAACTCATTTTTTAATTCTTCTATATTATTGATATTCTCTTCAAATGTATCATGCTCTATTTTATTGGATGATTCTGCTGCTCGTGATGCTTCCATTTGAACAACATTAAAAGCAGGAAACAACAATTTTTTAGTTTCAAAACTTTTATGTAAACAAACATTGGCTTGCGCATTAAATTCAGAACTCTGGCTGACTAGATGTAGAATCTGGGGTCCATCAGTTTCTCCGTCAGTATGCTTAGGTGCATCTACATCAATTATTTCATATATGGGTTTTTCTCCAATATCTAAGTTTACCAATTTTTTATTTTTAAGCATTTCCATAACAGCATAGCCACCACCCTGACTATCCATTTCTATTCTTGTTGGTTTAAACAGATTTGATAAACTACGTATTTTTGAGCAACAATATTCATAGTAATTATCATGATCAACCCATCCATTTTTTCTTCTAACCTCAAACGACTTTTTATTAACAACCCAACAGTATACTATCCTTGAATGATTGGGCCTTACTTCTATAATCACAATGGCAAAGTTATCTCTTTCGGCTGCTGGGTCTATCCCCATTACATATTTACAACGTTCCTCTCCCCTCATTTGTGGATTAAAACAAACTTCTCCATCAGCAGTGTTGATAGTTTTGTCTGGATAACAAATACATTGTTCCAACAAACTTCTTGGAAAAAACCCGTCTGAATCACGAACGAAAACTGCGCCATATTCCATCAAATATATATTCTTGGGCAATACGGCCTTGGCATTTGCCAATTGTTTGTCATCTAGAAATCCTTCTGGTAAATGATCGTAGGGAAGTCTTATGACGGCATAGTCTTTAGTATTAAAACCTTCTGGAATGTTAGTAACGCCTCCAAAAATTCTTGCCAATTCTTCTCTGTCATTATTACTATTAATAATATCTTTCCACATTGTAAACTTTTTAGCAAAATGATTGAATGCATAATATGCGGTACCAGAATATATAATTTGATTACCCTGGACTTTTTGGCTAGCCAATTCATCCGTAACTTCCATAGGTATTCCTAGTTTTTCTAATTTTTTCTGAACATATCTTCGTCTAGTTTCTTCAACTGGTGTCTTTGCTGTAGCAGCAAATCCTCTAACTACTATATCAAAGGTATCTGGAGGAATAACGGCAAATTCATCTGCTATAACAACATTGGCTCTAAAACCTCTAATTCTTGATCCATCACCAAGTGGTAACGCATGAATAGTTGATTCTCCTATCTGGAAAACACAAAGATCAACATTTTGTCTTGGCCCAAGTTTATTTTTATTAACACAACTATCCTTGCATATATTTTGCAAAATAGGAGAATTATGCCACATAGTTTCTATGTAACCAAACACTAGCTTGGCTTGTCTGAGTCCAAAACCTACGATAACAATTTTACATCCAGGATCTAACAACGCTCTCAAGACAGCATAAACAGCTAGCGTCCAACTTTTACTTCCTCCACGGCAAGCGATTAGCATAGGAAAAGTTGTTTTCCACAGGGTTTGTAAAATCATCATTTGAAATGGATACAACTGTATTCCTAGTAAAACCTTGACAGTCCACCCTATATAGTCCGTATTCATCATATTAGAAACTATATATTCATCTACGCTTGTATCTATGGTTCTTAAATCACTAAATATATGTTTGTCTATAGATGGTAATTGATCTCTATCGGGAAACCAAGGTCCATACTTACCTTCGTCTCCATGTATAAGATCATATAATTCTTGTTCGGAAACTTTTTTAGACACTAAAAAACCCACCTATCTTTTTCATTCCGTACAACCTCTTCAAAAATCATTTGGGCTATACGTTGACCACACTGTCCTACAAACATAATTTTAACACTATATTTAACACCCAAAGACATTATCCATCTTATCAAAGCTTTACCAGGAACTCCTTTTGTATATTGTGGTGGAGAAAGATTAAAATGATCTGGAGTAATTTGCGACTCTATTAATATATAAGAATGTTTAATATCTAACATTCTTTCCATTTCTGCTTCTATCCTTTTCCTATCGGATAAATTTGCCCATAGTTCAGAAAAATCACCCTTACGTTCTATGGATAAAATATCTTCATATCCTTCTAAACTATAATCGCCCGTATCTAGTTTTTGTATAATAGTTCCGTTACAGTTTGGAGGTCGTCTTTCAATAGAATGTTTGTCGAAACTCCAGCCATGCCCCTTTTTTTCTCTAGTATCCCTAACAACTACATATCTTGGTAAACATGTTCTAACCATTTATTCCTCCATGATGGTATTACCATCTTCTGAATCTAATACTTCCATGTCTTTTAAACAACATTTTTTAAATTTTCTGCCACTACCGCATACGCAAGTCCAATTTCTTCCCCACCTAACGCGCTTACGGCGCAGTGGATTAGTGACCTTTGCTGATTCTTTTAACTGTTGCTTCATATTGTTTTTCTCCCCTGGATAAAGCACTTAAGATAGCATCCATATCCCATTTGTAAGAACTAGATAACTTTAATCCTACTCTACAGCATTCTGCTAAATCATCACGCATATCAAGTCCTTCAAAAATTGTACACAATCTATTGAAGTATGTGTGGTTATCTGCTGCATTATTTATAGCATTACGAACTTCTAAAAACCTTTTAAGAGGTCGCTTGATAATACCCTCTAAATGCTGAATAAATTTAGTCGTATTATCCCCAATATCAATACATTTTTCAAAGTATTGTCTAGACAAAACCATGTCAGTTACTTGTTTTCCACCATACAATTGAATAGTAAATGATCGCTCATTAATATATGCTTGAGCATTAATCTGAGCTTCGGTATGAAAGTTAAAACATATTATAGACTGGGAATAAAGATCGGACAATTTTTGATGATCATATAGCACGCCATGATTTGGAATACTAACAGATCCCCATGTTTTATCTCCATAAATTCTGCAAGACAAATTAAGGAACCTTAATCGTTCTAAAATTGGTAATATAAATGTATCAAATCGTTCTTGTTTATGAGACAGATTTCCAACAAAACAAGACCGAAATTGTGCCGTAAAATCTCTGGACGTAGCACCCATTAAATCACCTGCGTAGGGCAGATGTCCTAGGTTAATACCGTTATCAATCCAACAATTCATATGTTCGGACCATAACTCTTCAATAATTTTTGTATGAACAAATTTACTATCAATCTGGTTAATAGTATCAATGTCGCATGGATCAGATACTTCGTAAGGTCCATCTACGAATAATTCTTTAGAATTCCACGGCAATGCTTCTACAATAACGCCAATTTTTCTTTTATTAATAATATCTATAGGTAGCTGTCTAATACCATATTTGCACGACGTGAAAATAAGGGAGATATCCTGTTCCTCTATGAGATTTTGGGTGTGGTATTTAGTTGGACAATTACAGATAAAAACTCTATGTCCTAAATGTTCTAAGGCGTTTTTATATCCTTGAGCTACTATTCGGGATCCACTATCTGGTTTTGGCATATATAGGATTGATTTCATTCGTCATCCTCCTGACTAGCACTAATGTGATCTATTAGAACAGAGTCAATTGCTCCGTCTGGAAATTCAATAAGCTTCCGTGATTTTTTCGTTATTTCGTCTGCCGCTAATTTTGTTAATGCAGCCAACCTGCCATGGGAGTTACGCTCTTTTTCTGAATGTTGTATTATCGATACTAAATTAACAAATGTCTCTTTGCCACCAGATAATTGATCCATTCTATCTTTTCTGGTTGCATTCAAGCTTTTAGACATACTTTCTTCTTCTTTGACAAGCTTATCGTATCGATTATGAGCAGTTTGCAATTGTGAATGTTTTTCACCAAGAGATCTGTTATTTTCTATTTTCTTTCCAGCTTCTTCTTGGGAATCTTGTTGTGACATTGGGTTATTAGATACCCACAAAGCCAAAACATCTATGTCTTGTTGTAGAGATCTTGTAAAAATTAATTGTCGATTAATCAAAATTCTATGTTTCAAATACTTGTCTATTTGAAAAAATTCACTAACTACAATATCTTCAAACTGACAACAAAGTCGACCATACTCTTCTGTATAAGTGTCTATTTCATCTGCATTAAATTGTTTTTTCAACATCTTGTATAAATGACTATTCATAAAATCTTTGACAAACCATGTCGACTTTTCTATGTCAGTCAGTCCAGGTGGAGGCAAAGACAAAGATGGTTTTACACCCTTGGGTTCAGGATCTTTTATAGACTTCTTTCTAAAACCCAATTTAACTCTGTTTCTTCTGATAGATACAAGAGACCACTTATATCCACATCCTTCCAACAATTTTTCTTGTGTCTTAACATCTGTATATTTTAAATCTATACAGTGCTTCAAAATATCTATACCCTTTTCATCCCTAGTAAGTGACCTATAATTACTCATTATCCAACTCCTGTAAGATTTCTGCTACGGCCTCTTGTAGTTGCATTTCTTGATTTTTCTTCAATTTACTACCTTCTAAAATAGTGATAAGTGGATCAATCAATTCATCCGGCAACTTATCAAAGATATATGTCAAAGTTTCTTTCGCAATAAAAAAATCTACTGGATCAAAAACTGCGTTAGCAGAACCCAAAACTTTTAAATTATCATCGATATCACAAACATCAAGTGGCAATGCATTAATTAAATTTATTCTAACTTGAGTATTACTGTCGCGGGAGGTAGGAGTTTCTGGCCTGAAATATCTATCTCTCATCAAGTTCTTGAGACGATTACTAACGTGATTATTTAAAAAGTGTTCAATTTTCTTGGTGAAAGAAATATCCTTTGAAGCCTTGCTTAAATCAAACCTACCAAGTGCTTCCAGACAAAAAACCCACACCTCTTGCTCAATGTCATCGCCCTCATAATAAGCAAAAGCCTGACTCTTTCTCTGTCTGGCTATTTTTTTTATTATTGGACTAGCATACTCAAGAAGTTGTTTCCTGCTTATGGTCTTCTTCTTCATCCAACGCCTCTTTAAGAATCGCCAAAGCACGTTCCTGATCTGGATCTGGAATTTTTAAATCTGCTTCAACATTAGCATTGGCTTGATCTGTACCACGAACATTAAGGTTACACTGTATTTTTCTTTTTTGATCTTTCATACCAAAGCCTTATACACAATATTATAGGACTACATATATATAATAAGCCTTTTGGAACATTTTGTGCATAAAAAAATAAAAAAATGCAAAAATCTTTGAGATATGGGTATTATTAGATGAGAGGATGACCAAATGACTGTAAAGCTTATATGCGATAAATTCGAAAATATCTCAGATTCGCAACTGGCATCCATGAATATAAAGTTGTGCTTTATGGATCCGCCAGACAACGAAGGTAGGAAATACGAAAATTACAATGATAAATTGCCCGATACCGAGTATGAAGCTTTATTATTGGAATGGATTGGGAAGGCTTGTTGTATAACAGATGGGCCTGTGTTCCTTAGTTTTGCTGAAAAATGGATCCCCGTAGTAGAAGGGGCCATAGAAGAACTGCCGGTTAATTTAATACAGAGAGTCCTGTGGGTCTATAACTTTGGTCAGGCAAATAAAAAACGATATGCGCCATGTTTTAGACCAATTTATTGGTTAAATAGTCCGACAATTTATCCGGAGGCAATCAAGATACCGTCCGATAGGCAAACTAAATATAAAGACAAAAGGGCTGCGCCGGGAGGCAAAGTCCCTTCCAATCTCTGGGATTTTTCAAGAGTCTGTGGAACTTTTAAGCCCAAAAGAAAATGGCACGTTACGCAACATCCAGAGGCGTTATTAGAAAGAATAGTAGCTGGGCATTCTCTAGAAGGTGATACAGTACTGGACGCTTTTGTTGGTAGCGGAACAACGGCTTATGTGTGTCAAAGATTAAACAGAAATTGCGTAGGAATAGACATGAGTCAATTTTATCTGGATAAAATACAGGAGAAGCTTAATGATAGTTAAAACAAAAACAATGTATTGCGATGGTTGCAAAACAAATATAGAAGAAGAACAACCATATTTGACCACAATCCATACTCACGGTACCTCGTTATTAGTTATAGTACATGATACGTTACATTTTTGTATAACATGTGCAGAATTTGCACTACACCAGTATGTAGATATAAGAAAACGTCCTTTGGTCATAGATTGTGAAAATTGTCATGGGGCATGTTGCGATAAATGTAGGTTTTAAAAATGTGTTACGATAATATAGGCTTTGGCCTAACACTAACTAAAGATTATAGGATATGTCCATTTGACTTTCAAAAGGACGTGCTTAAAATAGCTGACGACTTCACGTTGTTTGATCTATTTAAAATGGTCTACGAGGCCGAAAAAGAGTACCCCTGGATAACAATGACATTCGGAATGTTTCATTTTGAAGCATTTTGGGAACAAATTTTAGAACAAAGAGATGTTGACGACGACGATGTTCTAGAATTTTTACAGTTAAGCTGGAGCCCAAGTTATGAATCGATAAAAGAATTAAAAGATCCATCGGTGGAAGGAAACGAATTTTATAAATACAACTTTTATGACGATTTGTCCTCTGGCCAAATGCAGAATCTAATGACATTCGATGGATATGGGATATATGAAGGTAAACTTCAAGCCCATGCCATAGAGTTTGCTTCTGTTAATAACCTAAAGCATTTGCCAATTACTATGAATAATACTGTTAAGTTCCGTAAGCCATATAGAAAAGAAAAAGAAGAAATCTCTGATACAGGTTTTTCATTGAAAATTGATCCAACCCTATGGTGTTTTATAGCTAGTGTTTTTTGGGAACTAACATTTGTGAGTCAAGACCCAGTAGAAATACGGGAAAAAATGAAAGAAATTAGGGATTCTACTGATGAGATCCAAGATGAACTAGACAAGGAATTCGACAATGAAAGTTAATAATGAAACTCTAGAACAATTAAAAACACTTAACGAAAAAGATCTTGTGGAATTGATTCATACAATATGTTCCTCGACTGCTGTATCAGAGACATCCCAAGAGGCTAAAATTCTAATTGGCACTTTACTACTCAATTATGGTACAGAAGTGTTGGAAAACGAAGGATGCCATCTTGCTCTGACTATAGAACATAAAAATTGGCTTGATGCCATACAGTATAATTCAGGAGTTATGGTGTAATTATGGAAAAACAACTAGTGTTATCAACACAACAAATGTTGAACGTATGGAGTAGTTTACTGAAATTGGGCATCATTAACGCCAACGATACGGTTGACGAAATTCTTAAAAGAGATCCTGATAAAAAGATCCATAGAACTAATGGTCCACCAATCGTCTACGATAGACTAACTTCTCAATCGCAAATAGAGATACAAGCACAATTATGCAAGTTAATGCCAGAACATACTGATGTAATTAATTCAGAACCAGCATTGACTGGATATAATTGGAAAATTAAAGACTATGTAGAACTATATTATAATCACTATAATTTAGTAATCATAAAATTAAAAGAAACACTTTGCAATGCTATTGTTTAAGAAGAAACCAAAGTACAAATGCGATGGCTGTGGTAGAGATGAACGTCTACAAAATATGTATCAAGTATTAGATGCAATGTATTTTTGTGATAAGTGTGTTGAAAATATAATGACCATTTTTGTTTACACGAACGCCATTAAAATTCTTTGTCCTCATTGTGGTTTGAACAATGATTCAATATGCGAAACATGTGATCTCGATATATTATTGGAGACAGTCAAGAGCGTATAGGAACAATAATGAAAAAAGAACAGTGGAAAGATATTCAAGAATACAAGGGGTTATACCAAATATCTGATTATGGGCGCGTCCGTAGGATTAAGGGACATCTATGTAGAAAAACTCGTGTATTAAAACTGGTATTAAATACCAATGGATACCCATCCATACAATTATGGGCAAATAATAAATATACAACAAATAGAATTCACACCCTAGTTCTAGCCACTTTTGTCGGCCCCAAACCTTCTAAAATGGAATGTCGTCATCTAGATGGCAATCCCACCAACAATAGATTAAATAATCTAAAATGGGGAACTCGTTCAGAAAACCAAAAAGATGCAGTCAAACATGGAACCAAATTTCAACCAGATAATCGTGGATGCAAAAATGGGAACGCTAAATTAACTGACACGCAAGTTAGGCAAATTAAACGTTTGCTTTTATACAAAACTCACGAACAAATATCTCAGCAATTTAAGGTTGCTAGAAAAACGATATACGATATAGACAAAAACAAGACATGGAGACATATTTAATGTCCTATATGAAAGATGATTTAGATAGATGGTTTGAAATCAACTATTTACCATCACAAAGATTGGTATATGTCTCATCTATCGATGCGGAAACAACAAGTGGAGATGGTGAGTCTGGAACAGACTGTCAGATGTCGGAATTATTTATAAAGGCTATAGTACATCTCAACAACATATCTACTAAGCCTATTTTTGTACACATGAACAACTTAGGTGGATCAGAAGAACATGGCATGGCTATGTACGATGCTATTAGAGCGTCTAGATCGCATATCTACTGTATAAGCTGGGGTATGTCCTACAGTATGGGATCAATTATTTTACAAGCATGTGATTCACGTATCATAACTCCTAACTGTTGTTTAATGATACATGACGGAACACAAGAATTAAGTGGAACATGCAAGGCAGTTGAAAATTGGTCATTACATATGGGCAAACTTCGCAAGCAAATGTATGAAATTTATTGTACAAGAATGAAAGCTGCCAAACCTCGTATCACAATAGACAAAATAGAAAAAATGTGTTCACATGATAAAATTTTTACAGCACAAGAAGCTGTCGAAGCAGGTTTAGCAGATTGGATTTTGGAAACACTACAAGATCCTTATATCTATCATGCAACTGACACGCAAAATGCCAAATGGAAATCTGGAATGAAATTAGGGAAACATGAAACGGAACAATACGAAGGGGATGAATAATGGATTTTTGGACAAAATATCAGGAACAAGCTAGGTCAACAGCTATATATCCACGCCAGGAAAATAACCTTCTTTACCCAACTCTTGGATTAATGGGAGAAATTGGAGAAGTATCCAATAAATTGAAAAAAAATATTAGAGACAATAATTATTCGACTGGACTACCAGATGAAATTGGAGACGTTTGTTGGTATATGGCGAATTTTTGTTGCGAATTACAAATAAATTTATCAGACCTTTTTGAAGACTTAGGAAATTACAATCAGGCCAAAGAAAACAACATTTATGAAGAAATGCTGGCGATACAAGTTAGCCTGGGAATTATTAGCGGCAATGTACTCTCGTTGATAAATAGTGAATGTGGATCCATGAGGTCCACCAAAGATAATATTTTTGCCAATTTACATAATATCGTAATCGGACTAAACAATATGTGTAATTTTTTAAATTTAGACCTTAAGGATATAGCCAAAAATAATATAGAAAAATTGCTGGACAGAAAACAACGTGATGTTTTACGGGGATCTGGGGACAATAGATAAAAGGGTGTATTAATACTACAGGTGATTATAGTGTCATGGGAAGACTATTATAGAGAACATGAGACAGAATATAACTGGAACCGGTGGCTTAAAAGAAAAGATATTGCCACAGACTATTCGGCTAACCCATATCCAGGATTATTCGTTGGATCAGAAATCACCAAAATACCAGATGTGAACGTGGTGGTAAATGTTGCTAATGAGTGCTGCGGCAGATCAGATATTGGGTCTCTGTATCAATATAAAATTGGTTTACAAGTATCTGAGCCCAATCCATTAGGATATAAAAATTTTACATCGGCAACATTACTTGTGTATTCTTTGGTAAAATCTGGTTGTAGAGTTTTTGTATATTGTAAGTGCGGGATTGGAAGAAGTATTGCTATTGCTGCTACTTGTGCTTCTAAGCTAGATGGTAATACAACTATTTTGGAAAAACTTATAGATATATCAAAATCAAGACCATATATAGATCCAGAACCTTCTTATATAGCTATGGGGCAAATTTGGAACCAAGAAATCGAACAAATAAGTTGGTGATTAAAGTCGCTACAAAAATGCCAAAACTTGTCGATCGATTTTGTGGACTTTTATGGGTCCATTTACCAGAAAATTGGCAAGTTAAATTTTTATTTCAAAGAGAAACACTGTTTGTATCCATCTACATAGCAGATGAATCAGATTTACAAAAATTTAGAAGACAATACAAATACGAAAGTATACAGGCAAGAAAAAACGATATTTGGGGCTTAGCCTGTGATTGCGCAGATGAAATTAGGGGAACTATCTTAGGTCTCAACAATGATAATAAAGAAAAAGAACAATAAAAAATTTCTAGAATTGCTATTATTTAGATGGAAAATTTTGTCTTGTTTTGGAGCAATGGAAATTGTTCATAAAGAACAAGTCAAGTTGTCTAAAAAACACAGTATAGAAATGTCATTGGTGACAAAAATATTAAAAAGTACTCCTACCGCACAAATTAATATAATAAAAGGAATCATAATAACAATTGTACCAGAGGCACAATTCATCAACACACCATATGAAGCTCCAGCAAAACTACAGCCAGACGACTTTGTAGAACTATATTTAAATCATCAAAATATTTGTATAGAACGTGTCAGAAAATTAATGGAAATTGGTGTATAATGGCCAGAACTACTGAGACGGTCAATTGTGCTGTTTGCGGACAAGAATTTGAAAAAGAAACTAGACGTATCAAGCAGGCTGACAAACTAGGGCAACAGCATACTTGCAATAGAAAATGTGCTTCTACCATTAGTAATAAAAAAAGAAGGTCTGTTCCTAAGACAGCTAATGCAGAACACACTAGGCGAGATAAAGAAAAGTTTCCAGAAAGAAACAGGGCTCGTTATTTGGTTCGTCAGGCAATGAAAAAAGGCAAACTTAAACCATTGACTAATTGTGAATATTGTAAGCAATCTAAAAAAACAGAAGCCCACCACCCGGATCATTTTCAACCCTATTTACTCGTTTGGTTATGTAAGGATTGTCATGCTATGTTTGATAAACACAAAATATTTGGATTCGGCAAAGATTATACAAAGGAGATACAATAATGATTGACGAAAACATGGATTGTTGGTCATGTGGTATGTGTGGAACAACGTTCACTATTGATACACAACCACATAAAGTATATTCTGGCACCAATATCGACGTACCTGTCAATTTTATTTGCGATAAATGTAATGAATCAGCAGACGAAGGTGTATAATTACTGAACAGTAAAGGTCGGTGATCACAAGTATGAAGTTGTATTTGAAAAAAAGATTATTTAGATTTATTGGAGATATTAAATGGTCGGGAATAACTAAGCCCTTCTGGTTCACTATTAACGCTAGCGGATACAAGCTCAAGGGAGAAGACTACCGATCCTTGTGCAAAAAAATACAACCAGGAGATATTCTCATTAGACGTTTCGAAGGATATGTTGATAAATGGTTGATCCCTGGATGGTTTAATCATGCTGGCATATATGTCGGTGGAAAAAGAGAACAGGTTGTTCACGCAACAAGCGATGGCGTACTAAGGGAAGACATTTTAAATTTCATGCGAACTGACCATCTGATAGTTCTTAGACCACCCAAAAAAATGATAACAAAAGCTCTAAGAAAAGCTAAGTCTACCGTTGGCTGGGCGTATGACTTTGATTTTGATTTCTTGGACCATAAACAACTAAGCTGCACAGAACTAGTGGATTATTGTTATCCAGAAATTATCACTCCTAGTAAAAGACTATGGAGAACTGTGATCGTTGCCGATGATATTGTAGATTCATCATATTTAAAAGTGATTTGGGATTCCCGCGAAAGAAAGGGGCAT
>SDBT01015300.1_pt1 | contig 12194 bp, 11 predicted proteins | sample 2277101 | NCBI WGS metagenome assembly SDBT01 (sample SAMN10404973, study PRJNA504765) | marine sediment metagenome | isolation source: marine sediment core GS10_PC15, 103 cmbsf | place: Arctic Ocean: Southern Knipovich Ridge | collected 2010
AATATTTTCTAATTTTCTTTTCATTTCTCCACCCCACTTTCTATCCCTTTCCTATTCTCCCTCAAAGATATTAGAAAATCTTCTAATACTTTATCCCAATCTCTAATCTTTAAACCAAGTTCTCTCTTTATCTTCTCTTTAGATAAAACTGAGTATCTTGGCCTTTTGGCTGCCGTAGAATACTCCTCAGTCTTAATAGGTTGTATCTCTACCTTTTTATTGCTCTCAATCAATCCTAATCTTTTAGCTTTTTTATAAATAGTCCTGGCAAATTCATACCAGCTGGTCATACCTTTATTAGTAAAATGATATATCCCATAACTAACAGAATTATCTTCTACTATCTTTAAAATAGCGCCAGCTAAATCCACTGTATAAGTTGGAGAGCCCCACTGATCATCTACTACCTTTACTAAATCTCTTTCCTTAAATAATTTTAACATAGTATAAACATAATTATTCCCTTTTAATCCATAAAGCCAGGCTGTACGGATAATAAAATATTTCTCTAATATATTTTTTATATCCTCTTCGCCCGCTAATTTGCTTTTACCATATATATTTATAGGATTAGTTTTATCGTCTTCTCTGTAAGCAATGGCCTCCTCCTCTTGCCGGCCATCAAAGACATAGTCAGCAGAAATATGTATTAATCTAATCTGTCTACTTGCAGAAAATAAGGCAATATTTCTCACCCCATCTTTGTTTATCCTGAAGGCCTCGTCTATTTCTTCTTCTGCCTTATCTACTTTAGTATATCCTGAACAATTGATTATCCATTTAATCTTCTTGTCTTTTCCAAATTTCTCCAGCGCCTTATAATCACCAATATCGACTTCCTTATCACTAGCCCAATAAAAAAGCCCTCGCTCTTTCAATAATTTTTCTACATCATTGCCCAACATCCCTTTATTTCCAATAAGCCATACCATAGATTATTTATCCTCTTCAATAAAATCTAAATAAAATTCATCCTCTTTATCTTCGTGCCTTATTTCATCAACCTCTTCTTTTCTATCCCAACCTCGATACAATTTATTGGGATAATTTAGCACCATTCCATATACCTCTTTAGAGATATTTTTATAACCATGGACTACCCCGGGAGGAACAATTACTCTGATAAGATTATCTTCTCCACCAACTATCTCCGTGCAGTATTTAAAAGTCCTGCTCTCGCTTCGATTATCCCACAGTTTTATTCTAAAATTTCCCGGCCCCATAAAACAGAAAATATCGTTCTGCTTCTTGTGTTCATGAGGACCCCGAGCTACTTCTGGTTTGGTATAAGAGACATAACTCATTACCGGTTGTAACTTATCCGTCAGATCATCTATCCTGAAGGTCTCTATCAAAAAACCTCTCTTATCGGTAAATTTATCTAATTTTTCTATTATTACCCCTTCGATATTACCTTTATTAAATTTCATAGTCATCCTCTACTTTATTTTATATTTTCTTTCAAAATCATTTCCAAATATTTTCTATAATCATTTGCTGGCAACCTCTCAATTGTTTCCCCAAATTGTTTCTTATCAATATAATCCATTCTAAAAGCCACTTCTTCTATACAGCCAATCTTTAATCCCTGTCTTCTCTCCATAGTGGCAATGTAATTGGAGGCATCAAGCAGGCTATCCGGAGTACCGGTATCCAGCCAGGCATAACCCCGGCCTAAAAGCTCTACCTTAAGATTGTCTTTCTTTAAATAAGCTAAATTTACATCGGTTATCTCCAGCTCCCCTCGGGCAGAGGGTTTTAAATTTTTAGCTATATCTACTACCTCATTATCACAAAAATAAAGTCCGGGAACGGCATAATTTGATTTAGGGATTTTTGGTTTTTCTTCAATACTTAAAACTTCATGATTATCATTAAATTCAACTACTCCATATCTTTGCGGGTTAGCTATCCAATAACCAAAGATACAAGCTCCCTCTTTTAGTCCGGACATCTTCTGCAAAGTCATTGACAAATTATGCCCGTAGAAGATATTATCCCCTAATATCAAACATACTGAATCTTCACCCATAAATTCTTCCCCAATAATGAAGGCCTGAGCAATCCCCTCTGGCTTGGGCTGTTCTTTATAGGAAATGTTAAGCCCCACCCCTCGCCCATCTCCAAATAGCTCCCTAAATTTTGGTAAATCTTGAGGAGTAGAAATAATTAATATATCTTTAATCCCCGCTAACATCAGAGTAGATAAAGGATAATATATCATCGGTTTATCATATACCGGAATTAACTGTTTGCTTAATGCTTTGGTTAAGGGATTGAGTCTGGTCCCTGCCCCACCGGCCAAGATTATACCTTTCATTATTTCCTCCAAAAAAATATTAATAATATAATTTTAGTAAGATATTTTATTTTATCTTTCTTAAATATTTATATAAAATAACTACTTGCATTTTCTATTCTTTTTCCTAATACCATATATAAATTCAATCAAATTAGCTAATTTCATTGTAAATTTGCTTATATTGTTCATCAATAATCTCTGTAGAAAATCTGCTTATTACAGTTTTCCTAGAATTTATTGAAATTGAGTTATATACATTTTGATTACTTAATATTTTATCTATAGTTAGTGCAATCTTATCAGAATTTTCTTCATAAATAATAATTCCATTTACTCCATTTTGAATAATATATTCTGTAATACCAGGAATATTTAAAGCAATGACTGGTAAACCTGTGGACATAGCTTCTACAAGAACAGTACCAAAGCCCTCGTTACGTGAAAGAAATACGAAAAGATCACTTATTTTCATATATTCATCAATATTATCTCTCGTTCCTGTAAAAATAATATATCTCTCAATATTTAAATCTTTTGCTAATTTCTTCATTTTGTTATAAAATTGTAAATTTTCTTTATTTTTAGCAATAGGACCAATTAATACGAGTATTGCATTGAAAGAATATTTATTAATATATCTTGCAAAGGATTTTATCAATAAATCTATCCCTTTTCTCTTAATAATGGCTCCTACGCATAAAATAATAATATGATTTTGTTTGAAACCCAAACGCTTACGCATATTTATTTTCTCATTTCTATTTATCGGATAGAATTTATTACTATCCACCGTGTTAGGGACTTCTTTCAATTTTTCAATTGGCATTCCAGAAAATTTATATGCTTTGGTAAGTGCAGGAGATATACTGATAATGATATCTGCTTTAGAAAAAAGCCAACTACAGAAATTTCCTATTAATACGTTTGGATTTTTTTTTATTGACATAGGATCATCACTACCTAATAATTGCATCTCAAGCACTGTTTTCTTTCCTAAAAATTTACCTACAAGAACTGAATACAAGCTAAGCCAACTACCTGCTCCGATACAATGTACAATTTTAAATAAATTCCTGTTTTGAAACATCCTCCAAAATGTTGAATATAAAAGATTGATTTGCCACATAGTAAAAGGAATAAAATATTTAATTTTATTTTTCATTCGATTTTTACCTTGATTAACATCTCTAGGAACAGTTGCAATCATATTTGAAGAAAACTTTTTAAATCTTTTAAACTCAAATCTTACTCCTTTGATAGTTGGTTTAGATTTCTCAGTTAATAAAAATGCAAGTTTATTTCTTTTTTGTAAACGTAAAGCATATTCATAGGCTAATACTCCTGATCCTGAAAAGTTTGGTGGAATTGTATTTGAAACAATGCAAATTTTGTTTGATCCCTTCATTGTTATATTTAATTTCTCCTTTTCTTTTGTATTAGAACATTTAATCAAAGTTAAATAAAAATATTTTCTACAATTATATAATAATATCAAATTGTTTTATCTAATAAATCTACTATATTATTTACTGCATTAGGTCTATTAAAAGCATCTAAAAATTTTTCTTGTCTCTTTAATAATTCTGAATCACAACAGCCTTTTTTTATTAATTTTTCTAATTCTTTACAAAACGTTGCTTTTTCTTTTATTATTATTCCTGCTCCAAATTTACTGAATAGTTCTGGTTGATTTAATAAATTAAAAATTATTACTGGTTTCTGCATAACCATCGTATCTAAAGCAACGGTAGAAATATTAGTTACTACTAATTGACAATTTTTCATAGCATCAAAAATATTTCCTTCTTTAATAATATCAACTCCTAATTTTTTAAATCTATCTTCAACCTCATCCTTAAAAAAATATAAATTGTGAAACTTTAGACTCCATTTTATTTCTGGAATTTTAATTATTGCCATTTCAATTTCATCCCAGAATATTTTCTCATAATCACGAAATAATAACATAGGTGCAGTAGGGGCAATTAGAATTTGATAAGATTGCCTATTTTTCGATAATAACTCTGTATTTGGAGGTTGACTGGAGTTAGTTAATTTTTTATATACAGGATTACCAACAATTCTAATACACTTTTTCCTGTTTTCAGGATAAGCGTTAATATATGATTTTTTCATCTCTTCCCCCCAACAGAAAAATATAGCAGCATCGATTTTCCTTTCATCCGGAGAAATAACACCTCCACTATGAATACCATGTTGCAACACCATAAATGGTTTACTATTCGCTCTACACCAACTGTTAATGAATTGATGAGTATTTCCAATCCAATTTATGCATAAAGCTGCATTAGGTTTTATTTTATCAAAATTTTTCCAAATATAAAAACCAACAATAATCTCGTTCTTTACAATGAATTGTAAAGAATTAATAAAATATTTTAATGTTGATTCTTCCCAAAATTTATTACTATTTAAAGGATATTTAGAAAATAAATAAATCATTTTCTCACTTAATTTATTGGTAACTTCTTCTATTCGAACTTGGTAAGAATTGTTAAACAATCTTTTACTTATTATAGAATACGGTTCCGTAAAAAATTTAATATTAGTTTGTGCCTTTAAAGATGAAAACAAAGGTAGTGTTTGTCGATGTTTATCAATATAAAATATTTTTTTATTTCTTATATATTGATAAAACCAAAGAGATGTTTCATCTACTAATATATTAAATAATTTTTTTGAAAACGATATTAATTTTTTCTTTTTTTCAATTTTCACATATATTTTTTGTAAAGAGACTTTTTTATTAGTTATTACGTTATCAATCGAGGCAAAAAATATTTGACTTTTCCCAATACTAATTAAATTCTTATCTTTCCAAATAGATAATTCGTCATTTAATACTCTATTAACCAACAGAAATAAATCCCACCACTGTAACAAATGATACCGGTATATTTTAGCCACATTTATTTCATATGGAAAAATATTCGGCCATGGTTTAAATTTAGCCTCTTTCGCTTCTTCTAATTTATCCCAGTAAGAATATATTTCACTTAATTTCGGCCTTTCCTCAATTGGCCAATTTATTCCCACACATTTTACAACATTAGAAACTCTCTTCTCTAGATATTCTTTTTGCATAGGCGACAGGCAAGTTATAACTACCTCTTTAGAATTTTCTTTGCATATTTTTATTATTTCCGAAAAATTTGTCGTTGATAAAGTTGGATCAATTATGATTGACATTTTATATTTTTAAGCTCCATTTATTAAAATTGTATTTACAAATTATTAAAGACAAATATTCGTTAAGCCCTGAAAAATTAAGCTAAAAGAAATTACCCGGAAAGCAGCAACAGCAGCTGGTTCCTTAAAAAAAGAGAGCAAAAAAAGGTGTTAAAAAAATAGTATTAAAAACAATACACAATATTTTACCAATTCAAAAGTCCTGGCAGTATTTAAAAAATCTTCCGGTTTTTCTTGTTTTTGAATTAATGCCGAACCAAAACCTGTTATAGCTTTATAGCAGACTTTCTATGTGTCCAGCTAATCGGGTACAGGTCAATTGATGAAAATCTTTTGAAATTTTGAAAAATATTCAACTAATAAATCCTCTTGTATTGTTCTATATTCTTGAATCATTTTCATTTTTTGTTTATTGTAATCTTATCGTTTCTTTAAAATAATCAATCACTCTTTTCAATCCCTTCTGTAAACCTATCTTCGGTTGCCATCCTAATACTTTCTTTGCTAATGTAATATCAGGACATCTGCGAGTTGGGTCATCCTGAGGTAATGTTTTAAATATGATTGAAGATTTAGAATTGATTAGTCTTTTTATAATTTTGGCAAAATCTATTATTTTATACTCTTCGGGATTTCCTAAATTGATGACTTCTCCAGTTAATTTATCCATAGTAGCCATTCTAAAGATCCCTTCTACCAAATCATCTATATAGCAAAAACTTCTTGTTTGTGTCCCATCACCATAAACCGTTATAGGTTTATTTTTTAAGGCCTGTGTTATAAAATTAGGGACCACCCGGCCATCATTCATTCTCATTCGCGGACCATAAGTATTAAATATTCTTACAATCCTTGTAACAACCTTATGTTCTCTATGATATGCCATGGTTAGGGCTTCAGAAAATCTTTTTGCTTCATCATATACGCTTCTTGGCCCTATCGGGTTAATATTACCCCAGTAAGTCTCTGGTTGAGGGTGAACCCGGGGATCACCATAAATTTCAGAAGTGGAGGCAAAAATATACCTTGCTTTTTTAGTTTTAGCCAAACCCAGAGTATTTATAGTTCCAAGAGAATCAACTTTCATAGTATGAATAGGATGATTAAGATAATCCATCGGTGAAGCTGGACAGGCAAAATGTAATATTATATCAATTTTATCCGGTATATAAATAAAATTTGTCACATCATATTTTATAAATTTAAATTTCTCATTACCTATTAAATGAGCTATATTATCGGGCCTTCCCGTAAGAAAGCTGTCTATGCCTATTGCATAAAATCCTTCTTTTATAAATCTATCACATAAGTGACTTCCTATAAAACCTGCTGCGCCGGTTATTAATACTTTTTTCATTTCCAAACATCTCCGTTATTAATTTTTTCTCTTCCGATACTGTAATATTCAAATCCTTTTTCTTTCATAATTTGAGGAGGATAGACATTTCTTCCATCAATAATTATAGGTAGTTTCATATTAGCTTTTATTTTATCTAAATCAGCTTTGGCAAACTCATCCCATTCGGTGATAATTATTAATGCTTCCGCATTTACCAGGGCTTCATATTTATCATTAAAATATCTTACATGCTTACTATCGGAAAATAAATGCTTAAAATTTTCCATTGCTTGGGGATCATAAAGCCTTAAATTCACACCAGATTTTTCAAGCTCTCTTACTATATCTATTGATGGAGCTTCTCTAATATCATCTGTATCTGGTTTAAAAGCAAGTCCCCAGAGGGCAATATTCTTATCCTTTGTTATCCATAAAGCCTCTTTTATCTTTTTTAAAAATTTTATTCTTCTACTGAAATTTATTTTCTCTACTTCTTCTAAAAGTGTAAAATCTACTCCTTGCTCTTCTGCTATCTTTATAAATGCTTTCACATCTTTTGGAAAGCAACTCCCCCCGTAACCTATGCCAGCTTTTAGAAAATCTCTACCTATTCTCTTATCATGCCCCATCCCTTCTGCCACCATATTTATATCTGCTCCTACTTTTTCACATAATTCAGAAACCATATTAATGTATGAAATCTTCATTGCCAGAAAAGAATTGGAGGCATGCTTTATAAGTTCTGCTGCAGCTGGAGTGGTAATAATTAAGGGAATTGCTTTTTCCTTAAATGGCTTATAAAGCTTTTCAAGAATTTCTTTAGCTCTATTAGTTTCTACGCCCACTACTATTCTGTCCGGGTTCATAAAATCATATACTGCTGAACCTTCTTTTAAAAATTCCGGATTAGAGGTTACATCAAATTCTATGTTCTTCTTTGCGTATCTTTTTATCACCTTTTTAACCCACTGGTGTGTATTTACCGGGACAGTTGACTTTTCAATTATAAGTTTATAACTTTTCATATGTTTAGCTATATCTTTTGAAGCTTCTTCTATCTGGGATAAGTCTGCTTTTCCGTCATTATTCTGGGGCGTACCTACACATAAGAAGATTATGTCGCTAAAAGCAATACCATCTTCTATTTTGTCGGTAAAATGAATTTTATTTTGTCTTATGTGTTTTTGGAGCATCTCGGGTAATCCTGGTTCAAAAATAGGAGAAATCCCCTTAGATAATTTAGCTATTCTTGAGGGTAATTTGTCAACGCACATAATTTCATTTCCTAATTCTGCAAAACCTACAGTAGTGGTCAAGCCCACATATCCTGCACCGATTACAGTAAATTTCATTATTTCCTCCTTCCTCTTTTAATGCATTTTTTCATAATCCGGGGAATTTAGTTTTCATATTCTTTCATATTACTTTTGACAGTACCTTTTTAAAATCTCAACCTTATCATAATAATCTTCTAAAATACCATATTTGATACCTACTCTATCCAGATCATAAGAAGCTAAAGGAGTTAGAGAGATAATTACATCATCGCGTTCTAATTTTAAATTTGGACTATATGTCTCTACTAAATAATATTTCATTTTTTACTATCCATTCATTGTTATCTGATTATTACAAATATAGTAATTTTCTTTCTTGATTCCAATAAATCCTGATTCATAAAGTTCTTTTATAAGGTACTCCTTATAAAACAAATCAAATATGATAATCTGATATTTTTTTTAATTATCTTACTAATTCCCAACTTAACGGTGTGCCTTTTTGGATATCTTGGGTGGCACACTTACCTAATATTTCTTTTAAATATTTGGGTGGTAATCCATATCCAGGTCTTATAGAGCGGATATTTTCTTCGGTGAAAACTTCTCCGGCTTTCATGTCTTTTACCACAAATAAAGAACGGGAAAGTTCCCTGCTCTTTTTCATCTTTTCGGTTAAATCATAAGAAACTTCACCTAAAGCTTTTTCTACCTCTCGAACAGATTTTACCATTGCTTTGAATTCAGCAAGTTCTAAGGAAAAGGCAGCATCTGGTCCACCTAATTTTCTATCCAAGGTTAAATGTTTTTCTATTATACAAGCACCCAGGGCAACGGAAGCAATGGGAGCAGAAATTCCCAAAGTATGATCAGATAAACCCACCACAGTTTTAAAAGTATCAACTAAATTGGGAATAGTCTTTAAGTTTATCTCTTTTAAAGATGCAGGGTAGGCACTGGTACATTTAAGTAAAGCTATCTGATTATTCCCCATTCTCTTACATGCATTTACTGCTTCTTCTATATCAGAAAGCATAGCGATACCAGTCGAAATAATTATTGGTTTCCCTTTTGATGCTACATATTCAATAAGAGGAATATCAGTTATTTCAAATGATGCAATTTTATAAGCCGGAACATTTATTTTTTCTAAAAAATCCACTGCGGTTTTATCAAAAACAGAAGAAAAACATATCAGACCTTCACTTTCTGCAATTTCTTTTAATTTTGGCTGCCATTCCCAGGGAGTATAAGCCTTTTCATAAAGTTCATAAAGAGTCTGACCATCCCATAATGTCCCCTGTTTTATCTGAAAATATTTATTATTGCAATCAATGGTTATGGTATCAGGTGTGTATGTTTGAAGTTTAATTGCATCTGCACCTGCTTCTTTTGCTGCTTTTACAAGTTTTACAGCATTATCAAATTTTTGAAGGTGATTTGCAGAAAGTTCAGCTATTATAAAGATAGGAAATTTTTTTCCTATCTTTTTATTTCTAATACTGAATTCTAACATCTTTTTAAACCTCTCTTATATAAACCTTTGATTTATTCCCTTTAATTATTAAGTTATCTAATAATACAAATTTAGCTTTTTTAAAAGACTTAATTGATGGAATATTCTCATTCTTAATGTATGCTTTAATCAATTTTACACTTTTTATCTTCAACAGTTTATTCACTGCCTTATCTATAATAATAGGAGATAAACCCATGCCTCTTATATTCTTTTTTAAACTAATACCTATTATCGCAACTTTATTTATTGGATCTATATCAAATCGGACTTGTCCATGAAATTCATTCAAATTATCAACAACAGCAAAGTAAACGCTATTTTCATCTTCTAATTTCTTTTTTAACCATATTAAATGGTTTCCCCATTCTATTTTTTGGGGATTAAAAGAATTTTTTCTTACTATGTCGTCATTCGATAAATTAAATATTTCTAAAACATCTTCACAATCAACTTTTCTTAAAATTAAATTCTTTTTGAATAAATTGAATAATGATAATCTAATTATTCTTGAACTACCTTTGCCATCGAAAAATTTTTTTGCTGTTTTGCATTTATTTTTTCTCTCTTTCGAATCTTTTAAATGTTCTATCACATTCTTAATTTTTTCGAGTATATTACCCTTACTGTACCATCCAGCATATTCTAAAAATCCAATCTTCTCCCAACCTTTTATATTGCCTAATTGATTTTCCGCTATACAAACTCCTATTGTAGGTGCTCCTATACTCGCAAGTTCATTTAAGGTTTGCCCGCACGCAGAAATAGCTATGTCGGATTCAAGCATAATTTCCTTCATTTTTTCTGCATCGGGATAATAAATTAGATTAGTACTTTTGTCTGAGCATTTTTTAATATCATCTATATTTTGAAAGGCTCTTCCGATAATTATATTCTTAATTAAATTTGGATATTCATTATTTAAAAATGCTAAAATCTTGGGAGTCATATTTTTAACATCATCCCCGCCAAAAGTAATCATTATGCTTTCAATCTTTTCTTTTATTTTCTTTTCTGGTACTTTCCAAAATTCTTTTCTTAAGGTCGTATATTTGGTACCTAAAAGATATGTTATCCCATTCTTATGGGTATAATTCAGCTCTTCTGCATAGATACTAGTATTTACCACAATCCCTTTTGGATAATCTACTCTTTTGTTATCATCCATATATACAGGGGTTTTTACTAAATCAGATAAAATATTATATATGGAAATATCTGCTAAATAGGAATCGATAATAGCAATATCGGCATCTTTTACCTTTTCGAATAATTTACTTTTCTCCTTAAGCCAATTGAATATTTGATAATTTACATCCTTTAATAAGTATTCAATGTTATTATCTCCATTTACTATAAACTCTGGCAATATTCCTCTCTCTTCAAAAGCCTGATAAAGAGAAAGGCACCTGGTTATATGGCCAAAACCTATATTTTTGCTGCCTTCAGCAATTATAAAAACCTTCATTTCGATAAATATTCTCCTATAAAATCCCTTGCTTTTTTTAAATATTGCAAATCCAATATCTTTTTTGCTTCTTTAAGTTCCTCTTCTAAGGTATTAAATATCTTTTTCTGTATCATTTTTTTATTTATCAATTTTAACCAGGGCTTTTGGTTAAAGAAATTTACTATATCATAAGCATTAAAATATTTATTTTTTGGATAAAGATAATCAAATACTGCACAAAGCAATGCATAATCTTCCTCGGTATCAAGGGTAATTCTTATATCAGGTGCGTAAAGTTCTTTGGATGCTTTTACTATATTGATTTTAAACTTTTGAGGATTTCTATTGATATAAGGAGTAACATGTTCTTTCTCGTAATCTTTAGTGGCATTTTTGTAAGCTTTTTCCAGGGCATCAAAATTAAATACTTCCACATCAAGACCATGTAAATATGTTCTAACTAAAGAATTTGTCGTATAATCTACCATTTTATTTATATGGTCCTCAATTGTTAAATCTGTAATATCTGCATCTATACAAGGACAATCGCTAGTTATTCTAACTATCAAATCAATATTATTTTCTTTTGCTGCAAAATAATATCTGGATAAAACATTTTCCTTACTGCCCCTGAAATATTTTACATTTTCTTTTTTGGCAATATCTACGATCTCATTATCCTCTTTGTCCTTTGTGGTAGCAATAATAATATCATTTAACTTTTTGGATTTCTTTAATCTTCTAATAACTTGCTCCAAACAAGTAATGCCACTATTAAAAGGAAGTTCTTTTAAAACTTTCCCGGGTAATCTTGTAGAAGAAGTTCTTGCTTGAATTATTGTCCCAATATTTTTCATTTATTTATTTCCTTTCTTCTCAAGAAGAAACATTACATCTATATTATCGTCATTTAAATATTTTAATTTTTTTTCCTTTATTAATTTTACATCTTTAAATAGGTCAAGATATAACTGTGGGAAATTTGCTTTCCAAAGTAAATCTTTTTTACCTCTGTATATTATTTCTGTATATTTTTCTTCATAATATTCAAAGCCCCATATATATTTTTTGGTACATCTGTATATTTCATTCAATACTAA
>SDBT01015301.1_pt1 | contig 12193 bp, 17 predicted proteins | sample 2277101 | NCBI WGS metagenome assembly SDBT01 (sample SAMN10404973, study PRJNA504765) | marine sediment metagenome | isolation source: marine sediment core GS10_PC15, 103 cmbsf | place: Arctic Ocean: Southern Knipovich Ridge | collected 2010
ACATTACCGGGAGATATGGTTTTTTATTGCGATTATTCGGATGGGCTTTCTTTCACAAACGTAGAGAATTCAGGGGAAGAAGGAAGTTACAGCCCGGAAGCAAATGAAGCCGGAGCATACCGCACAACAGAAACAGGAACAGGTATTCTTATTAATGGCTCCGATACAGTAAGTTTTTCCACAACTGGTAATACAGCGGACGGCGCCTGGGTTGTAATAATTACGCCTCAGTGGCAAAGCTCATCCCAATCAACTGATGTGGTTATTTTAGAGCACAGGGGAGATGCAGATAATTATATACGATTGTACTGGGATGGTTCCGAACAGAAATGGGTATTCATGAAACGTGCAGACAGTGATGAGAGTGAAGTCTCGACCAGCATGCAGGCTTTCACAACAGGAACGAATATTATGCTCGGTGGGCGGGGTGGGCCGGTGCATATGATCTGTGGTTGGCCTACTATACGACCGGAGCGATCGCCAAGCTTCCGAACGGCTTCGCTCAATATGAGCTTTGGCAATACTCCAAGTACGGTCGGGTGCCGGGGATCGATGGCAATGTAGACTTCAATCGGGCTCGGGTGTGCGGTTGGTTGGAGAAGGTTGTCGATGCGCTTTAGTGAGCGGTTGCGGATCCGCTTGATTATCGGGATCCGTAAAGGCAAATGGTTCTATCTCCGCCGGATGAACCGTCACTACGATCTATATGCGGAAGTGCGGGAAGGGTCATTCGCCAACCTCGCTCATGCGCTTTTAGCGTGTTGGTACAAGCGGCTCTACTGGTTTTGTATCTGGAACGCCAAGGTACGAAAGGATTGGAAGTAATGGACATACGACAGGAAACTCAACGCCGAGCCCTGGTCAAACTGCTCTCGAACATCACCGGCAAGTCACACTCTCGCATCATATCTAAAATGCGGGATCTCGGGATCGTGAGCTACCAGGACTTCCTAGCCAAGCATAAGGAAGTCTACCGAGACATGACGATCGAGATCGACAGAAGATAAGAAGGATTAGGACTAATATGGGAAATGAGGTACATCGCCAACGGCACGTTGATCTACATGAAGCACTTGACGAATTGATTGCTGATTACATTGTATGCACCGGCCAGAGCCTAACTCGATCTTCGATCCTGGATCTAATGAATTGGTCAAGCAGTCAAACGGTGCTAGCTACTGAGCCCGATCCTAAGATCCGCACTTTCGACCCCACGAAAGGTCTACCATGAATAATCGACGCACCAAAGCCACACTAGCAACCGTCCTGGTCCTGCTACTGTGGCTATCCCTTTGCTCAGGAGGTGTTGCTAACACGCCCAAGCCTACGGCTACTGACCGGGCGACCAATCCTAGCGCCCCTGCCGGTTGACCAGGAATGGCGGGGGCGCACAGAAGAAAACCGAACAGGAGAAATACACATGCCAGATAAAAAAGCAACACAGCTTTACTTGGATCCAATCGTCCAGGCTATGCTTGACCAAGCAAAGGCGCTCTCGAGAGACGGATCCAAGCTTATCGAAGAGCTTGATCCCGATCTTCCTTGGGAGAAGATGGCGAACCTCGCCGGAGAAAAGATCCTGATCATGTCGATGGAGAAGGGCTACTCGCAGTTCTCCGAAGATGCCTATCGAGTGGTATTCGCCAAGCAAGACGACACCGTTGCCCGGATCACTTCGATCTATGCGGTGATCAATCGCAAGCTCGAGAAGCTCGAGAATAAGCTTCCGCTGTGGGTGAACGTGGTCAAGCGAGAGAGCACTTCCGGCAACGAATACTACGACTTGGAGTAGCTTCCGGGTCGCCTCCGAAGGGTCGTGCTATAATCCCGACGCACCCTTGCAGTTTCCAGCGGCTCGCCCTGGTCCGTTTAGTACCAGAGAAAGGGGCGGGCCGCTATCATTTGGAGCACTCATGCCCGCCAAAACCAGAGATACCTTGATCCGGCATTATGATCAAGCTCAAAACAACCTCGATCGCTTCATAGAGACTATGGAGAAGATGTACGCTCATTACGATCCAACGCACCCCGACCACGCTCTAAAGTGCGTCGAATTCTCGAAGGTCGCTATTATGCTCAAGGATCTAGTCGATAAATTCCGCCGTGAAATGATGTAGTAACCGGGGGGTCTACCTTTGGTTTTCAAGCTACCCGCTATCCAATTGCTCACCGGCCAGAAGCGCCGCGGTTGGATCGAACAGAATATCAAGCGGTCCACCTGGAAGAACACGCCCGCCAATCAGATCCTAAATGCGTTGAAAGAGCAAGGCATGGGGATCCGGCGCACAGACTTTCTCAAGATCCGCCGAGACGTACTGAGCCTCGAGAGATACGAAGAAGCGTTCAAGGGCTTGCGGAAAGAGAGCCTAGCGCCCCGAGCCTGGATGACAACCAAACCCCCCGGCGTGCTCGGTATGAAGGCACAGTACCGCTTCCGGATAAAGGTCACGGACATCGAGACCGGCGAAAGCGATATCATCAGTCGGGCGATATCCACCGATCAGCACTATACCAAGGGCGAGGCGCAGGAATTCGTTGAAGATTGGTACGACCACCCCTCCGAAACTTCGAACTACGTCATGGAAGAAGCCACGCTTTACGAAGTGTGGGTTGCCCCCGACGCCCGCCTGCAACGGGGTCTAGTCTAGAGCGTGAAGGAACGCCGAGCCCACACCCTGCAACAGACGAAGGGCGGTAGGCGTCCCTCGCAGGTTATCTTCTTCGATACCGAAACCAAGCAGATCGACCAAGGCGAGGGCCGCACCCTACATAAACTCAAGCTAGGCGTTGCGAAGTTCTGCCGCACCCGCCGGGAGCGGATCTTGCATCCCGAAAGTACACTCGAATTCACTCGCTCAAGCGAGCTTTGGTCCTGGTTGGATGACCGGCTCCGAACGAAATCTACGACCTACCTTGTAGCACATAATCTCATCTTCGATCTGATCGTATGCGACGGTCTCAAAGAATTGAAACTCGCCGGTTGGGAACTCACTTCCTGGTACTCGAAAGGCATGGTCTCAATCTTCCGCTGGAAACAGGGCGACCGTCGCTTGATCGGTCTTGACAATGGTAACTTTTTCAAAGGTAAACTCGATTATTGGGGCGACCTGCTCGAATTTCCAAAGCTCGAAGTAGATCCGCTCACCGCCTCCGATGAAGAGCTTTGGCCTTACTGCCATCGGGATGTAGATATTATGCGGGAACTCTGGATCGTGTGGTTGACCTTCCTTGATGAACACGATTGCGGATCCTTCAAACCAACCGTATCATCAACCGCTTTCGAAACGTGGCGTCACGGTTACATGAAACATACGGTCCACATTCACAACGTCCAGAAGATCTTGAATCTTGAACGTGAGTCCTACAAAGGTGGACGCACCGAATGTCTGTGGGTAGGCCAGCGTAACAACGGCCCCTTCTATTATCTGGACGTGAATAATATGTACGGTTGGGTTCTAGCGGAGCATGAATTTCCCGCCGGGGTTTACGGCTCTTCCGATGATCCAGATCTGTGGAAACTCGCCTATCGCTTAGAACGATATGCGGTGATCGCTCGGGTCACGGTCGAAGTAAATGAACCCTGGTTTCCAGCAATCGTTGACGGTCACCAATGCTACCCGCTCGGCGAATTCACTACCACGCTTACCACCCCCGAACTCAAATTATGTATTGACCGGGGATGGTTGCGAGGGGTCGAATTTACATCATGGTATCGCTCCGAACCGCTATTCAGAGATTATGTACTCGCCTTCCATAAACTACGTGGTACCTATCACGGCGACCATGATCGGGGGTTCGACAAAATCTGTAAGATGCTAATTCACGGTCTCTATGGTAAGTTCGGCCAACGTGGAATTGACCAAGCGATCATCGGCGAATGCGATCCATCGATCTTCAAGCGCGAGTCTGTTTATGACGAAGGGCTGGATGAAATCTACGATCAGGTGTATTTGGCCGGTCACATCTATCGTGAGCGCAAGGTCGGCGAGAGCTTCCATTCATTCACCGCAATAGCGGCGCACGTGACCGCCTATGCTCGGCTCCAATTATACGAATTGGTTGCCCGAGTACCCAAGGGTCACATCTTCTATATGGACACGGATAGTCTGATCGTGGACAGCGACGGTTACAACGCTCTCGAACCACTGATAAACCCAAACCAACTTGGAGCTTTGAAGATCGAGCTGAAATCGCCCTGGTTGGAAATCAATGCCCCGAAGGACTACGCCATGCAGGACCGCTTGAAGCGCAAGGGGATTAGACCGGACGCTATTCAGGATAGTGAGGGCAAGTGGATCCAAACTCATTGGCCTAAGCTATCCGGCATAATCTGGAACGAACTCAACGATGGCTATATTACGACGACCGTTAGGAAGCGCCAGCGTCGGGTGATTTACTCGGGGTCTGTTGGTCCGGGGGGATGGGTTGATCCTCACCGGATTGCTCTTCCCCTGGTTGGGCAGATGGCTCTTCCTCTGCCACCAACTGAGTAATTTCCGTTACCCGTTTCATGGCCGCTATGTTGGCCTTCAACTTATCCAATTCGTCACTCATCTAACCTACTCCTTCTAATTTGACCTCGGCCTTGCCGACTTGCAAATCAGCAATGATAACCTTCAATCGATCGATCTCCTTCTTTATGTCGTCGATCTGCGTCGGATCTTCTACGAAGTGCTTAGAGAGCTTGAGATCCGCAATAGCTAATTTGACCTGCGCGATTTGTACGTCGATCCCGGCCTTGAGCCGTTGATACTCGGTTTTGAACTCCGCCGCCTCGATCCGCTCCTGCTCTTTTTGCGCTCGCTCCGCTTCTCGACTGGCGTCTTCTGCTACTATTTGGTCCAATCGGAGCATATATAGCCCGATGGTATCTTCGTCGTACCGGCGCTTGCTCAAGCCTTCCTGAAGCATATCCGCCGTAATCAGGTCACGGCGGTAAAAGCTCTCTAAGTCGCCACGTGACGGAAGTACCCGTTTCTTACGGCGGCGGATCTCAAACTGTACGATCAGCTTTGCTATCTGCTCCGCCGGTAAATTCAACGTATTGAGCAACGTATAAACCCCGGTGTCGTCGATCTCACCTTCCATATACAAGAATTCAGCTTCGTCGATGGCGTCGTCGATATCGCTCCGGGCCGCATCGAAGTCGATGATTGCCAGAAAGTATTCGGCGTCCTGTTCAGTGTAGCCGATATCGATCAGAGCGGTTTTAGCCTCGGCCCGCACCAATACCTGCCGCTTATAGCCATCGGTGATATTAACCCTGGTGAGATCCCGCTGTTGTTGGGTCTCAAGCTTGACCGTGAACTCGGTCATTTGTTCGGCCTTGGTCTCGTTGTAACCAAGATCTTCGTAGGCGCTCTTCACACCTTCCTGATCCAGCACCCCGACCCGATACATACGCCGCACATCGACCCTGGTAAACACGGAAAATGAGATCGCCTTGAGCCGAGATCGGAAGAAGTCGGGGATATCGGCGGCACGCATAAGATCTTCCAGATCTTCCGCATCGAACGGTGTATCGGTTTCCCCCGGCCGGAGGCGGTGCATCATGGCATAGCCAGCTTGCACGCTCGGGAGCTTCCAATGCGAGTACCAATACCGATTGAACCATTCTTCCGATAGGCCCTGCTTCTCAAACCAAGGGATGATATCGGTCGGTATGTCCTGATCGTAGCCGAACTTCTTGATGATATCCGGCCGGAACGCTTCCCGCACCGCAAAGCGGATCAGGTCACCCGTGCCGGGGATGATCTCCCGCACCTTGATCAGACGTTCGATACGCTCTTCGGTCCAGCCTCGGGCGACAAGCTCCGCTTCGATCTCCGTGCGCTGTTCTTCGTGTCGATACCATAGGGTGAGCAGATCGCCCTCGGGAATAGTCGGGATCAAAACCGCCTGTATCGGCTCGAGCATCTTGGTTGGGATCCCGAGTTCATCCCAATCATCTTCCCACCGTTCCATTAGTTCAGGGAAGCGGTTTTGTAACGCCATGAGCGTCGCCGGATCCGCCCGCCAATCCTTGACATGGCGACGAACCGCATTAGCGGCAACCGCCGATATCGGGGCGATTATCGCCGAAGCGATTGACATACCGGACATAAGTAGAAAACCGCCGATTAGGGGAATAGCCGCTATCGCCGCTCCGACCGCGGGGACCGGAGAACCAGGGACCAATCCTTCGGGGAGCGCATCCCGAATTTCGAGCCGGTCTAAAAAGCTACCGTAGGCTTCGACTAGCTCCGCTGTCTGTTCATCCGCCTTACGTCGAAAATACCCACCGATCTTCTTCGATACATAGGTCTCGAAGAAGTCTTCGATGGATATTCTGAGCGGTCCTTTACCTTGAGCCATCTATAGCACCGTCACCGGATCGATATAATCGCCGTGAAACTTGATCTCCAAATGCAGGTGATCCCCGCTCGAATTGCCGGTACTGTTGCCGGTCGCAATCGGATCTCCGGCTTTTACCTGCGTACCTTCGGGAGCGAGATAACCGTCAAGATGTGCGTAGCGGGTCCACCACTCGGATCCTTGAAGATCGACCAGTTTCCCATAGCCAGTCGGCGACCATCTAGCCCGCACGATCTTACCGGCGTGCATAGCGTAAACCGTCTGTCCTCGGCTCAAGCCAAGGTCGATCCCACGATGCAAAGCGTCGTAGGTGTATCCCGAGATCCGAATAGGATCGATCGGCGGCACCAGACCGGAAGCTCCCGGCGGCGGTGCCGGATCTCGGGGGATCGGAACGCCCCGCCTGCTTTCGCCCCACTCCGGCCAGGGCGGAAGGTTGTACTTGGTTGTACCCATGCCATAAGCTACGGCGAACTGCAACATATCCAGGAAGAAGAGCTTGAGGTATGCGCCAAGCGTACCGATTGGATTAGTGACCCACATTCGAAGCGTGGCTTCTTCTTCCGGGGTGTCGATCCCAACCTTGAGCTTGAATTCTGCAAGCTCGGCCTGCGCCTGTTGAAAGAGCCCGACCGCGGTTTCCAGAGCCTTGACGAATAGAGCATCGGCCAGAGCGATAACGCCGTTGACTAAGTTCTGAGCGCCTTCGACCGCCAGATTGAAAAGCGCCGCCATGGCGGCGAGACCGTCAAGCCATAAAGCGACCGCATAGTCTCGGGCTCGGATCCAGATCTCTTGCGTCCAGGTCCAGGCCGTGCCTAACGCCGAATTGATTTGGGAAGTGATCCGACCCCAGGTGTCAACGATCCAATCCCAGGCATCGATACGCAGGCGATTGACCCAACCAACCGCCGAATTATAGAAGCGCTGAAGCTCGGCGATCGCCGCCCAGTACGCTTCGGCGGCTTTGTTAGCGGCCCAAGTGTAGGCATTTAGCGCCGCATCTACAGCACGGTCGTACAGCCAACCGAAGAAGGTATAGACCCGATTGGCCCTATCCCAAAGCCAAGATAGCAAACCCCACATAACGGGTTACGCTTCTTTGGTTACTTCTTCGATCTCTACTTCAACGTCTTGAAGCTTGTCGAGCGCCGCCCGCTTCACGATCGCGGCGGTTGCCGCATCGTTGATCACCTTCGGATCATCGGTTGGAAGCTCGAGATCCCGAGCCTCACCCCAAGGATAGATCAATACTCGCACTAGAAACCCCTTGAGCGGCGTTCCCGCTTCGTCGATGATGACGGTCGGGCGAATGAACTGAATACTATAGCTTGCCATGTCACTAACCTCCGTTAGTCAGGATCTTGACCAGGAGGGCCAAGAGCAGTGCTAGATCTACGATAATTGCGCCTGCCACGATGATCCGTAGCAGGCCGGTGAACTTGATTACGGTCCGCCCCTTGCGGCTCGGATAACCCCTACTCCGTTCTTAGCGAAGTAGAAACCGATCGTCAGGGATAGAAGCTCCGTGTAGCCGGTGGGAAGCGCAATAACCGCCAGCGCCGCAACGACGTACACAATTACAAGCAACAAAGCAATCACTCCCTGGATCCCGATATACTTACCAAACCAATCACCCATAACCATTTACCTCCTCTCTGTTATGGTTCGTTCGCTGTAAATATAACATGTCCCACCTGAGCCGTGTCATTCTGCCCCGCTCGCCCGCCTAGTCTAATGAGACAGTAAAATTGTGCCGCAGTAACGCTCGCTGATTGCTTGAAGGCTTTTCCGCTCAAGTCGTGATCGTCGGGTCCAAATCTCAAATAGACGTATTCACCCGTTAGAACATCGAATACGAACTTGAGTAACCGATAGACAGGGGGCGTCGTTGTCATGCTCCCAATCGTTGCGATCTTCTGATAGGCAAGGCTACTATCTCGATATTGAAGCTCGGCGTCGGTTAGCGATAACCGGATTTGCGGAAGACTGAGCGTTGTTCCATCACGAATTGAGAATATGATATCCAGATAATCCCAATCGCTCAAGAAGGCGATAGCAAGCTCAAACCCCCATTGACCAAGTACGGTAGGTTGTATGCTTTTCTGTAGTTCAGCGGCTTTCAAGCCGTCACTTCCAGCGGTGAGCAACGCCGCCCCTGCGCTCATAAAGGTATTGTCGATTGAGATCTTGACCGAGGCTCCGGTGCCACTTGCAACCGTTCTATAAGGTGCCAAGCCGTACTCGAATTGATCGTACCACAGCACCTCGCCCCTCCGATCGAAACGCACCGGAGAGCCTAGACGCACAGCATGCTCCCCCAAATCGCCCATCGGGTAACGCTCGGATCCGGGCATCCACGGATAATTGTCGGGTAGATCGGGGATTGTCATTTGCCGCCCGCCGGGGATAATGCCGGTAAAAACAGATCTAGCCAGGCCTGCCGATCATCGGCACTCTTCGGCTCCAAGTCAATGAAGAAGCTGATCGTGTGAGGGTACTTTGTTCCGGGCGACCACCCGACCAGGGTAAGCTCGGGGGTAGGATCTTCCAGCGGATAATTCATCGGTACATCGAATACTTGACCATCTCCGATCAGCGCCTCAGATCCGGCGACCGGCAAGATTTGATAGAGCCCGTGTAGTAGCTTGACCTTCACTTGATTGTGCGGTCCCTGGAAGAAGCGCACCTGCGTTCGGGTGATCTTCCCTCGAGTGATCTTCACTCGGCTGATCTCGGGCGACAATTCAGCCGTGTCTTTCGGCACGATCAAATCGTACACGAAGTGCATTAGCCAACCCTCGACATCATAAATTCGACCGTTAGGGCGGATGAAGAAATAGTATCCAGATCCCCGCCGCTGTTCTGATAGCATCCGAATTCCACATAGTCATCAACCGCCATATTCCACTGGGTAGCTGTAAATAGTTTGCTTGTCGTGCCCGACAACGGCACGAACTCATTTACCGCTATATTGGTTGTATCGTTGTGCCGGATACGGATCAACCGCCTCCCGGTATTATTGATGCCGAACTCCATCTGAGCATTGATCATATATTTGCCGGCGGTCTTGCAGGTCAACCTTCCGGTGTTGGTCAAAAGGTCGTGAATGTTATCGGTATCGTACCGCTCGGCGGCAAGCAATAACGTAGTCCACTCCGCGGTAGGAATTGTTTGGGGAGCATTACTATTCGCTCTTGCACATTCAATATAGGCTTCTTGAATTGCGGCCCAGGCCGGAGCGCCGCCTACGACCGTCAATACTTCATCGGTCGATCCAATCGCACGGCGAGCGAGCGCATTCGAAGCGCTGGCGAAGAGTAGATCACCCAAAGCGGTAAGCGTTTTCTTGGATCCGGCCTCCCAGGTTGGTATACCAGCGCCAAGCCCTAATATCTCATTTGCCAAGCCAGCGGGAAGTCGGGTCACTACGCCGGATCCATTCCTAACAAGCAGATCCCCATTAGCGGTCAACAGCGCCGACTTGAGAACAGAAGCGAGGCTCTCCCATGCTCCCCTCGTGCCATCACTCGCTAGGATCTCGTCGTCGGATCCACCGAGCACGGTCACAAGCAAATAATCCGACGCATCCAATTCCAAGGATCGAAGGTCGCCATCGGGATTGTACGCAATCGGGGTTATCAATAAGCCTTTCGGTTCGCCCATGCCCACCGATCCTCCCAGGTCGGATAGTGCTACTTGCAGATAATCGCTCGCATCGACCGTAAGCGAACGAAGATCCCCATCGGGATTTTCTCCAATGGGGATCACCAAAAACCCTTTAGGAGCGCCCACGTTCGGCCCGCTACGTTACAGCGGTAGGCACCGGATCGAAGAGCACCAGCACACTTTTCACGTTGCCGGTGAGCTTCACATATAGCCCTTCCGAAAACCGCACCGGATAATTGAGCAAGAACTGCTCTCGGTCCTTCGACTTGTTCTTATAGGTGTCGAAGAGATACATATCGTTGTCATCCGGTGAAGCATAAACGTGGGTCTGCTCTCCCAATTGGCTCGCCTGTATCACGATGCCATAGAAGTCTGTCGGCCCTCGCTGTATCTCCGCCGAAGCGGTCAAGCGGCGATAGGAAGTAATGCAATTTGCCATCGCAAACTCGCCTACTTCTTCTTAGCCGCCTTGCGCTTCGGCGTTGCCTTCAAGCCCAACTTAGGATTGATCGGAAACGCTCGCCCGCACGTTTTATCACCACAGACAAACTCGAACTGACGCACGATCAGCGTTCCTTCCGTTCCGCACGATGGGCAAGCCGTAGGAATAGTGAGATTTTCCATTTGATCCTTCCTATCCCCTCGGTCCTTGACCCGTTATCAGACGATCCAAAACCACTCGGATCGTACCGTCGTCGGCGCTTGCGCTATCCCGAGTATGAACGTTCAACTGGACCGTGCCATCCTCTGCCAGATCCAGATACTTCGACGGATCTCCATCCAGATCGAAGTCAAAGAACGCACAATTCTCCAACGCTATTCCGGCGATGATAAAGCTGTCCTGCGTCGGGTCGGTTGGCACGTGACGCCGCAAGGTGTGACCGTCGTCGCCTGGGAAGAACTGCGATCCATAGGTATCCTGCGTGCCTGCCACTTGCTCGACACGGTTGCCGCCAAACGCAAATGATTGGCCTAGACCCGTTCGAACGCCCTGACCGTTTGCATGGTACGGCTGAAGTCCTACCATCTGTTCCTTGCCAAGCAGGAAGGCGTTGTCGTACCACAGATCTCGCAGGCTACCGTTGTAAACCGAGACCGCACCGGAGCGCAGTTTCAATTCGATCTCATAGGCCACGTTGTAAAGCGTGGTATCGGCAACCTTCGTAGAACTGTCCACCGCCGCGTCGACCTGGATAAACAGTCGGCGCAGCTTTTCCTCCGTGGGTAGATCCAGGTACTTCCACTCATCTTGCACGGTGGTCCACTTTCGCCACTCCTCGACCTTGAAATAACCCTTGAACTGCGAGGCCGAAGCTTCACGCAGGAAGTACAGGATGATATCAACCTCGAAGTCATTATCGGTGAAACCAGATCCAGCGTCGTTCGTGAACTGTAGTTCAACGCTATCCCAGGCCGCTAGATCCAGACCGTAATCCAGATCGAAGAGCTTACGGCCAAAGGTCACAAGTCCGTGATGGCGCAGGGTTGATGTGCCGTAGTTCATGTGCACGTCCAACATGGAAACGCCGCCATCGACGAACTGCTTGTAGTGGGCAACCCTGCCGGTTAGAGCTTGAATAACACGGTTGCCGTTGCCTACGATCTTGAGCTCGGAGATATAGTCCATAATCCGCCAAGCTTCATAGGTCGTTTGCCCGGTGGTGTTTTGCCGGTTGCGGGCATGAAACATAATCGCCCCGAGTAAACCCTGGTCGGGGAGTTCAAGTCGATACGTGCCTCCGGTTGTCCAGGTTGCGGTGGCACGATAAACCTCTCTCTGCCAGTACATACGCTACCTTTCTACCTAGGCCCGTTTCGAAAACTCGGACATACGACGCATTTGGTGCACGGCTCGGTTGATGCCATCTTCCAACGTGAGATCCGGCATCCCTTCCAACTCCCGCTCGATGCCTTCCTGATGGTCGAAAAGCTGTGAATAGAAGTCGGCCTGCTTGCCACCGGCACTATCGACGCCAGCGGCCACACGGCCTACACCCTTATTCAACATACGATCCTTCCATTCGGCGAGCGGTACAGCGGCGACACGCTCCGCCCAGGTGCCATCATCGATCGCGGCCAACACCCCGGCACGCATCTTATCGCTTTTCTCTGCCGCCTTTATTCCGGGCGCTTCGGTCACACGCTGGATACCACGTTGCATATCCTGCGT
>SDBT01015302.1_pt1 | contig 12193 bp, 11 predicted proteins | sample 2277101 | NCBI WGS metagenome assembly SDBT01 (sample SAMN10404973, study PRJNA504765) | marine sediment metagenome | isolation source: marine sediment core GS10_PC15, 103 cmbsf | place: Arctic Ocean: Southern Knipovich Ridge | collected 2010
CGCCCCGGTCACGATCGTGGCGGTGCGGAGCGACTCGTCCTCATGCCACACCAGCTCGCTTCCATCGACCAGTACCACGTCGATGGATTCGTCATTCAATGCTTGTTCAGCCTCCGCAACCGTGTTGAGCCGGGTGACAGTGACCTCCACATCGAAGGCGGCAGCCTGTTCATGTAGGCCGCTCTCGAGCGCCGCCGGTTCGGACCCGACCAGGCCGATGTCGATGGGCTCCTCCTCACCTTGGAGGAGCAGAATGATGGGGCCGGCGAGGGCGACGACCACCACCAGGATGCCCATGGCCACCAGGAAGGTCCGGCTCTTGGCTCGCTGCACGAATTCACGGCGAGCCAGCAGGATCACCTGTCGATAGCTGCTCATCGCTTCACCGCCTCTCTGAACAGATCCGACAGGGTCGGAGGCTCGAAAGCGAAACGGTCCACCTCTCCGGCTGCGGTGGCGGCGGCCAGGATCTCCGCCACCGGCGCGTCCTTTCCGACGACGGAGTGAAAGCGGCCCTGATCGTCGACGATCTCGACGCTGTGGGTATTCGGCACCCAGGGCCGGCCGTCAACCACGACATCGAGGCGTCTCCGGGACGATCTGGTCTTCAGTTCTTCGAGCTCGCCGCTCAGCACCACCCGGCCGTGATCGATGATGGCTACGTCCTGGAGGATGTCCTCCACCAGATCGAGCTGATGGCTGGAAAAAACTATCGCGGCGCCCCGGTCGGCAAGGTCTCGCAGAGTGCCGGCCACCTCCACCACTGCCAAGGGATCGAGACCCGAGAACGGCTCATCGAGGATCAGCACCACCGGGTCGTGAACGAGCGCCACAGCCAGCTGCACCCGCTGCTGATTGCCGTGGGAAAGGTCATCGACCTTATCGCTCGCTCGCTCGGCCAGCCCCAAGACCGCAAGCCACGAATCCGCGGCCTTGCCGGCGGCGCTGGAACTCAATCCGGACAGGCGTCCGAAATGGACCAACTGCTCCCGCACCGCCATCTTGGGGTAGAGGCCTCGCTCCTCCGGCATGTACCCGAAACGGAGCCGATCCTGGTCGGCGACGACTCGACCTTGCCAACGCACCTCGCCGGCGTCGGGTCGGACCAAACCGAGGATGCATCGCATCGTCGTCGTCTTCCCGGCACCGTTTGGGCCCAGAAACCCTAGAATACGTCCTGGAGCAACCGCGAAACTGGCGCCGGCTAAAGCGACAACATCGCCGTATCGCTTCTCAAGTCCGTTTATCGAGAGAATGGTTGCCTCCGAAGCTCGAGCGTCATCTTTGCAGCCAGGAACCGAGACCCCATGACGGTGCTTACCCACCACCCGTTTAGAGCCCCGGAAATGTGCACGATAACCGGCAGGGAGTATGTGGGTGCGCTGAGTGGTGAGGGCAGAATGCCGAGCCTGGCAGGCTACGGCTCAGGTGATCAGAGTGGTATGGAATCTCATAGCCAGGCCGGTAGGTGAAGAGCTACGCCGGGTTTCCTAGCTGACGGCCTCGCGGAAGGACTCAGGCACCGCGATCGGCCTGAATTCCTCCGGGTCCACGAACACATACATGGCCTTGCCCGCGGCGACAATCTGACCGTCTGATTGACGCTTGGTGGTGACGAGGACGGTCATCGAGGTGTCGCCAAATCGCTCGACGGCGGCCTCGGTCACCAGTGTGTCACCGAGTTTGGCGGCCGCCTTGAAATCGATCTCGACCCTGGCGGTCACGACATCGACACCGATGCCACCCAGCTCGATCCCACCGAAGCCCAACTCCTCGAACCAATCGGTGATGGCGTCATCCCAGTAGCGGACGTAGTTGGCGTTGAAGACGATGCCCTGTGGGTCACAGTCGGAATAGCGGATCTTCTGGGTCGTGGGTATCTCGTGACGCTACTGGTAGCTACCGTCGTGGGCCGTGGAAACAGTCATAGTCGATGGCGGCCCGCTCTCCCCCCAGCAGGTCGTCGACGTCGCGTACCGACGCGCCGATGCCAGGGCGGCAGACGACCTGGCCGAGCGTCTTCGGCCCGCCCGTGAGTTGGTCGACAGGATGGTCGAGTCAGGCGATGTGGTCTACGGAGTCACCACCGGTTTCGGCGCCTTGGCCAACACCCATATCGGGCGTGATGAGGGAGAGACGCTCCAATACAACCTGCTGCGCTCCCACGCCACGGGCGTTGGAGATCCCCTTCCCGACGAGCTCGTCCGGGCAATGCTTCTCCTGAGAGCGCGGACGTTGACCCAGGGACATTCGGGGGTGAGCCCGGCAATCGTCGAGAAGCTCCTGGAGATGCTGGACCGTGACATCCTTCCCGTCGTCCCATCCCAGGGATCGGTCGGAGCCTCCGGCGACCTGGCGCCGTTCGCCCATCTCGCCCTTCCCATCATCGGAGAGGGCTGGGTCAAGCTGGGCAACAAGGTGGTCCCGACTTCCGAATCCGGACTGGAGCCAGTCAAGCTTCAGACAAAAGAAGGTCTGTCGCTACTGAACGGGACCGAGGGGATGTCCGCAATGGGTGCAATCGCCCTCGAGCGTTCTCGTCGACTGGTGTTGGCCGCCGACGCCGCCACTGCCCTCACGGTGGAGGCGCTGCTCGCCAGCGAGCGACCGTTCCAGGCTGCGATCCATGCACTGCGGCCGCACCCCGGACAAGCCGTTTCGGCGAAGCGAATCGCCAACCTGCTCGACGGGTCGCCAATCGTGGCCAGCCATGCCGACGACTTCGACCATGCTGTCCAAGATGCCTATTCGCTTCGATGCGCACCGCAAGTACATGGAGCAGTCACCGACACCCTCGATCACATGGAGACGGTTCTCCGACGGGAGATGGGGTCTGTCGTCGACAATCCGATCGTCTTTCCGGAGTCGGGTGAGGTGGTCTCGAGCGGGAACTTCCATGGCCAACCGCTGGCGTTTGTGCTCGACTTCGCGGCCATCGCAGTAAGTGAGCTTGCCTCCATCTCGGAACGGCGCACCGACCGACTGCTCGACCCGGCACGCTCTCGTGGACTTCCGGCATTCCTGGCGGCGAATCCGGGGCTCAACACCGGCTACATGATCAGCCAATACGTCCAGGCTGCGCTGGTGGCAGAGAACAAGATCCTGGCTCACCCGGCTTCGATCGAGTCGATTCCGACCTCGGGAAGTCAAGAAGATCACGTTTCGATGGGGTGGGGCGCCGGCAAGAAGCTCTTCGATGTGCTCGACAACGTGCGCCGTGTGATAGCAATCGAGATTCTGTGCGCTGTCCAGGGCCTCGAGTATCGGAAGCCTCTGGCGCCTGCGGCAGGCACCGGCCGAATCGCGACCCTTGTCAGGGAGCACGTGCCGCCGCTGGATCGGGACCGGTCGACGTCCGCCGAGATCGAGACGGTCGCCGGGTTGATCGCCGACGGCTCTCTGTCCGCTCTCGCCTGATGAGCGGACTGTTTCTCACCGGAATCGGCCACCTGACGACACACGATGGCGATCCGATCACAGATGCCGTCGTCACTATTGACGGGACCACGATCACCTATGCCGGCGGCCAATCGGATTCCCCGGCTCAGGAGGGCCGGGAGCGAGTCGATTGCGGGGGGCGCGCCGTCATCCCCGGGTTCGTAGACGCCCACACCCATCTCGTTTTCGCCGGGGACCGCTCAGATGAGTTCGCCCGGAGACTGTCAGGTGAGTCCTACGCCGACATCGCCGCTGCGGGAGGCGGCATCCTCTCAACCGTGTCGGCCACCCGGTCGGCGTCAGAGGACCAGCTTTTCGATCTCGCCGCGGCCCGCGTGTGGAACATGATCCGCTCCGGGACCACGACGCTCGAGATCAAGTCCGGATACGGACTCGATCTGGAGACAGAGTTGCGTCTTCTCCGCGTTGCCCGGCGGATCGGCGAGGAGTTGCCCGTCACAGTCAGAGCGACGTTCCTCGGTGCGCATACGGTGCCCGAGGAGTTTCGGTCGGACCGGGCCGGATACATCGATCTGGTGATCGACGAGATGATCCCGGCGGCAGCAGCCCATGCCGACTACTGCGACGTCTTCGTCGAGCCGGGTGTCTTCTCGGTGGAGGAGGCACTCAGGATCCTCGAGACCGCCACGGCCCACGGTCTGCAAGGACGGGTCCACGCCGAGCAGTTGAGCCACGGCGGCGGAGCCGCCCTGGCAGCGGAGCTCGGCGCGGTGTCGGCCGACCATCTCGATCACGCCACCGAAGAGGACGCCGCGGCCCTGGCAGATGCAGGGGTCACGACTGTCCTGGTACCGGGCGCCTCCTACTCCTTGCGCTCGAGCCAGGCACCCGGTCCGATGCTCTGGGACGCAGGCTGCACCGTGGCGCTGGCCACCGACTGCAATCCGGGCACCTCCTACCTGGAATCGATGGGTCTGGTCATATCCTTGGCTGTGGTGCAAATGGGTCTCACCGCCAAGCAGGCGTTATGGGCGGCCACCAGGGGCGGAGCATTATCCCTCGGACTCCCCGATCGTGGGCTGCTGGCTCCAGGACAGAGGGCAGACCTGGCCATCATCGATGCACCGACTCCGACCCACATCCCGTATCGACCGGCCACCAATCTCGTGTGGGGGACGATCCAGTGCGGACAATGGGCTCATCGGAGTTGAATGGGCCGACAATCACGGAAGTAGAGGTATGTAATGGATCGTGAACGAGTCGAGGCCTTCCTCGAGACATTCGTCGGGTTCGCATCGGGGGCCACGACGATCGGGTTGCTTGCCGTCGCCGACCGCTCCGGCCTGAGCGCCTATCTCGGAGACCACGAGGGTGGGACGGCCGAGGAGATAGCCGAAGGGGCGCGTCTCGACCCTCGCTACACAAAAGAGATCCTCTCGGGTCTCGCCGCAGCCGAAGTGGTCGAGTACGACGCCGACTCCGGTGTCTTCACGCTTCCCCAGGAACACGCCCTCTTCCTGTCAAGCGACGTCAGCCCCTATTTCATGGGTGGATGGCTCGACATGCTCCCCCTGGTCATGAGTCAGATCGAAGGCGTGGCCACCGCCACCGTCCACGGGGGTGGGGTGGGATTCGAAGAGTTCGGGCCGGGCTTCATCAAAGGAATCGATCGCGGCAACGGCCCGTCCCAACGGGTGTTTCTGACCAAGAAGTGGCTTCCCGCCGTCACCGGCCTGACAGATCGCCTCGACGAAGGGATCCGGGTCGCAGATGTGGGTTGTGGCTCCGGAACAGCAGCAATCCTCATGGCTCAGGCCTTCCCCAACACCGAGGTCGTCGGTTTTGACGTTTCCGGTGACTCGATTGCCGTCGCCCGGGGCCGATCCGAGGACCTCGCCAATGTCGAGTTCCACGGGTACACAGTCGAGGACATCCCCACCGAGCCCGGATTCGACCTGATCACGACCTTCGACGTCATCCACGATCTCGTTGACCCGATGGCCGGGTTGAAGCGCATCCGCGAAGCTCTGAGACCCGACGGTGTCTACTTGATGATGGAGCCGAACGCCAGCTCGTACCTCGAGAACAACCTCCACGACCGTGGTGCCCTGCTCTACGGAATCTCCGCTCTCCACTGCATGACTCAATCCCTGGCAAGGGAAGGGCTAGGACTCGGTGCGGCATGGGGAACCGAGACCGCCGAGGAAATGGCGGGCGAAGCCGGGTTTGGGTCCTTCGAGAAACTGGATGCCATCACCAACAGCTTCTCCGCCTTCTACGTCCTGCGGTCTTGAGTCCACGGAGGAAGGACCACCATCTCGGCACCCCCGGGACATGACTCGATCTCGCTGACAACGGCTGCCGCCGGCCCGATGACAACCAGTTCGACGTTCTGTGGGATCCCACAGCTGATCAACCCGGTGCCTATCCAGACGAATTCCCAGGGCTCAGGTTTTGGTCCCTGGCCAACGATGTCGTCGGGATAGGACGGGACCAATCCATTTTGCTTGGGGATCGCGAAGTTGTCTTTGCTGAGCCAGGCGTAGTCGGGAGTTCTCCGGAACTCCCCAAACGTCCCGTTGGCGTAGCGAAAATCGAGGGCATATCCGGCGTGATGCTTCGACGTCCCCGGGACCGAGTACCAGGTCAATGCGGCCTTGATGGCACCGTCCGATTTCCCTTCGAGCATGGAGCGGAACTGGGACCGCTGCGACGCCGGAGATCGATAAGCCGAAGAAACGACGAACCCCATCCCCGCCTCCCGAGCCTCGGCTCGCAGCCCGATCCAGGCGTCTGCTGCCCGTGGCTGCATCGGCACTCCTCCAACACGGGAGAGCTCCCCGGACGCCGTCGGGCGGAGGACGTACCCACGCTCGAAGGCCAGCTCCCAGATCCGGTCATCGAGCTCCTGGTTCCCGGTGATCGGGTAGCGACCGTCTGGAGGATCGAGATTGGGAAGCGTGTTGGCCACTGCGTACTCGTAGAGGGCCTGAAACTCCGGGCCGGTGTATTCGGGGTACGAGTCGATGTCCGCCGCAGACGCGGGAAGGGACACAAACATCAATGTGGCCGCAGCGATCGCTGTCACCGACTTCACGGTCACAGACGCTACCGCCAGGCCGGGGGCGGTGCTACCAGGCGCCGCCGCCGCCCCCACCGCCGCCGCCACCTCCTCCGCCGGAGAACCCTCCACCACCACCGGACGAAGGTGGGGTGAAAGCCCCCGACAGAGCGGACTGCAGACCGGCGAAGGCGTTTTCCGTGTGGCCACCCGAGTATCCGTAGCTGCCAAACCAGTAGATGGACGAGGCCGACTCCAACTCGGCAGGAGCGTGGAGGCGGGCATGGGAGAGAACCTCCTCGGCGACGCCGAAGGTAATCGCATAAACGAGGAATCGATCCCACAGATCGAGCGAGATCACCGGCGCCTCCTCCAGCCGGGAGAAATCTTTCAAGTAACGGCGAAAGGCAAACCATCTCGCAGCCTCGAGGGCGCCGGCCTGAGTGCGTTTGGTTCGAACCTTCCGAAAGGCGAGGAAGACAAAGAGGATGATCGATCCAATGACCATCCCCACCAGAACCAGCAACGTGATGGTTTTGCCACCCGGCCGGTTACCCAACACGCGAGGCACCAGGAAGAAGGACGCAACGACCAGGCCAACCAATCCCAAGCCCACCAGGGCCACGATTCCTCCGCCGCGATCGTTCAACATCCCACCGTTTCGAACTGCCGACAAGACCCGGTCGCGGAAGGTCTGATATGTCTCTGCGTTGGCCGCCGCGTCCTCACGGATCCCCTCCTTGAACTCATGAAGTGGCCGGGGCCCGAGTTCGAGAACCCTTCGCATCACCGTGAGCACCGACTGCTCGAAATTGCGAAATCCGGTCTCTTTCCCAGTGAGGCCAAGAACGAGGTCGGTGATCGTCTCCGTCTTGAACCCCGCCCAGGTGACCCGCTCGACCTGAGATGGCGTCGCATCTATCGCCCCCTTGCGAATCAGGTCGAACAGAGTCGCCGTGAACTCCTTCTCCGTCACGGCGCCCTGGGAGAGGAGAGCTCCGACCTCGGCGGGCGCCATGTCGGTCGGTGGCTCGTGCTCGTATTCCTGGTCGTAGTCCACCCGAGGCTCTTTCCCGTAGAACCAGTAGATGAGACCTCCGAGGCCGAGGACGATCGCAACCGCGACAACTGCTCCGGCGACGAGTCCCGTGGTCTGGGCGGCGGCAGCCGCTTCGACTTCTTCCTCAAAATTGGCTTCCTCATCGAGAATCCGCTGCAGGCCATCTCCCGAAGTCACCGTGGCACCACCGGTGCCCGACAGCAATGCGATCGGGAAGACCACGCGCAGCTCTACCCGCTGCTCTGCGGGGACACCTCGGGCCTGGAGAGAAGGCGATGTCCCGTCATCGCCCAATGAGGTCGAACCGTTGACGCCCAGAGGGTGACCCCACACCAGCACGTCTCCTGCTTCGGCCCCGTCGGGGATCAGCATGCGAGCGGTGAGACGGTCGAGCCCCACAGCCCACTGATCGCCCCAGACCTGGATATTGACGTCAACGACGTCGTCGTAGACAGTGGCAAGGCCTCGCATCTCGTAGACCAACTCGAAGGTGCGCTGCTCGTCGCGACTGTCGTGGTGCCAGACAACTCGAACAAAGTCACGATGTTGCTCCACTCCGTATGACCCCGCAGGTGAGAAGCACCCCAGCGACGTGCAACCACCGGTTCGGTAGGAACCGCCTTCGTCGCCCACCGATATGACTTCGATGCTCTCTCCGGGACGCAAGGGAATGTCGCGGAAGGCGCCCGCGTAGTCTCCCGAGAAGTCAAAGGTCAGCAATTCGGAAACGTTGAGCGATCCGTCATCGTTGACGACCACGGTCACGTCGGCGTTTGCCATCCAGAACGACTTGGCGAGAGCCGGAGTGGCCGGCAGGACCACCAGAGCGGTGGCGATCAGAAGCCTGAGTCTTCTCTTCAACAGACTCCTAGAACTCGACCTTCGGGGCCTCCTCGGCCTCATCCCCGGCCTCGAAGAACTCACGGGCATCGAAATTGAACATCGAGGCAACGATATTGGTCGGAATCTGCTGAACCTTGTTGTTGTAGGTGAGAACCGTGTCGTTGTAGATCTGCCGGCTCACCGCAATCTTGTTCTCGGTCTCCTCGAGATCCTCCTGGAGACTGGCGAAGTTGTCAGACGCCCTCAACTCGGGGTAGTCCTCGGCCACGGCAAAGAGCTGCCGGAGTGCCTGAGTCAGGAAATTCTCAGCTTGTGCCTGCTCGGCGGGCCCCTGGGCAGCCTGGGCTCCACCACGCGCCTGAGTGACCCGCTCGAAGGTCTCCAGCTCGTGGGTGGCGTATCCCTTCACAGTCTCGACGAGGTTGGGAATCAGGTCGTAGCGACGCTTCAGCTGGACGTCAACCTGTGCCCAAGAGTTGTCGACGCGATTGCGGTCTCGAATCAACCCGTTGTAGATGACGACGAAAACCACGGCGAACAACCCGAGGACCCCGATCAAGATGAGCCATGCCACGGGGTGAGCTTAGGTGGATCGGCTAACGCTTTGGTGGTGGCGCCAGGCCGTCAACCGCAGCTGCCCAGTCGTCGGGCAAGTCGATGGGGGAGGGCCTTGACATCAGCCGGAGATGCAGATCCGATGCGGGTCCTTCCACCCTCACCACCGGGTCTCCCTGTCCATACACCCATGTCCGGTCAAGATCGAGAGCCGCCACTTCCATCGTTCTCAGGTCGCCGAGATGGGGCAGCCAGGTGCCGGCAAACTCGTCGAGCCCCGCCTCCGCGACCAGATTGGTGAGTGGCTCGTTTCTGGCCACGGCCTGCTCTCCGTCCCAACGGTGGACCCCGGTCTCGACCACCATGCGTCTCTCCCAGGAACCGATGTTCCCGTCCGGCCCAAACGACCAGACCGGCGTGGCCGGGTCCGCACCTCTCAGTTCCAGCAGCAACTCTTCGAGGGTTTCCTCGTACCAGTCGGTCGGGTCCATGCTCTCCGGCAAACGAGGAGCCGAGATTCTCTCCGCTGGATGCCGGCGACAGACAAGGACAGTGCGGCCAAGAATCGACGCCGTGTGCGAAGCGAGATCGGCGAGAGTCCAATCGGGGTACTGAGGCACAGGCCTTCCCGGGTCCTGGCGGACCGCAAGAGCCAGCCGCCTCCCCTCAGACTCGATCGACGCGAGATTCTCAGCGGAGAGCACGGACCATCGCCTCGCCCATGTCGGAGGGTGTCTCGGCCACGACGATCCCCGCCACCGTCATGGCTTCGATCTTGGCACGAGCGGTCCCCTTGCCACCCGAGACGATGGCTCCGGCATGTCCCATCCTTTTTCCGGGAGGCGCCGTGGTCCCGGCGATGAACCCGGCGACGGGCTTGGTCATCTCAGACTTCACGTACTCGGCGGCTTCCTCTTCTGCCGTGCCTCCGATCTCACCGATCATCACCACGCCCTCGGTCTCGTCGTCTGCCTGAAACATCTCTAGAACGTCGACAAAATCCGTTCCGTTGACGGGGTCACCACCGATTCCCACCGCCGTGGTCTGGCCGAGCTGGAGTTGAGTCACTTGATGAACCGCCTCATAAGTCAGGGTGCCCGATCGGGAGACAACGCCGATCCTTCCCCGCTGGTGGATGTACCCGGGCATGATTCCGATCTTGCACTCACCGGGAGTGATGACCCCGGGGCAGTTGGGACCGACGAGCCGGGTCCCACTTCCCTCCAGATATCGTTTGGCTTTGATCATGTCGGCAACGGGGATGCCTTCGGTGATGGCTACTACCAGTGCGATCCCGGCGGCGGCGGCTTCCATGATGGCGTCGGCTGCAAACGGAGGGGGAACGTAAACGACGGTGGCGTTGGCGCCGGTCCCGGCCACAGCTTCTCTCACCGTTGCGTAGATCGGGAGGTCGGCTGTGTAGGTGTCGCCACGTCCGGCTACTCCCGAGTGGTCGGTCTCCCCCTCGAAATGGAACTCGGTCCCGGCGCGTGACGGGTGCACCGCACCGACCATTCGGGTCCCATAGGCGATGGCCTTGTCCGTGTGGAACTGGCCTGTCTTGCCGAGACCCTGAACGAGCACCTTGGTGTTCCCGTCGACGAGAATGCTCACAAGTTCTCCGTCAACTGGAGAATCTTCTCGGCTCCATCCCGAAGACTGTCGGCGTTGGTCACTTCCAGGCCGGAATCCTCGATGATCTGTCTACCCAGGTCGACGTTGGTGCCTTCGAGGCGTACCACCAGTGGCACCTCCAGACCGACCCGATTGACCGCCTCCACAATGCCGGTGGCGATGACATCACAACGCATGATGCCACCGAAGATGTTGACGAATATGCCCTTGACGTGGGGATCGCTGGTGATGATCTGAAAGGCTGTCGTCACCTGATCGGCGGTTGCGCCACCCCCCACGTCCAAGAAGTTGGCCGGCTCGCCACCGACATGTTTTATGGTGTCCATGGTTGCCATGGCGAGACCGGCTCCGTTGACCAGACACCCGATGGTCCCGTCGAGTTTGATGTAATTGAGCCCCGAGTTCTTGGCGGCGACTTCGGCGGGATCCTCCTCGGTCTCATCCCTCATGTCGGCAATATCCGGATGCCGGTACAGAGAGTTGTCATCGAAGGCCACCTTGGCGTCGAGAGCCATGACCTCGCCTGCAGTGGTCACCACCAGAGGGTTGATCTCGATGAGATCAGTGTCGAGTTCGGTGGCCGCGTCTGCGAGCGCCTTGACAAACCGGACGAAGTTCTTGGCGGCGTCACCCTCCATCCCGAGCCCGTGCGCCAGTTCGTTGGCCTGAAATCCGGCCAACCCGATGGCCGGATCGATCTCCGATCTCAAAATCTTCTGAGGAGTCTCCTCGGCGACCCTTTCGATCTCGACACCGCCCTCTGTGGAGGCCATGACGATGTTGCGTGAGGCAGAACGATCAAGGAGCACCGCAAGGTAGAGCTCCCTGGCGATATCGATCCCTTGCTCGACATATAGACGACTGACCTTCTTACCTTCCTCGCCGGTCTGGATCGTGACGAGGGTGCTGCCGAGCATTCGCTTGGCAAGCTCTCGCACCGCTTCTTCCGCAGCACCGGGGCCACCGGCGATTCCGTCGGTGATGACGTTGACACCACGCACGCCGGGGTGCTCTTCGAAGGTGCCCTTGCCCCGGCCCCCGGCGTGAATCTGAGCCTTGAGAACGACGACTGGATCGCCCGACTCTTCGATCAGAGGCCGGACCGCAGCCACGGCCTCATCGACCGTCCTCGCCACCCTGCCCAGCGGCACGGGGATGCCCCGGGCGGCCATGAGGAGCTTCGCCTGATGCTCGTGGATCTTCAATTGCTTCCTTTCCTCGATTAGACCTTGCTGGGAACGTTGGCATCAACCCACGAAGCGATCTCGTCGAGTGGGGTCCCCGGCGTGAATATCGTCGCGATGCCCGCTTCGTGGAGACCCGGGATGTCCGCTTCGGGAATCACCCCTCCTCCGAAGACGACGACGTTGGCCGCATCCCGGTCGGCTAGCTGCTCCACGACCTGGGGGAACAGGGTCTTGTGGGCGCCGGAGAGAGAAGAGAGACCAACCGCATCAACGTCCTCCTGAATGGCCGTCCTGGCGATCTGGGCGGGAGTCTGATGAAGTCCGGAGTAGATCACCTCAAACCCGGCATCGCGAAGGGCCCGTGCGATCACCTTGGCGCCACGGTCGTGCCCGTCGAGACCTGGTTTTGCAATGAGAATTCGGCGTGGCATGGGCGTGAGAACAGTAGTTCGC
>SDBT01015303.1_pt1 | contig 12193 bp, 13 predicted proteins | sample 2277101 | NCBI WGS metagenome assembly SDBT01 (sample SAMN10404973, study PRJNA504765) | marine sediment metagenome | isolation source: marine sediment core GS10_PC15, 103 cmbsf | place: Arctic Ocean: Southern Knipovich Ridge | collected 2010
TGATGCTGTGTCACAGGTAGTTATGAAAGAAGTGGAAGAAACCATGAGTGTTACTGTGGTCTTGAATGAAAACGAAATGACCAATCAAGACGCTGGCTTGCCTGGCCTTGAAATTCCTCCTGGAGAACCACCAGCTGTGGCCTCGGAAAAAACTGGAATTAATGAAGTTTCGTTTGATTTAATTAAACATCTTGTGGCCACCCTCAACAAAAAAGTAAAATGTGTATTAAAACCTTTGTTGGAGCAGGATGATCCAGACCTTGCCATATCTATGACTTGTGCTGATGAAACCACCTTAGAGTATCTTCAACTTGGTTTAACTGATCCTTTAAATAATTTGGCCGCCACTGCAGGAGTAGAAGTAACCAAAGAAATTATTTTAGATTGGTTTACCTCTCTTTTAGAATCTCATCAACTCTGTAGAACGAATGATGGTCGCCTGCGTCGTTTAGCCAGAAAAGGGTCGATTGAAATGGACCAAGTTGTAGAATTACGAAAGCTTCGAGGCCAGAGTATGCTCATGATCGATGCTATGTTGGTGTACATGAATGAAATGCCCAATCATGATGGTGATGGTGGTGGATTCATGTTTAAAGACACGGACACCAATGATTTGAATTTAGGCCATGCCTTGGATCAAGTTTGTACTAAAACAGACATGGTGCTGGCCAGACATTTATTGGAGTTTGAAAAAGTTCAGATTCCTGTTGAAAATTTCAGAGGGGCTCTTTATGAAGCTTTAGAAGTTCATGGTGCTGTGGATTTAGTTAAACTCTTGACAGGAAGCAATACATTTCAATTAGAATTTATTCGACCTCAAAACCGAGAAGAAGACCTTTTAAAAGCAAAACAAGCAACTACAGGAGCCATAACCCGAGGGGACCTTAATAGCATGGATTGGATCATTTGCAATCTTAGGTGTGTTGAATCAGAAGACTTGATTGATTCTGAAGCTTTAGGTAGGAGCTGCAATGCTGAACTTTTAATAAAAATCTGTGGAGCCTCGTATCAATCAGCCATGGACGTGGAGATGGTGGATGCTTATGTTTGTACGCACGGTCTTCAAGGATATCGTGACCTCTGGAAATTCATGCCTCATCATATGACTCGACTTTTTGGTTCTGATACAGAACGTGTGCCTTACGCTTGGCCTTTGGTTATCTTGGAGGCAGACGTTGCAACTATAGAATATCTTTATTATGATTCTGTGTTGGAATTAAGTGATTTAAATTTCAACAAAAAGGTTTTGAAGCAAAACAGGGTAGAATTACTGATGTTGATTGATGATGTAATATTAGAGGAAGGAAGTGAAGCCCCTTGGAATGGCCCTGTTTCATATTTTCACGGCTCCCATGTTAAAAAACAGAAGGCAGTTGTGAAACGAAGAAGATTAACTACTTTTTCTAGGGCTGGATCACGACAACGTTCTTCTTATGATGCTGCCAAGAGTACTATGGAAAGAGTTTTAGCTGGGCGGCCAGCTGAGTTTTCTTTTATTTCTATGGAACATCCAAGCCTTGAAAATATGAAACGAATTCATGCCTTGTACAATACTCATATAAAAGATTCCCCAGCACACAAAGATTGGTTCCATGAACTCTGGTGCCTTTGTTGGACGTATTCTCGACAGGCTGAAAAACCTGATCAGCTTAAAACAAAAATCTTACTCTATGTTTTAGAACAGATTCCTTACAGTCCTCGGAGCAAGCTTTTGAATCGAAATGAAATCATTGAACGAATCTTGGAAGATTCACAGAATGTCATGGTTTTGACCATTGAATTTCCAGAAGCCATTGAGCTGTTGAATCAAATTAAAACTGAGGCTGATCTTTTTTATCTTTAATTTTTCTATAAATACATTTTCCTTTTTTTTTTAAAAAAAATCTTTTTTTTTTCTTTAATCATGGCGGATTTTAAAAGTGATTTACAAATTAAAGTTTTGGGTTTAAAACGAGGCTACACAGCCAAGGATATTAAGTACAACACGGCTCGTGCAAAACGTGGAAAATGGCAGGCCAGCCTTCACATTTATAATTTAAAATTCCCTATAACCGCTGTATTCAATAGCAAGAAGGAAGCAGAAGCTTCAGCAGCCAAGGATGTTTTAGACCATTGGTCCAAGGTCAAGAAAATGTTGAAACAGAAAAAGGAGAAAAAACATACGAAACGGCCAAAGAGGATGCCTTGGGATTATGTGAGTGATGAGGATGACGAGGAAGATCACGGGGAAAAAATGAGAAATAATATATTATTTTTAAAAGAATACGAACCCACAAAAGCACAGTGTGAATTAGCTGGGAGACATTTATATGCTGCAATGCAAGCCCTTCAAGAAAAAAAAATATAGATTCTTTTTTGATTAAAATCGAAAAATAAATATATTTAAAATTTTTTCTTCTTTTAAAACCCCCTTGCTTATCATGGAACCTCCTTTAAAAAAACAACGTAAAGTAAAATCGCCAGACAAGGCTCAGAAACAACGGCACCTGTCAATCAAATTAGCACGGAAACGATTGAGGCGGTTGCAGAAAGATTATTCAGATGAGAATTATTTTGACATCGACATTCCTTTTCCCACGGCCGAGGAAAGACAGAGACTTTTTGAAATGCCTCAAAATGGTCCAGATTGGAGTCTGGAAAGAAAAAAGAGATTGGGAGCTTCTCATGCGAGTTGTCGTGTAGGTCATGGGAATGCAACCATTGTAGATCATTGGAGACTGGAAACAGGTCGAATCACGTGGGAACCAGATGAAAAAGTAAAAGAAATGTTTGCTTATGGCCACCTAATGGAACCAAAGGCAGCCGAGTTCTATATAAAATTAACCAAACGAACTGATGTGAAAATGGTGGGCCTCATGGTTCATCCAACCGTGGCTTGGCTTCACGCTAGCCCAGATAGATTGGTTGGCTCGGAGGGGCTCTTGGAAATTAAGTGCCCCTTTTTCAAGCATATTCCTCGAGAAATTCCTCTGAAACACATTGATCAAATGATGCAACAGATGGCTGTGGCTCAAAGGAAATGGTGCGATTATCTGGTGTATGTGAGTCCAGAAAGTTATGGCCTCTGGAGACTCGAGTTTTCAGAAGAATATTGGGGAAACATGATGAAATATTTAAATGTGTATGCCAGCTGCCTGCATGAGGACATCTGTCCGGAGCCCAGCATGCTGAAATTAAGACAAGATTTAGGAAAAGTAAAAAGTACAATTTATTTAATTTAAGCCTGCTGTATATAATATGTGTTTTGATGATGATTATAAAATACTATTTCATGTCAGCAGCAGCAGCAGTTGTTGAGAGGCTCGATGTTTTTTCAGAATTTCTATTTTCAGCAGGTCTATGCTAGATTGATCCTGAAACGAAAACGATCCCCTGAGTTCATTCCACGATATATCAATTTTTTGGTCGGCCCATGTTTTCCAATCCAAGCTTCGCCGCGAAAGATAAACATAATCTTCATCCCATACAAGCTTTAAAAATGGAATTCGTCTAATCCTGACATACTTATACCAAGGATCACAGACTATCCATCCTTTTTTGGGGTAAAGAGGGTCCACAAGAACCTGAAACATTATCATAGGCCTCATGAAGCCTATTCCTCTTCTTACAACATGAATTGCAGGATGAGATGATTCAGCACAGGGACCGGTTTGGGGAATCGCCGTTCCCGTTCTATTTTTATAGTTGATGAACATTGATATTTAAAATAGGTTTCTTGAAATTAAAAAATTTAAAATTTATTTTAATTAAAAAAAACCAAAAAAAGATTATGTTTTTTTGGTTTTTTTCTTTTTGATTTTTTTTTGTCCTTTTTGTAAAAAAAAAGAAATGACCGCGATTATGACCCGTACATCTAGCCGAGTCACTACATATGAGCCAGAGAAAAAAAAATGCAGCTTGGTTATGCAAGAAAAGATATTGAACAAGAAGCTTGGAGGGCTTTTTGGGTGGATGCCAAAAGGTTAGAATGGGTTCAGAAATTTTATATTCATGGATGGTACGATCTTGGCCAGCAGGAGCGATACGAACGTCTGATCAGTTTTAAACCCTTATTGTTGGACATTAAGAACAATTTAACCTTTTTTTTACGGAAAGGAGTCCTTCACCAACACAACAGGAAGAAAGGCCAACAAATTGCCAGGGACATATCCAATTTACCACTCTATAAGGATCTTGTGCCTGGGGAAAAACAAGCCTTACAGGTTCAATTACAACGAGATAAAATAGGAGTTGGTATTGTTCGTGTGGTGTCTAAGCTCGATAATTATCCAATGTCTGAATTTGGAGAAATGGTTTGGACACAAATTGTGATAACTGTGTCTCCCACCGACGAGGAAGGTATAATCCATGTGCTGGGAATGTCTAAAAAACTTGAAAATACTCTGCCAAGCTTCACCAGTTTTGCCGAAAGTTACAATCCAATACCTCACAAGGGAGGTTTCAATTTAAAATATTTGAGCGTGAATGGAGGCCAAAGTATTGTGTCTGTCAAAAAGTTTGTGGGCCAACCTGAGCCAAAGTACCAACGATCCAAATGGGCTCTTCAATTTGATAATTTACTGTTTCAAGTGTGGAGAAACTATAAGGGCGCAAACGAATGGAAAGAAATCTGGAAAAGCATAAACGGCTTGGAGTATGTGGCCAATTTACCAAAACCACCAGGCTGGGACCAACGCATCATGGTTGATAAACGAAACCATGGAAGAACATATGCCATACAAAAAGTGATTGATCGATTTGAGGTATTGAAAACCATGTTGGTCTTTCATCGAAACGACACCATGACTATGCTGAGTCAAAGCATGATTCATATGTATACCGAGGAAACGGCTTTTTCTGTATTAAAACGTGTACAAATTCTTGGTTTTATGAATACTGTTAAGGGACAAACTCAAAAAGAGAAAGTTGCTGCTATTCAAAGCAAATCAATTGGATTTATGCTGTTGAATCATGATTTTATGAAAGACATTCATGAGCGCCCATATGCATTACACCGTCCGTATCTTTTTAGATACAAACGTCTGAACAGGGGCGCACTTGGCCTCATGAGTCTAGCAAGTACCTTTCAAGCAATTGAGGGGCGTTTCTACGTAGACAGTAACGGCAGAGGAGCTTATGTGTTGTTGCGTGGAGGGAAATCAAAACGTGAATTTGGTTCCATTTGGAGTGATTAATTTCGGGGGAATGTTTTTTTATTAAAAATTTAAATTGTTTTTGTATTTTTTTTCTACTACTAATAAATTACATTAAAATACTATAAAAAACTAAAGTTAATTATCATAATCATCGTCGGAATTATAGTCTCTGGCCATGGTCCCCTGTTCCCGTGCAATACGTTTTCGTTCTGCTTCTTGATATCTTGCTTCTATCTTGTCTTCCCATTCCAATAATTGCATGGTTGTTTTTTCATCACCACTACGTCTTAATTTACTGTACTCTCGTTTTTCTTCCGACAGGGTTCGACGTAATCTTTTTCTGATTGCAATCCTTCGAAGTTCTTCTATTCGCTCTTCTATTTCTATTCGCCGGAGGCGTCGTATCTCTGCTTTCAATTTAGAAATTTCAGTGTTCATTTTTTCTGTGTATTTAGTTTATCGTGAGAGGTGGGTAATACACTGTGTTTAGAAACAAAAAGTGTTAAACAACACATATATAATATTCACTTGTTCATTTTTTTTAGAAATGAAAAGGTTTTTTATTCAAACAGATTACGTATCCAGTTTTGTTTATAGGTGTCAAACAGAACTCCGTTAATGTGGGTTACAGGACCCGTGCCTCGAAGTAGATGGATCCGGTTGCCTTCCTTCCACGTCATGGAGTTGTTAATAAATGTAATTTCTTTTTCTTCTGTTGCAGATAATCCGATGTCGCCATTCGCACCGGTTTCGTTTGCAAACCGCATGCCTCCAATTCGATTCAGGCGACAGAAAAACAGATAGTCCGCTTCTTTGTACGTATCATTGGCGATGATGTTTATGGCTTTAAGCTCGTCTTCCACACTAATGGGTTCATCTTCTCGTTTTCGTTTTATTCCACAACACCAGTGGTGACCTGTGTAAGCAAGATCATAAGCCTCTCCATTATCACTGCTGTTGTCATCATCATCCGAAGAAGAGGATTCACTAGAATCTTGGTCGCCTAACTCATCCTCAGGTTTTTCTTCAGTAGGTTCTGGATTGTTGTTATCAGTGTTGTTCACAGTAGCATACGCCCGTTTCCAATACAGAATGCGCATCATGGATCCATAGGCTAATTTTTTTTCAGCTTGGAGAAGTTCTACTTCTTCAGGCTCATACTGCAAAAGTTCCTTCACACCGATGCCTAGCTGTATTAATAAGGCACGGGTTGTTTCCCCAAGGTTAACATGTTTGCATAATTCAGAGAAGGTTATTAAGGGATTTTTCTTCATCAGTGCCAGGTCATTTTTGTATTTTGTTATAAGGTGAGCCATGACCGTTGTATTGTTTTTTTTTTGGCCTGCGTTTTCACAGTTTGATTTCCAAAATCAAATTAATTCTGGAGGCGGAAATAAAAGTAGGAAAACCAATTCGGGATTCCGGAAAAAAATTGTGAGAATAAATGGAAAAAAAAAACTAAAAACATAAACAACTAAAACAATTTTGAATAAAAAAAAACGATTTAACAACAACAACAACAACAACAATGAACAACAGTAAACCAATATATAGTGATTACAGTGTAGTATTCTGTGAGGAGAAGGACTCTTTTAATCCTATGTTAAACTTAAGGTTCATCATGGGAGACACAGGCGAAACACATTATGCTGAGCTTCAATTAATTCCTTTTTGTTTTCTGTCGGAACAAAAAGGGCTTTACACACGAGTCTTGGCCCTTGCAGAAATGAACTTCAGCAAGCAAGAAAAAGAACACGAGTATTATAACGTGCAATTAGGCTATACGGATGCCGTGGGTGACTTTATTTTTGTGAATTCTACACTGGAATTGGCTTGTGCAGCCAAATCGATGGGCATTAATCCATTAGAGATTATAGTCCATAATCGTACGCATCATGTGCCTCAGTATCGATGGGTGGCTGATTTGCCTCCAGAAGCCATTGCAGAAACACAAAAAAAATGGACCAAGGCTGGCATTAAAAGTAGAACCTGTGAACCACGTCGATCTCATCTGGATCGAGGCTTGGTTCCAGACAAACCTTTTATTCGAGCTTTTATTGGACTGCAAGCCTTGGTCAATGCCGAGGCACGCAATAAATTATGGACCCAGATTCCTTCTGCTTATTTGATAGAAGCTGGGTATGTAAACATTGTGGAACATGAGGAAGACACTACTGCAGCAACCATGAAAAAGGACAAAGAAAAAATCAAAGAAGAAGAAGAAGAAATGCCTGATCTTGTAAAGAATGATATCTCTTCTGATACTTTATCAGAAGAAGGAGAAGAAGACGTTGATATCATGGATATTGACGACAAGCAGGCAAAGACTTGTTCTTGTTCTCCAACAACGAAAGAGGAGATATGGCTAGAAGCCCATTCAAATGGACTTCATATGTTGGATGGGGTTTGGACAGATATGGACTGGCCAAAAAAAGGTGCTGAAAAGCCTGATTTAGTAGAAATCAAGAACCGTCTAATTCGTAAAGCAGAATCAGATATAATCTCATCCCTTGGTTTAGATATTAATAAGTCTGGAGAGGCTAGCGTGGGACGTTCTCTCTTGAAACTGTATAAAGATTATCGAAAAGACCGAGAAGCAGAGAAGAGTTATGAAGTGATGCATGAATTAATTCTGAAAAAAGGAACTGTGGTCAAACCGGGGGAATCGCCAAAGTGGAGTGATATAGAGGGCCTACACCCCCCCACTTTAGTAGAAATCAAAAAACGTCCAAGGCCAAAGCAAATGGTGGAAACAAAACCTTCTGATAAGAAACAAAAACACCGTGGCTTGACAAAATCTGAAAAAAAAGCAGGATGGATTTGTCCTCCAACCAAAGGAGAGCCATTTATGCAATTAAAGACTCCAATTTGGAAACTCACCACCTTATCTGCTTCAAAATCAAGTTGTTTTGGCTCAGGTTTGATTTCTACTATGCTTTATTCAGATAAAGATAGTGCGCTGAAACACATGAAAGAACAGGACACCCACTATAACAAAGATAAAACAAACAGTTATGCCCTCGACGAGATCTTTATGATGACGAGGAAGACACTGCCTATTGCAAGTTTTGTGGAAAAAAATCAAAAACAATTGGGTCGAGGCAAATACTGGGATTTCAATTTTGAGAAAAGCAGAGGCATTGGCTATAATATCATTGATGGAAACTGTACTGACTTTGTTGAATTTTCACACTGTGGTCGAATCATAGTGCTTTTATACAGAAATGGAATGACAGAGTCTGCAATCGTTTACTTCCCAAGGAACATCTCAGAGGCTACATGGCTGTTTGATAAATGCAATTTAAAAACGGATCATTTTATCCTGTTTATGGGTGGCCCAAGCCGCCATAATCCAATGATAGGCGCATGGGGTTCAGATTTTAACCGCGAAACTTTTTTTATTAAAGATGAAGATAGAAATTTCGTTAGTATGAGTTATGCGTCTCATGAAAGGGCCAAGCTTCGATGGTCCTATCTTTGCAAAAATAAAATACCGGTTCTTTTAGGGTTTTGGGGACATGTAAACGAACGCATCATTGTGTCTAATGAAAGAATAAATAACTAACTCTGTATATTATTACTATTATTATTATTATGCTTTTAATAAAATAAAGAATAAGGAATTTACTTATCTATTTTAATTGAGCCCCTCTGTTCGTAATAGTATTATAAAAATAGAATCATGGAACCAGATAATATACCAGCAGAGCAAGGAAAAAAAGAAAGATTCTTAGTGTATATCGCTGGGAGAATAAGAATAGCCATAGTCGTTGAACTGCAGTCACATGGTACGGCAGTAACACATAACAAATTTATAGCGTTACAAAAATTGGCCATGTTTTACTTCAAAATAAAGTCCAAAGGCCAGGATTTAGGTGCAACTGAAATCATGAATTTGGTACGCAAATCGGCAAGAGGTGCTGTCTATGAATTTGAATCAGAACCGGGGAGGCCACGCGAAGATAGGATAAAAACCTTCAAAGCACCCAGGCTTAGCATGGGATTATTTCCGTAATAATTAAATAAAAAAAACATTTTATTCCTTTTCATTATTATTATTATTAATTTAATTGTCTTTTCCGGCCTCGTTGTTGTTGTTTGCAGGACTTTCCATTGTTTTTTCTAAACCGTTTTTTTTGTTTTGATTTTTGCCATGTTTGTTTTTTCTGCTGCTGCTGACGACGGCGAATGTTGGCCTTGTGTGCTTGTTGATATGGATAGAAAGTATCCTTCATTTTCTTCTTTTGTGCCAATTGAAAATGTTGCGCCAATTGAAAATCTTCTTCAGGCCTCGGTAGTACTGCAGCGCCTCGCCTGTGTATAAGTGGCCTATGGCTCAATTTGAGTGGTTGTCCTGCGTCATCAGTGTACGTAGTATAAAAATCATTTATATTTATAGTGTAGCTCATGTTGTTGTTGTTGTTGTCGTTGTTATTTATAATATATATTTTTATTTATTTTTATAGAGTGTTTTAATTTGGATTTCGGAAATCCGAATAAAAATAACTTGATTCTTTTTTTCGTTTATTAAATAATTAAATAAAATACTATTAAATAACAACGAACGACTACTACTACTACTACAATATACTCTCTGCTGCAGTTGTTTTGTACTTGGCAATCAGGTCCAAACGAGTCTCTAAACTCCGTCCCCCCAGTTCTTTGGCACATTCTTCAAGAAAGGGTCGTGTGAATTTCTCAATGATTTCATCTGCCGTACCAAAGGCTTGAGCCAATGCAAAAGATGAGGAACCAATGCTGCCGTACTCTGCTGTGTGTTTTTGTTCATACACACGATTACGAAAACAATTGACCGTCATGATCATGGCACACTTAATCAGATTATAGTATTGTGGGTTCTCAGAAAATTTAGACAACACCCGATCCTTTGCAAATTTTTTAAGTTTTTTTATTTCCATTGCCTTGCTGGAGCTTGGTTTTGTGATTTCCTGGAAGGCCTGACACCAAAATTTAAATTCTTTCTGGGTTTGCTCCAGATCAATGTTTGCGTAATGTTGAAAAAATCGATGTACCTGATGTTCTTTGATAAATCGGTCTTCTGAGGTTTTTATCCAATAGGCCAATAAAGTGGATTCTCCTGCCTTTTCTTGGTCTGAAAAATCGTTGTATTTCCGTTTTGGTAACGGTGTAGTTTTTAAGGATGACTCAGAAGAAGATTTCATGATGATGAAAAAAAAACAATTTTTTTTTTATTTTTTAAAAATATTCTCTTTTATTAATAATCTCTTGATTTTATAATAGCGATGGAGATATCTGCTGCATTAAAACCTTCGCGTACATCATTAAAAATAGGTTCATTGTATTCATATTCACCTGTGGTGGCTATTTTTTTGTTCAAACGAGTCCGAAAACAATTAGTGGTCATTATTCTAGCACAATTTATTAAATTAGAATGATTTGGGGGCGCGTCAACCTCAGAAAGTAAATAATTTAAATTTTCTTTGAGTTTTTGAATTTCCTCTGATTTGCTTGAGGTTTGTTTGATGATGTCACGGAATCCTTGATGCCAAAAATGAAATGCTTTCTGATTTTGTCCTAAATTCTCCATTTTTTCATAATATTCAAAGAAATTAGCAACCAATTCATCTGAAACGAACCCTTTCATGGCGATTTTATACCAAGAGTAAAAAATAGATTTCTCCTCTTCTTTTGTTATTTTTAAGGTTGATTTCATGATTGATGATGATGATGAAGAAAAGTGAAAATATTTTTTTTTTAATTGAAAAAAAATCAGACCGGAAAAAAAAATAGGATTTCCTAAAATTCCGTAAATCCGAAACGTATTTACGGAATCTGTGGCACACCAACAAACATTAAAAAACAACCACAAAAATGAAACGAAAAGAATTGTCACGGTCATCACCACACCCACAACCATCATCAGCACCAGCATCACCAGAATCCCTAATGAGTATACTGACTGGTGCAGAAACAATGGCAGAAATCTTGTTTGAAAAAACAAACAAAACCAAGTGGGACAAATATGTGCGTATTACTGGACTGCCTAGGTCTAAAGAAGGAAAAGCAGTGCACATTAAACAAAAGGAATTAATGGATACTACAAAACCTTATTTAGAGTCAGAAACTATAGGCTGCTATAAATGCGATTCCTGCGAGTTTTACATAAAGCAAGAAAGCCAAGATTGGATTCAGATCAGATACAAGGAAAAGGAAGATATTGGCACAACTAAAGCAAGTCATATGTTTTTTTGTCCACCTTGTTTGCTTGAAATTTTAAGCTTGATGGCCCAGCGTTCTGTAAACGAGGCTTTAGAAGCTTGTGGTTCTGCTCGAAACAAAGCTAAGGCTAGGGCATCGCCACCAAAAAAAAAACATAAAATAAACTAGTTTATTTAACAATACAGAAAGGCTTGGGTTTTTTTTTCAGTCTTTTTTCATTAATTCCTTGATTCGGTCCTCCATGCGTTTGATTTTTAATTCTTTCAATTGTGCTTCCAAGTCTTCCAAACTCTGCTCCATTTCTTTCATATTTCTATCCATTTCTGCAAGCTTCATTTCCCTTTCTATTAATTCCTTTTCAAATTGGCGTGCTTGCCTTTCGGCGGCTTTTTGTTTAACCAGAACCATTATTTTTTCTTCCAGTCCCCGAGTTTTTATTTCTTTTTCTATTGCAATTTTTTCTTCCTTTTCTTCTATTTCATCCCGTATATTTTGTTCAATTTCGAAAAGTTCTTCCGTTTCGTAGTAATCTTGTTCATATCGCCAAAATTCGTCAAGTTCTTTTCTTTTTTCCTCGGACATGTCCATGATTATTTATAACTTAAAAAAATATATAAGAGTTGAATCAGTGTATGTATATAATTTAGGACCTCCTGTTTCTATATAGTGTAATCAGAACTAAAAAAAAAAAAAAATAATAAAAAAAAAAGAAAAAGAAGAAGAAGAAGAAGAAGAAGAAAAAAAACCAAAAATTAAAACAATAGATGTTTTGAGCCCAGGTAATGAATATGAAGAAGATAAAACAATCGCCGAAAATTTAAAATTGGTGATTAAAAAGTATAAAAAAAAAAAAAAAC
>SDBT01015304.1_pt1 | contig 12192 bp, 6 predicted proteins | sample 2277101 | NCBI WGS metagenome assembly SDBT01 (sample SAMN10404973, study PRJNA504765) | marine sediment metagenome | isolation source: marine sediment core GS10_PC15, 103 cmbsf | place: Arctic Ocean: Southern Knipovich Ridge | collected 2010
GTAAGGAATACCTTTTTGAATAAGAATATACCTTAATTCAAAAAAAATTTATTGTTTAAATTATTCATGTTTATATTTTAATTAACAACATCAAAATTTGATTTTGATTTAAAATGGTTAACATTGAATACGATTTTCAAAAAATTGAGGAAAAATGGCAAGGGATTTGGGTATGTGGTTCCGCTTGCCTAGTAATCAATTCCCTTTTTTCTTAAATACTCGACCAAACACTAAATTGCTTGATGGAGATTCGTGTCATGGCCATTTCCCTGCCACTATGTTTAAAGAATATTTAACTAAGAAGAATATAAGATTACCTACAACTATAAAAGGACTAGTAAATACAAATGATGGCCGTTTCTATTCAGATGAAAAAGTGCTTCATTACGATACAAAGAACGATTTCTTTCGTTTTGGAAAATAGTTCCTGTTTATACCAGATTTTGAAAATCAAAAATCTTAAACAAATGTGTAAATTATAAAGTACAAAATGACGGATACTCCCGAAAAAGATCCTTTTGATATAATTTATAAATGGAATAGTTTTCTTGAGGGAAAATCTATTGGAGATTTAAGCTATACCGATTTTATGGTTGAGCAAATAGTCAGTTTCTTTAAAGCAATTGGGAAAGATAAAGATAAGGCACTAGAATTTATCGATATGATACCAGACTTCTTACTTAATTTTGATAAATTTTTACTGCCTACAGACGAGATACATAATGAGCATTATAACAATATCAGATCATTTTTAGAGGAGGCAACAAAGGTTAATAAAAAAGCAACTTTAGAAGCTTGTAAGGTTTATGGTAATCGCATAAAATCGAAATATCATATTCAATCAGTGACCAATAATCTGTTAATCATTCAGGACCATATATCTAAATTAGTAGGATTAACTAATGAAATTCCTCTAAAGCATTACAATAAGCAACTATGGAATACTTTAAGAGAACTTGTAGAAAAAAATCAAAGACAGAAGTTCCTTGATTATTTCTTCGATTGGTGCCTTAAATATGCATATATTATCGAAGCCTATCTTAAAGAATACTTATTGTTGGTTCTAAAAATAGAGTGCATATTTGCCAATGAAGATTTTAATGAAAAATATACTGGAAATGAAACAATTGGAACTATATTAACAATTCTTGAAGGAACTGAACATGATATGCAGCTAGTGGCCATACGTAATGCGGTGTTTCACGCCAACTTTTCGATGCAATATCGAGTTGATTTTGAAAAGAGAAATATTATTTTTAGAAAACTAAAAGGTGATCCTATAGCTATATCTATTAAGGAATTTGTAGGAAACTATTTTGGTCTTATACAAATTGTCCAAACTGAGTTACTAGCAGTTAATTTTTTTCTTATATCTCTTAATCGCTCCAATTTGGAAAAATCTATAGCTACATGGACCAATCAAATAAAAAAGATATTTGAATCAATGAAAGCCTTAACCGATGAAGAAATTGAAATTATACGGGCCCAATTAAAAAAGCAATATAAGGACCAGTTTCGAGTTTACTTCGATCTATAGCTCTCTAATGAATTTTTTGGGGAAATTTACAAATTCCTTGAATGGAACTTATCAGAAATAGATTTTTAATCTATTTATCTAAATCTAACTTAAACCCAATTAGAGTTTTACACATAAACATTAAAGAGAAAAATTACTATATTTATTTTATTACTATTAGATAAGTTTTGAATAAATAATGGATTTAGATCTCGATATTCACAATATTTTCTCATTATTAAAAGATTCATATAAAAATATTGATTTTAGAACAGCCATTTATAAAACAAATAAAAATTGGAATAGAATCTTAACAATAATCAGGTTTTCTAAAGAAAATGAATTGACAATCAAAAATAAACACGATGAACTAGAATTAACTAGTTATAAGACTAATAATTTTAAAATACATCACGAAATAGCTAATGTTTCAAGTTGGGAAAATTTTCTTATTCAAATATATGATGAGATAAATGAAGAAATAGAAATTTACGATTTCGATGATTTTTTATATAAAGATCAAAAATATAATCAGTATCAAGAATCTTTTTTAGGAAATTTTAAATCTCTTCATTCAAACCCGAGAATTCGGTTTTTCTTCACCGAAGATGAGATCAGAAACTATAATATATTTAATTTTATTTATTCCGTCTCAGACAAGAATAATCATCATCTTAAATTTGATAAAATCCTTAAAAATGAGATTCTCTCACTAGGAGAAGATAATATTTATGAAATTATAAACAGAACTATGGAATTAGATGGTTATGGTAGTCAGAATGCTTTATTTATATCCTTAGTATTCCCAATCTACCTTAAAATCAGCAACCTAAGTTATTCTAATGAAATCTTATCAGGAAAAATCGAGTTTCATGAAATATATGAAGGTACAAAATTTTTCTTTAGAATCTTCTCAAATCCTAACTTTAACGCTTCTTTAAAAGGCAGGAAAGTAATTACGATTTCTAAGGATTCTCAAGGAATAAGGAAAAAAGATAATGAGAGTTACGAAATAGACTTTAATTTAGATTTTAGTGAATTTAATTGTGATCCGATTTTTGAAATAAGAGCTCTTTGGAATAAAATTCCTATCCTCCATCTCATAGATTTTAGACACACATTTGAAACCCCAAGATTTAACAAGATATATGCGAATATGATTGAAGAAATAACAATTGAAGATAAAGAAGAACCTAATCTGTATTTAAATGACATTATAGATTTAGATATTTTTCATTCAGAATTTTATAGAGAACAAGTTGAAGAAATTAATAGAGCTTTCAAACAGGGATTCTTTAATTGTACATATATTCTCATACGGAAATTAATTGAGAATTTATTAATTGATTGCTTAAGAGACTATTATACTGAGCAGAATATAAGCAGATACTTCAATGTTGATAAAAAGAAATTTCTCTCGCTTAGCAAATTAAGGTTAACTTTCAATGAAATGATTAATAATCCAAAATTCATTGCGAGAGTCGATAAAATTCAACAACAAGTAGTGGATTTCCTAGTTATATTTAAAGAAATCGGAGATTCAAGCGCACATTCATTCTTTAGTATAGATCATCAAGAATTGATTGAGCAAAACAGAGCAAAGCTATTGATTGTGATAAGGCAATTAGCAAAAATAAAGTGGAAATTAAACCAACAAACAAAATAGTTATTAGTATGATGATCAAAGAGTTTTAGCATCTCCCTCAATTAAATATATTCTTATGACTAAGAACAAATAAACAGATGAAGTAAAAATATGGCGGAATTCCTTAAAAAATTATATTATTATAGGGACAAATTAATAGAAAATCCGAATAATGCAATTACTGTTGTTTACATTACTAATATTTGCATTCTTTACATCATATCCTTAAGAGTTTACTTAAGGGGTTTAATAACTCCTTATATTTTGTCCTTATTCCTTGATTTTGTAGTCTTAATGGTTGGCTATGCGTCTTTTACTTTCTACTTAATACCTTTTGTATTATGGTTACCTAATGGAAAACAATCTTTTTCAGAATTCTTAGAAATATTGAAAATGACTAAAAAGAGCTTTTCAATTAAAAAAATTTTACTAGGTTTAGTAATTGGAACTTTTCTGTTAATAGGATCTTTCTTTACTAAATTAATATTGGGAGAACTTTTCATATACAATATAGATTTTAATCAGATCCTAAATTTTCCTTCTTCTACATCTCTAGGTTTTTTTAACCTTATTTTTCATATAAGTCCTGCTTTATGGGAAGAAGTCATCTTCAGGGGAGTTATCTTAACACTTCTCTTAAAATTATGTTCCACACGTAAAGCTATTATCATTGACGGTATATTGTTTGGGGTTTTTCATTGGTTAAATTTTACCCCCGAAACAGGGCTTTACATCACACTAGGTCAAATAATCTACACTACATGTTCAGGTATAACCCTTGCATATATGTACGTTAAAACCTCGAATCTCTTTCCTTGTATATTTGCTCATTATATGAATAATATTATTTCTGTTTTAATTGTCATACTAACGTCAGAAATGCAATTGCCTGTTTTCTTCACTTATATTGGGTTAACTTCTTTCATTACTTTGGCTTTTAGTTTAGGTACAATCAAATTATATGAAAAATTAATTATGTTGAAAATGTAATCAAAGTTTATTTTTTATTTTATAGAATTAGCTCCACATATTATAGTAAAAAATTTAATTTATTCTATATTTAGCAAATAAATTACATGGCACTAATTAACATGACAGAATATAATCACCAAAAAATCGAGAAAAAATGGCAAGATATTTGGGAAAAAGAGAAGATTTTTGAAGTTAATGAAGATTTTAGCAAATCTGGGAAAAAAAAATATTATGTCCTTGAAATGTATCCTTACCCAAGTTCAGATCTCCATATCGGACACCTTCGTAATTATTCAATCGGAGACTCATTTGCTCGATTTAAAAGAATGAAAGGATTTAATGTTCTTTATCCAATGGGTTACGATAGCTACGGCCTTCCAGCAGAAAACGCGGCAATTGACCACAATGTTGACCCGGAGGAGTGGACAAACTCAAATATGAAATCAATTAAAAAGCAGCAAAAACGCATAGGACTTTCATACGATTGGACCCGTATGGTTTATTCTCATGACCCTAATTATTACAAGTGGGATCAGTGGTTTTTCTTAAAGATGTACGAGAAAAATTTGGCTTACCGGCAAGAGAGTTATGTGAATTGGTGCCCAAAATGTGTAACTGTGCTAGCTAACGAACAAGTTCAAAGCGGTAAATGTTGGCGTTGCAGTTCAGAAGTAGAACAACAATTCTTGACGCAATGGTTCTTAAAAATTCGTGCCTATGCTGAAGAACTCTTGGATGGCTTAAACACGGTAGACTGGCCAGAGAAAGTGAAAACCATGCAACGTAATTGGATTGGGAGATCAGAAGGAACCATAATAAAATTCCCAATCGTTGGAGAAGAAAGAACAATTGATATTTTCACTACTCGACCAGACACAGTGTACGGAGTCACATTTATGGTGTTCGCCCCCGAGCATCCCTGGGTTAAAAAATGGGTAGAAGGGACCAAATATGAATCTGATTTTCAAAACCTTTACACAGAAACCATTAAACAGAATAAATTTCAAAGAACAGACATCAAAGTCGAAAAGAAAGGGATATTTATCGGAAAACACGCGATTAACCCACTCACTAAAGAGGAGATACCCATATATATCGGCAATTTTGTCATCTACGAGTACGGTGCTGGAGCCGTAATGGCCGTTCCCGGACATGACCAGCGTGATTTTGAATTTGCCAAGAAGTATGATATTCCAATAAAAGTAGTTATTCAACCGTTCGAATATGAATTAAATGCAGAGAAGATGGTAAGAGCTTATGAGAGCGATGGGTCTTTAGTAAATTCTGATGAATTTAATGGCATGGAAAACCGATCCGCAATAAAATTCATTTCAAAAAAACTAGACTTATTAGGAATGGGTGAAGAAACAGTTAATTACAAATTAAGAGATTGGTTAATTTCCCGACAACGTTATTGGGGGTGCCCCATACCAATTATTTATTGTGATACTTGTGGAATAATACCCGTTCCTTTCAATGATTTACCAGTGGAATTACCAAAAGATGTTAAATTTACAGGAAGAGGAAATCCGTTAAAAACGAGTGAAACTTATGCTAAAGTCCCGTGTCCAAAATGTGGGGGACAAGCAAAAAGGGAAACTGATACGATGGACACATTTGTAGATAGCTCTTGGTATTTCTTCAGATATTGTGATCCGAATGAGAAAAATTTACCGTACAAAAAAGAAATAGTAGATTATTGGATGAATGTTGATCAATATATTGGTGGGATCGAACACTCGATACTCCATCTCCTATATGCTCGATTTTTTACCATGGTAGCTCGAGACATTGGGCTTCATTCGTTTAATGAGCCCTTCCAACGACTTTTAACCCAAGGAATGGTTAATAAAGCTCATCCTTATTGCTCGAATTGTGAAACATTTGCTATGAAAGCTGAAATGCAGAACCAAACCTGCAAAAGATGTGGTACAAAATATATATTAAAAAGCGTTAAGATGAGCAAAAGTCTGGGTAATACTGTGGATCCAATTGGGTTGATGAATAAATATGGAGCAGACGCAGCACGATTTTTTATACTTTTCGGAGCTAGTCCAAAATCCGGTTTGGAATGGTCTGACGAAGGAATTGGCTTTGCATATAAATTTATTAAGAACTTTTATAACTTAGTTACAGAACCATTTCAAAATGCACAAAAAAAGCAATCGGTTAGAGATCACTTAATTTTATATAATTTGAATAAATCTATTAAAGCAGTTTCCAAAAGTTTCGAGAATGTTGCTTTACGAGATGCAATTAATCATATAATCCAATTCACTTCAGAGCTCAGAAAATATAAAGAGAATGGTGGCCAAAGAGCAATTTTTAAGGATTGTATAGAAAAATTAATATTGTTATTTCATCCAATTGCTCCACATATTACAGAAGAGCTTTGGGAGATAATTGGAAAAGAAAGATTTGTCAGTTTTACGCCCTGGCCATCCTACGATAACGATCTTTTAACGATGGAAAACGAATTTAAATGGAAACTCATGAATAAGATAATAGATGATATTCAAAGCATTAAACAAGCAACTAAAACAGAAAAACTGAATGAAGTTACAATTATCGTAGCTGATGCCTGGAAATTTAAATTTTATTCGGATCTCTTATCGTTAATTGAAACAACCACAGATCAAGGCGTCATTACAAGAGAAATCATGGAACACGAAGAATATAGAATTCATAGTAAATTCGTAGCTCAAACGATAAAAAAAATATTGAAAAATATTGGAAAATACTCTAATGTTAGTCTTTCCGCAAACGAAGAACATGAATTCTTTAACGATATAAAGTCAATCATTCAGAAAAAGTATGATTGTTTGGTTGAGGTTTTGATTGAAAAGAATTCCACGGATAAGAAAGCAAGTCAAGCGCTACCGGGAAAACCAGCATTAATAATAAGATAAAGTGCAATACCTATATTCTGGAATCGACGTATTTGCATTGATTAATCCATGTATTTAGATATTATTAAAAAATTAATAAAAAATCTTAATTATTTCTAAGAAATTTATTGTTTGAAGAGATATGAAATTTAAGGAATTTTGGAATTTATTGCTAAACAGATGGTATTAGTTTAATAATTATGTCAGAATGGACTACTGTTTTTGATATATGGGAAAGTTATTCCCCATTTTTAAATCGGAATCTAGTTTCAAGGAAAGGTTTATTTAATTGGGCTGAGGAGCTAGGTTATGTGAAATATAAAACTGAAATCAATGACTGTTATTATCTATTAGATTATCTAGAAGAAAATAATTTATTTCAACCAATTTTTATTACTAAAGCAGATTCAGAATATGGACAAAAACTAGATAGAAGAGGAAGATTTAGATTTTTCCCAGATGATCCAAGAGAGAAAGATTTCATTAAATTTTACCATCCTTTTCAATTTTTTCAATTTATATTGTTTTGGGATAGTTTTAAGAAATATTATAGCAAGGAAAGCGAGTTTTATTACTATTCACAAAAGAAATATATCATAAATGAAATAGAAGGAAAAAAGAGAAAAAAGTGGCTTAGAAAAATTGAGAATGAAGAGAAAAAATGGATAAAGAGTAAAAATACCAAATTATATAAAAGCTTCAATAAAAATGTCAAAAACTCTAAGGAAAGAACTTTTAGGCAAAAACGCCAGCAGATAAGAAAAAATAACCGAAATTTGAAGCAGGCTATTAAAAATAAAAAAGTCTACGATAATCTTTATCCACAATTAGCTGGTTCTCATTGGTTGTCTTCTGATTTCCTTAAAGTATGGATAAAATTAGATTCACTTATGCTTTTTAGGGAGTATATAATAACACCAAGTGGCGTAAATATTTATCCGCGACTAAATACCAAATCTCAATTTGATAAAAATGAAAGAGAAGAAGTACTTGCTAAATTTAAAAACTGGACTAATGAAAAATTAAACGATAAGAGGCATTTTCTAACGCAAGGAGAACAGGATATTTTAAAGAAAATGTATGACCGGATATATCACCACTTTATTCATTCTTCGAAAAATAAAATAAACGGTCTTGAAAGCTTGGAAAACTTATTAGATCTGATTCCCAAAAATAAACTAAGTAAACTTTATGGAAATTTAAATATTTCAGTAAACATTTTAGCTTTATTGAGAAACCTAACGAGAGTTACATGGGAATTATTTGAATTTAATTTGATAATTTGGCCTAAAAATAAAGAAAAAGAGCAACCTTATTTTTATTTGAATAATGAGTCAGAGGCTATAGAGTTTAGAGGATCGGTTCTAGCTGATTTTGGCTTATTTGTCTCTACTCCCTTTGTTTTATATACGGAAGGTGGAACTGAGAAAACACTTATGAAATATTATTTTGATAACAAATGGTTATTATTTCCAATATCTGTTGAAAACATAGGTGGTATTGACAAAACGATACAAGCACTGACTATCAACAGACCATTAAAAGATCGAATTTATTTCTTTTTCCTAGACTATGAAAGACCACAAAAATATAGTGAGAAAAAAGGAAAAATTGGAGATCATGGAGCTTTTTTCTATCCTGATTTTGTAACTGAGAATTTTGAACCTGATGCTATTCTTGATTTGTACGATAAGTGGTTAAATAATCTTGGTACTACCTTTAAAGAAAGTCAGAGAAATTCATTATTATCCGAATTAAAAAGGTCCAAAGATGAATCCAATGGACTCATAGCGTTAGAAGATAAAACCTTAAACATTAAAGGCTATGAAAAAATTCTAATCGATTTTTCACTACGGAATTTTCAAGCTAATTTAATGAAAGCTTATCCTGAGATTGTTATTGGAAAGGATCATCCCTACCCAAGTAAAAAGAAATTTAGACAAACTTTTAAAAAATTTTTTACTGAAGAATATTTGATTATTCCTATTAAAGAAAGGTTAGAGAAAGATCCTGAGAGAAAGAATGAAAAATTCGCATTTGAAATGAAATTAAAGCCGTTTTACGATGCTATTAACCAATATCGTCTAAGAAATGAAAAAATCCAGTATGATCTTAAAATTTAAGGGGAGTAATTCGTATAATGCAGAGGGATTAGTATATGAAAAATTACAAACAAATCCTCAAGCCCTTTAGTATTTCAAAATAGTTCTGAATTTTAAAAAGAAAAAACAACATTAAGGAATTCACTTTTCTTTTGTATTTTCTTCAGATTTTATATAAACAAAGGCAGTTCCAGAACAATATCCGATTCCGTCTACTACTATTTTATATGTTTGATTATTTGTTTTAGAAGATCTAATTTTCTTTATTCTGGTAAAAGTATTTTTTCGAAAGACCTGTTCCAATTTTTTAACTAAGGGAGTCACAAGTTCTTCATTTTTTAACCCATCAAGAGTTTTTAATAAGAGCACTTCTGACAAGTTTGTTTTCCTTTTTAATTGAATTGCAATATGTTGTGCGTTTTTAGGGATAATTCCATTTTTACTTAATTCTCTCATTGAAATGTCATATATCTTCTGAAGTTCCAAATTTAATTTTCTTATAAGAACCTGGGTATTTACAGAAGTTTTTATATCGCTAGTGGTATAATCAACTTCAGGTAAATTATCGAAGTATTGTTTTAATTTTTCAAAATTAGACGAACCTCGAATGACCATTGAATACAGTTTCTTTGAGTTCGGTCTAGAAGAAGGAGGGTTATGTTCACTAACACTCATAATAACTCCTAATTTCTTCATAAGAACATTTAAACCAAACACTAATCGTCTTGAAGTTGTTTCAAAATTAAGATCAAAAGAACCTCCCTTGTTACGATAATCTCTTTCAGATCCATCACCCTTAAAATAACTTAAAATAAAACCTTTCTCACAATCTACTGGTGAATTATACAAAAATGATGGTATTTCTTTCAAATAAGAGTAAGCATGCTTCAACCCTAAACCCTCTGTAAATATAGCTTTTGCTAACTTAGTTTTTGTTCTTAATTCATAGTATTCATTATAGATACCATCATCACATTTAGGACATATATTTTGATTCCCTCTTTCAATTGTTTTAGATCTACAATTTTTGCACTCCGTAACTCTTCGTGTAAATATTTGAAACTCTAGCCCAAATAATTCTGTAATAATTTTTTGAAGCTTTTGAATATAATCTTTATCCACGCTAACTGAAATTGTTGTTCCGGGTTGATATTTAGATGGGAAAGTTCCTTCAGCTTCATATTGACCTATTATCGCTCCTAACTTTGCATTTTTTTTAATAAATCGATACGCTCTCTTACCATACTGCTCGATGTATTGAGCATTATTGCTAAAAATTAACTTCCCACAGTTTATTAAATCTAATGGTTCATTATTTGAGTTGATTTTTAAAATTCTTGGCATTAATATTGGTGTTCCAACTTTTAGATCGCGTCCCTTAATTTTAATAATGTTACAGTCATCGTCTATGGTGAAAAGAAACTGGTCTGGAGAAATCATTACTGATCCATGGCTACAAATAATCTCTAAGGATTCTTGTGGCTCTCCTTTTATAAGACGATTAATATTCACTTTTTCTGGTTGTAAATTGTTTGAAATTCCAAGAATCTGTAACTCATCCATATTTTCTAGCAATTCTGGGTTTTCAAGGTCTTTGATAAATACCCGTTTGTATTGATTTTTTCTTATATTATGTACTAAAATATATTCATGTGATTGGGTTTTGGGGTCAAGAGGCATAACTTCTCTATAATATTTTCTTTTATATATTTTAATCCATTCTTCGTAAGATAGAACTGTACCAAAATAATCTGTATATTTACCATTAAGAAAAAATTTTTTTATGTGCCGCCTAATTGTTGTCTCTCCAAGGGTATAACCTTGAAGATTCTCTAAATGCTTCCTAATAGCAGAGATGGATCCTCCTAATTCTCGATCTTGATATGTTTTTATCCAATCTTGAACAGTTTCATCCGTTGGTGGTTGCTTGCTCTTACGAATTCCATACTTTATTAGAAATTCTTCATAATTTAAGCTATTCTGCTTGAAATATGTTTTCACGATAGGTATTATATCGTTATAATAATGTGAAATATCAATTTTTAGATTAAAACGATTATTGCATTCATTAATAAAATTAAAAACCGCCGGCCAAGATCGACCATAATACTTTACTTTGTATAATTCGATCCAAAATTCTACGTCTCCATCAGAATATCTTGAAGAATAAGTGTAGTTCTTTTTTTTCTGTAAGTATATTTCATCTTTAATGTCAAGTGTAACGTTTAAATTTCCTCCTAGTTGCTCAATTATTTTTATTAGAACTATTGGTTTAAATTTAGAAATTCTAACAATTTCACCGGATTTATTTATCTGGTTCATTAAAATCTTTTTTGAACCTGAATTTATTAACTCCTTTAATTTTACCTTTTCTTTATTCTCAACATTTTCGTAAGTTAGTATTAGATTCTTTTGCAGGAATTTAGTAAAAAAATGGTTGAGGGCATGATTCAAGTGTGCTTTATCCGAGAATTTTTCCTTATTTGCATAACGCTTAATGGCTTTTATGCGTGCGAAAAGCATAAACTTTGTGGGACCGACTTTTTTGAGTGAATTTATTAATAATTTTAATTCTTTTTTTTCGGTCTTTGAGATTTGGTTATTTTGAGCACTCCCATATAATTCTTTGAATTTTGTTGTCAAATTTTCAAGAAAGTTAAAATTTTCTATGATTTCCTTTAACAGAGGTTGTAATTTAGGATTGATTCCCTCATCTGATTCTTGCTCAATCTTTTTTTTTCGCACCTCCGAATTGTCTTCTTGTATCTGAAAATGTTCTTGTTTTACTTCGGATTTTTTTTTCTGTTCTAGCCATTGTTTAAATCCTTTTGTTTCGTTGTTAGCGTAAATTGGTCTCTTCCCAGTTTCTTGGTTATATAATTTTTTAGCTTTCTCGTAATTTTCCTCGATATTTTTCTCCGACTTTTCTTGTTCTTGTTCTCCTTCGATGAGAACTTCTTGTTCTATTTTCCTTGTCTGCTCAAGAATCTCTTCTAATTCTTGCTGATAATTTTTATACTCTTCTATTTCTCTTAGCTTTTCTCTATATGGCGAAATATGATCTTGTTC
>SDBT01015305.1_pt1 | contig 12192 bp, 18 predicted proteins | sample 2277101 | NCBI WGS metagenome assembly SDBT01 (sample SAMN10404973, study PRJNA504765) | marine sediment metagenome | isolation source: marine sediment core GS10_PC15, 103 cmbsf | place: Arctic Ocean: Southern Knipovich Ridge | collected 2010
ATGGTGGAGAAGGAGTCTCCCATGGCGGTCTCCAATGTCCTGGTCGTCTGCGGGAAATGCAACCGCCCGACGCGGCTGAATCGCAAGCGGCTCGAGGACGGGAAGCCGGCTCGTTCGTGCAAGCGGTGCGGGGAGATGATAGGCAAGGTGTAAGGACGGGGCGGGGGATGTCCCCGGGGTTCCTTCGTGGGCTCCCGGGCGCGTGGCCCGGAAAAACAGGAGTCGAGGTCGATCATGGCCAGGTTGAAAGACAGGTATATCTCGGAAATACGGCCACAGCTGGTGGAGAAGTTCAAGTATAAGAACCCACTGGCGGCTCCGAGGCTGGAAAAGGTCGTCATCAATGCCGGGGTTGGAAAGGCTATACAGGACAGTAAGCTGATGGACCAGGCGGTGGAGGAACTGGGCCGCATCACCGGGCAGCGCCCGCAGGTGACCAAGGCGCGGCGGGCGATAGCAGCATTCAGGCTGCGGGTGGGTCTCCCGATCGGGTGCCGCGTCACGCTGCGGGGCGTGCGGATGTACGAGTTCGTGGACCGGCTGCTGAACGTTGCGCTGCCGCGTATCCGCGACTTCCGCGGGGTGCCGCTGAAGTCGTTCGACGGCACCGGGAACTACACGCTGGGAGTGCGTGAACAGGTGATGTTCCCGGAGGTCAGCCTGGACAAAGTCGACAGCGTGATAGGCATGAACATCACACTGGTCACGACGGCGCGGACCGATGAGGAAGCTCAGGAGTTCCTGCGTCTGATGGGGATGCCTTTCCGGAGTTCGGAGAGCTAGGTCGGAGGAATGGGGCTTTGGCGAAGAAATCACTGGTGGAGAAGCAGAGGCGGAAGCCGAAGTTCGCAGTGCGCAAATACACCCGCTGCAGGCTGTGCGGACGGCCGCGGGCCGTGCTGAGGAAGTTCGAGCTGTGCCGGATATGCTTCAGGACGAAGGCGCTCAAGGGGGAACTCCCCGGCGTAACCAAGGCAAGCTGGTAGCGCCGCGGCAACAGCCCACGGGCGGACAGCGCGCAGATGAGACGCCGGGAGTCCGCCGTGGGTCTTGCAGAGGAGGATGGATAAGACGATGACGATGACAGATCCCATAGCCGACATGCTGACTCGCATAAGGAATGCGAGCCAGGCGCGGCACGACAGGCTCGATATGCCTGCATCCAGGGTAAAGGGGGAGATAGCCCGCATTCTGAAGCGGGAAGGGTTCATCAAGAACTACCGGCTTATCAGCGACAACAAGCAGGGGGTGCTGCGGGTGTATATGAAGTACGGCCCGGGCCGGGAGGAAGTCTTTGGCGGCATCGAGAGGGTCAGCAAGCCGGGCTGTCGGGTATGGGTGGGGGCATCGGATATCCCCACGGTGCTTGGCGGGCTCGGTCTGGCCATCGTCTCCACGTCGAGTGGCATCAAGAGCGACGGGGAATGCAGGCAGGACGGCATCGGGGGCGAGGTCCTGGCCCGGGTCTGGTGAAGAAGGGCTGGAGGCAGGAGGGGCGACATGTCACGGATCGGAAAGCAGCCGATAGCGATACCGGATGGTGTCAAGGTGGCGGTCAACGGGAGTGCGGTGGCCGTCGAAGGGCCAAAGGGGAAGCTAGCCAGGGAGATGCATCCCGAGATGGCCATTCGGGTGGACGAAGGGCATGCGATAGTCGAGCGTCCGAGCGACTCCGCGACTCACAGGAGCCTTCACGGGCTCACGAGGAGCCTTCTGGCGAACATGATCCAGGGCGTAAGCGCCGGGTTCGAGAAGGTGATGGAGATGCGGGGCACCGGCTACAGGGCGGAGGTCCAGGGGCAGAAGCTGGTGATGGGGGTCGGGTACTCGCACCCGGTGGAGATCGACATCCCCGACGGGATAGAGATCGCCTCGTCGCGGCGGCCGATCGTGGACCAGATGGCGGTCACTGAAATAATCGTCAAGGGCGTGGACAAGCAACTGGTGGGCGAGGTGGCGGCCCGCATCCGCAGGGTGCGTCCGCCGGAGCCTTACAAGGGCAAGGGGATAAGGATGCTTGGGGAGCACGTGTACCGGAAGGCCGGTAAGGCCGCCGCATGATCCCCGGGAGATAAGGGTGCGATATGGGTTTGAGAGAGAAGAGGCTGAGTCGCAGGCATCGAAGGGTAAGGAAGAAGGTCCGGGGAACTGCAGCGAGGCCGCGCATGGTCGTTTCGCGCAGCCTGCGGCACATATCGGTCCAGGTAGTGGATGATGACCGGGGGTGTACACTGGCGTCTGCTACCTCATGCTGCACCGAGCTGAAGTCGCAGGGCGGGGGCGGCGGAAATGTGAAGGCTGCGGGGGCTGTGGGGAAGCTGATAGCCGGTAAGGCGCTCAAGGCCAGTGTTGAGAGTGTCGTGTTCGACCGCGGCGGGTACCTGTACCACGGCAGGGTGAAGGCGCTCGCCGAGGCCGCACGGGAGGGAGGGCTTAAGTTCTGATGGTGACGAGGCAAGGCGGGGCCAGCTCAGAGATCGAAGACCGTGTGGTCGCGATCAACCGCGTGGCGAAGGTGGTGAAGGGCGGCCGCAGGTTCAGTTTCAGCGCCCTGGTCGTTGCCGGTGACCGGAAGGGCCGCGTCGGGATAGGGCTTGGAAAAGCCAATGAGGTCGCCGAGGCGGTGCGTAAAGGCGTCGAACAGGCCAAGAAGACGATGGTCGAGGTCCCGATGCAGGGGGCTACGATCCCGCACCAGATCGTTGGCCGCCATGCCGCCGGGAGGGTGCTGCTGAAGCCGGCGCGCCCGGGGACGGGCGTGATCGCCGGCGGGACCGTGCGCGCGATCCTGGAGCTGTCGGGGGTGGCCGACGTCGTCACGAAGTCGCTGGGCTCGTCGAACTGCCTCAGTATCGCAAGGGCAACGATGGCTGCCGTGGAAGACTTGAGAAGCGACCTGAAGCGCGTGCAGATGCGTCGTATGGGCCTTGGGGCGAAAAAGCCCGCCTCTCAGGCCGGGTGAGATGATAGACCCTCTTATAGTCAGGATGTACGACATCCGCGGGATCGCGGGCAAGGAGGTCGTGCCGGAGGTGGCTGAGGCCATCGGCCGGGCGTTCGGCACGAAGGTGGCCCGGAACGGCGGGCACCGCGTGGCCGTGGGGATGGACAACCGGCTGAGCTCTCCCTCGCTGGAAGAGGCGGTGGCGGCAGGGCTTGAGTCCGCCGGGATGCACGTGACGCGTATAGGGATATGTCCCTCGCCGCTCCTGTACTTCGCAGTGGCGCGATGGGAGCTGGACGGCGGCATACAGGTGACTGCCAGCCATAACCCGGTGGAGTACAACGGGTTCAAGCTGGTGGGCCCCGGGGCCGCGCCGGTAGCGGGAGAAGAGCTGCAGGAGTTGAGGAAGCTGATCGACAGCGGGGACTTCGTTTCCGCCGAGGGCTCGGTGGAGAAGAGGAGCCCGGTCGAGGAGTATCTGCGTGAGCTTGGCAGGCACATCCATCTTGGGCGAAAGCTGTCGGTCGTGGTCGATGCGGGCAACGGCGTGGCCGGGATGTTTGCGCCGGAGTTGCTGAGGCGCGCGGGATGTGAAGTACAGGAGCTCTACTGCGAGCTGGACGGGAGTTTTCCAAACCACCTCCCGGACCCGGAGCCCGAGGAGTCGACCCGGGAACTGCGCCGCATCGTGGTGGAGTCGGGGGCGGACATAGGGCTTGCTTACGATGGTGATGTGGACCGGGTGGGCGTGGTGGATGAAAAGGGCCAGCGGTACGAGGGAGACAGTATCCTTGTGCTGCTTGCCAGGGACTACCTCGCACGCCATGCGGGGGCGAAGGTCATCTTCGATGTGAAGGCCTCGCAGAACGTCGAGAGGGACATCCGTTTACACGGCGGAGTGCCGGTCATGTGGAAGACCGGGCACTCGCTCATAAAGAGGAAGATGAAGGAGGACGGGATAGAGCTTGGCGGCGAGGTCAGCGGCCACTTCTATATCGGCGAGGGGTACTACGGTTTCGACGACGCGCTGCTTGCCTCGTGTAAGCTTCTGACGATGCTGTCGAACCAGCAGTGTCCCTTCTCGGAGTTGCTGTCGGACCTGCCCAAGATGTACGCGACGCCTGAAATGAAGGTGGGGTGCAGCGAACAGGAGAAGTTCAACGTTGCCCATGCCGTGGGCGAGCACTTTCGCGGCCGCTACGAGACGGTCGACCTTGACGGGGTTCGTGTGAAGTTCCCCGAGGGCTGGGCGCTCGTGAGGGCGTCCAATACCAGCCCGGTGCTGACATTGAGGTTCGAAGCGAGCTCCGCGGAGGGGCTTAGCAGGATGAAGCAGGAGGTCTACGGGAAGCTGCGGGAGTTCGACGCAGTCGACGCGCGGGGGCTCGATTAGATGATAGGACTAGGAGAACTCAAGGTTCCACGTGGGGCCAAGAAGCGTGCCAAGCGGGTGGGGCGCGGCACAGGATCCGGTCATGGGAAGACCGCGTGCCGGGGCATGAAGGGGCAGATGTCCCGTTCCGGCGCGAGCCGGAGGCCGGGCTTCGAGGGCGGCCAGATGCCGCTGGTGCGGCGCGTCCCCAAGAGGGGCTTCACGAACATCTTCCGGGAAGAGTATACGGTAGTCAACCTCGGTTCGCTGGAGGACAAGTTTTCTGCCGGCGACCGGGTGACGCAGGCTGAGATGCGCAAGGCGGGTCTTGTCAACGGGCCGGGTACCAGGGTCAAGGTACTTGGCACGGGCTCGCTGAGCAAGGCGTTGACGGTAGAGGCGGATGCGTTCAGCGCATCCGCCCGTCAGGGTATAGAGAAGGCCGGAGGGCAGGCTGTCCTATGCTAAGTGCATTCCGTAACATGCTGAGGATCCCGGAGCTTCGCCGGAGGATGTTCTTCACCATGGCACTGCTGGCGGTGTTCCGGTTCGGCTGCCACGTGCCGACCCCGGGGATAGACGCCGGAGCGCTGTCACAGTTCTTCGACCAGGCCAAGACGGGCAGCCTGCTGCCGCTTGCGGACCTGTTCGCGGGGGGCGCACTTTCCAATGCCGCCATCTTCGCGCTGGGGATAATGCCCTACATCAGCGCGTCGATCATACTGCAGCTGCTGACGGCTGTGGTGCCGTCCCTCGAGCGCCTTGCGAAAGAGGGTGAGAGCGGCAGGAGGAAGATACAGCAGTACACCCGGTTCCTGACTGTCCCGATCTGCCTGTTCCAGTCGATCGGTATCGCAAAGCTGCTGCAGAACCCGGATACTTTCGGCGGTGTCGTGCTTCTTGAAGACGGCTGGGGCCCGCGGCTGGTCGTGATGGTAACGCTGACGGCGGGCACGATGTTCGTGATGTGGCTCGGAGAACAGATAACCGAGCGGGGCATAGGGAACGGCATATCGCTGATAATATGCGCGAACATCATCTCGCGGATGCCCACGGCGCTGTTCCGCGCCATCGAACTGCTGAAGGTGGGGGAGCTCAAACCTGGGCTCTTGCTGGTACTGGTAGCCCTGACGGCGATGATGACAGCGGCTGTCGTGATGCTTACACAGGCGCAGCGCAGGATACCGGTGCAGCATGCCAAGCGGATTGTCGGCAGGAGGATGGTCGCGCCGCAGTCCAGCTATATACCGCTGAGGGTGAACCAGGCCGGGATGATCCCGGTGATATTCGCCAGCTCCATCCTGAGCTTTCCGATGACGTTCCAGTTCTTCAGCCCGGAGTTGACTGAGAAGATCGACTACTGGTTCAAGATGGGCGGCCCGCTTTACAACACACTGTACTTTGTGCTGATAGTCTTCTTCTGCTACTTCTACACGGCGATAACGTTCAACCCGGTGGACATAGCGGACAACATGAAGAAGTATGGTAGTTTCGTGCCGGGCATCAGGCCGGGGCGGCTGACAGCCGACTACTTCTACAGGGTGATGAACAGGATAACGCTCGTCGGGGCGGTCGGGCTCGCGCTCATAGCGATAATGCCGATGGCCGTCTGGAAGATACTGGATATCGACTACCTGGTGGCGAGTTTCTGCGGCGGTACCGGTACGATCATCGTCGTGGGAGTCGTCCTCGACACCGTGCGGCAGATCGAGTCTCACCTGCTGATGAGGCACTACGACGGATTCATGCGTCATGGCCGGGTGAGGGGCAGGCGGTGAGGATAGCGCTCCTGGGGCCTCCGGGCGTCGGCAAGGGCACGGTGGCCGGATACATGAGCAAGGAGTTTAGCGTGCCGCACCTTTCCACCGGGGAGATGCTGAGGTCCGAAGTCGCAAAGCAGAGCCCGTTGGGGAAGGAAGCCGGTGGGTATATGGACAGCGGGGCGCTTGTCCCCGACGAGCTGGTAGTGCGGATCCTCGACTCGAGGATGGGAGGCCAGGACTGCAAGGAGGGCTTCGTTCTGGACGGTTTTCCCAGGACTGCTGCCCAGGCTGAGGTGCTGTCGGAGACGATGAAACGGGGGAGGGTGGAGCTGGACGGTGCCGTCCTCCTGCAGGCGGGCGAGACGATCGTTGTGGGACGGCTTTCGGGTAGGCGGCAGTGCAGGGAGTGCAGTGCCATCTACCACCTGCGAAACCAGCCGTCGAAGAAGGAAGGGGTGTGTGACCGCTGCGGGGGAGATCTGTACCAGAGAACGGATGACGCTGAAGGGACCGTGCGGGAGCGGCTGGCCGCGTACCGCAAGGAATCGGGCCCGGTGATCGCTTACTACGAAGAGCGGGGTCTCCTGAGGAAGGTATCTGCCGAGGGGGACCTGGACGTCACGCTGGCGGGGATGCGCGAGGTACTTTCGCATCTCGGGTAGCGGCCCTGGCAGGACTAACTTGACGACAATCAAGTCGGAGCGCGAACTGGAGCTGCTGAGAGCAGCGAACGGGATCGTCACGGAGGTGCACGCGGAGGTCGAGAGGGTGATCGAGCCCGGGCTCGAGACACTGGCGCTCGACCGGGTAGCGGAGCGGATGATCCTCAGCCGCGGCGGCCGGCCTGCTTTCAAGGGATACCGGGGGTACCCGGCATGCGTTTGCACCTCGGTGAACGAGCAGGTGGTGCACGGGATACCATCGCGGCGGCGGTTGAAAGAGGGCGACATCGTCAGCGTTGATGTCGGGGTCGAGCTGGAGGGCTACTACGGGGATGCGGCGGCGACCTACCCGGTGGGGGACATCAGCCCGGAGGCCGGGCGGCTGCTGGAGGTGACCAGGGCTTGCCTGGGTGCTGCGATAGATGTCGCGCGGACAGGGAAGCGCATCTCCGACATCTCGTGGGCCATACAGGAGATGGCGGAGGGAGCTGGATTCTCGGTCGTGCGCGACTTCGTGGGCCATGGTATCGGCCGCGAGATGCACGAGGAGCCGCAGGTTCCTAACTTCGGCCTGCCCGGCCGGGGGCCGCGGTTGGTACAGGGAATGGTGCTGGCGATAGAGCCGATGGTGAATGCCGGGACGTCCGATGTGCGGGTGCTGGAGGATGACTGGACGGCGGTGACGCTGGACGGGCGGCTGTCGGCGCATTTCGAGCATTCGGTTGCGGTGCTCGAGGAGGGACCGGAAGTGCTGTCAGGGATGGCGTGGGAAGTGCGTGGCTCCAGGTATCCGGGTGACCGGAAGGAACGGGGGTAAAGGGACCGGTGGCTAAAGAAGAAGCGATCCAGGTGGAAGGGACGGTCATCGAGCCGCTGCCTAACACGATGTTCCGGGTCGAACTGGAGAACGGTCACCGCGTTCTCGCGCACATCTCGGGAAAGATGCGAATGCATTACATACGGATACTTCCCGGGGACAAGGTGACGGTGGAGTTGTCGCCGTATGACCTGTCGCGCGGCCGGATAACCTACCGTTTCAGGTAACCGTTTCAGGTAGGCTGGGCGCAGGTGCATAAGGCTGGGGGATGAGGACGTGAAGGTAAGATCATCCATAAAGGTGCGGTGCGATAAGTGCCGCATCATAAAGAGAAAGGGGCGACTACGGGTCGTCTGCTTGGTGAAGCGGCATAAGCAAAAACAAGCCTGAGGCAATGATTGCATGCTGTCGTGGTATGAGTGAATTGTCTTACATTGCTCCAGGAGTTTGTGCAGCAGGGATGAGTCGCAGTGCGTCGCATCGCACTGACTGTCGCGGGCACAAACTCCACGAGGCGGCATTGGGGGTTGTAGGAGTTTAGAAGGCACAAAGCTCCACGACGCAATGATTGCAAGCTGTTGTCCCATGATTGAATTGTATTACATTGCTCCAGGAGTTTGCTTCGCAAACTCCACACATGCTGTAAGGTCGCATAGGCTGGGTAGCAAGGGGAGGTGGAACTGATGGCTCGAGTGGCAGGCGTTGAGTTGCCGAACGAGAAGCCGATCTGTATCGGGCTGACCGCCATCTATGGCGTCGGCCGGCAGACCGCGCTTCGTATCGCCGGGGTGGCAGGCATTGACCCGCAGCGGCGGGGAAAGGATCTGACCGAGGGAGAGGTCAGCCGGATAACGTCTATCATCCAGAGCGATTGCAAGGTCGAGGGAGAGTTGAGGCGCGAGGTATCGCTTGCCATCAAGCGGCTGATGGACATCGGCTGCTATCGAGGGCTGCGCCACCGCCGGGGTCTCCCGGTCAGGGGCCAGCGCACGAGCACGAACGCGCGTACGTGCAAGGGACCGAAGAAGACGGTTGGGGTCAGGCGGAAGAAGGCCGCCTGATGGCCTGCAGGGCCGGAGACAGCCCAGCTGGGTAGCGGCATACGGCAGAACGATCCTGGGAGGACTTTAGATGCAGAAGCCGAAGAAGAGGGAGGCGAAACCCCGGAAGCGGGTAAGCAGGGATGTGCCGCGCGGGGTGGCACACATACGGGCGACTTTCAACAACACCATCATATCCATCACTGATCTCAGCGGGAACGTGATCTCCTGGGCCAGTGCCGGCATGACGGGGTTCAAGGGCTCGCGGAAGAGTACGCCTTTCGCGGCGCAGTTGGCCGCTGAACAGTGCGCCCAGAAAGCCAAGGCGCAGGGGATGAAACAGGTGGAGGTGCTGGTCAAGGGGCCGGGCGCCGGGAGGGAAGCGGCAATACGTTCACTGCAGGCTGCAGGCCTGTCGGTGAGTCTCATCCGGGATTGCACGCCCATCCCTCATAACGGATGCCGCCCTCCGAAACGCAGGCGTGTTTGAGACGAGGGTGAGAGGAGGATAACGTGGCACGCTACACCGGACCGCTGTGCAAGCTCTGCAGGCGCGAGCGCCAGAAGCTCTTGTTGAAGGGCACGCGCTGTATGACGGACAGGTGCGCGGTGTCTCGCAGGGATTCGCCGCCCGGCGAGCACAAGAGGTTCCCGCGGAGGCAGACAGAGTACGGCTTGCGGCTCAGGGAGAAGCAGAAGCTGCGGCGTACCTACGGCGTCATGGAGAAACAATTCAGGCTGATGTTCGGCAGAGCCGCCCGTCACAAGGGAGCGACGGGAGAGAACCTGCTGAGGATGCTCGAGTGCAGGCTGGACAATACGGTCTTCCGGCTCGGGTTTGCGCGCAGCCGGCAGGAGTCTCGCCAGCTGGTGTCGCACGGGCACTTCACTGTGAACGGGAAGAAGGTCGATATACCGTCTTACCAGGTAAAGGAAGGCGATTGTATCCGGGTCCGGGAGAAGAGCGCATCGAAGGCGGTGTTCGCCGAGTCGCTCGAACTGGCCAAGCAGCGGGAGCTCCCGGCGTGGCTGGAGGTCGAGCCTGATGCGGTGCGGGGCGTGGTGAAGAGGCTGCCCCTGAGGGAAGATATCACGGTTCCAGTGGAAGAGAAGCTGGTGGTGGAGCTTTACTCCCGCTAGGGATAAGAGGAGGGAACCACAGAATGAGTCCGAGGTGGCGTGGAATGGAGTTGCCAGGCCGGTTGGTCTGTGACGAGAGTTCGCTCACGGCGACGTACGGCCGTTTCATAGCAGAACCGTTCGAACGTGGCTACGGTATCACGATAGGTAATTCCCTGCGGCGGGTGCTGCTTTCGTCGCTGCAGGGGGCGGCGGTCACGTCAGTGCGCATCAACGGGGCGATGCACGAGTTCTCAATTGTCTCCGGTGTTAAGGAGGACGCGGCGCAGATAGTCCTGAACCTCAAGCAGCTTGTTGTGCGGCTGCACTCCAGGGAGTCCAGGGTAGTCAGGCTTGTGGTGGAGGGGGCAGGCGAGGCCAATGCCGCAGACATAGAGACTGATGAGGGAGTCGAGATACTGAACCCGGGTCTCCATATAGCCACTCTGAATAGCGGCGCAAAGTTGGAGATGGATATAGAGATCTCCACGGGCAGGGGATATGTCTCTGCCGAACAGAACAGGAAGGAGGACCAGCCGATCGGCGTGATCGCGGTGGACTCGATATTCACACCGGTGCGGAGGACCTCTTTCGAGGTCAACGACACGCGTGTTGGACAGAAGACAGACTATAACAGCCTCGTGCTGGACGTCTGGACTGATGGGACGGTGCACCCCGCGGAGGCAGTGGCGCAGGGCGCGGAGATACTGTCGAAGCACCTCTCGATATTCAGCAAGGCCGGAGAGGAGCCGGAAGAGGAAGAGAAGCCGCTGAGCGACGAAGACAAGAAACGCGAGGAGTACTTGAACCTGCCGGTCAGCGAACTCGAGCTGTCGGTGAGGTCTGCAAACTGTCTTACCTCGATGAAGGTCAAGACTATCAGGGACCTTGTTCAGCGGACCGACCACGAGATGCTGAAGTGCAGGAACTTCGGGAAGAAGTCGCTCGGGGAGTTGAAGGCTATCCTCACCGAGATGGGGCTCGAGCTCGGCGTGACGATCGAGGAGGTCAGCCCCGCGGAGGAGAACGATGAGACATCGTAAGGCCAGGCGGCGGATCACCAATTCACGCGACCGGCTGAACCTGATCCGCTCGCTCCTGGAGCACGAGAAGATACAGACTACGGAGCCCAGGGCGCGGGAACTGGTGCGGCTGGCCGAGCGCATGATCACGCTCGGGAAGAAGGGGGACCTTCACGCGAAGCGGCGGGCATACAAGGTCCTCGGAGACCACACGGCTGTCCAGAAGCTGTTCGGGACACTGGCACCGAGATACGTGGAGCGTCCGGGCGGGGCGGTTCGCATGGTCAAGCTCGGGCCCAGGCGCGGGGATGCCGCGCCGATGGCGATCGTCGAACTGCTGCGCTGATATCCTGGGAAAGTCGTGAGAACCGATTGCTTGCGGGCGCCGGGAACGGCGCCCGTTTTTGTTTGACGCTCTCATGAGTGCGTGCTAGATTAAGGCGTGTGGCGGTTGAGCTTACGAATAACCTGACTCGGGGGCGATATTTGACTGCACGCGGTGCAGTGCGGAAGAGAAGGCCGGTTGCGGTGTGGGCTGCGGCAGCGCTTGCAGCATGGCTGGTTGCGGCATATCGGCCCGCATGCGGGGCCGGCAGCGGGCAGCCCGCCCCGGGGAGCGGGTCGCCGGGCGAGACGCTTGTGGTCGGCGAGCGGCTCATCTACCATATTCACTACTCCGGGGTACCGGCCGGGCGTGCGGTCATCGAACTGGCGGAAGTCGTGCCGTTCGGCCGGCGCAAGGTCTACAAGATGACGGCCCGGGCGACGGCCTCTCGCCTCTTCTCCGTGTTCTACCCGGTACGAGATCTGGTCGTGACCTACGTCGATACCGAGACGCTGCTTCCGTTGTGGTATGAGAAACACCTGCGGGAGGGGAGGGATTATACGAACGACGAGGTCACGCTGTTCGACCGGAAGGCGGGGCTCGCACGCAACTGGAATCTGTCGGGCGCAGAGGCCGGCGCTTGGCCGAAGCTGGAGGCCGGTCCGGCTGCGTGGGACACACCGGGGGGCTCCGAGGTCGCGATCCCTGAGGGGGTCCAGGACGCCCTCTCGTCCTTCTATCACCTGCGCGGGCTAGAACTGGTGAAGGGCCAGACCATCGTGGTCCCGGTCAACGCGGATGAGAAGAACTACTCGGTCGAGATCAAGGTGCTGGGGAAGGAGAAGCTGGCGATCAAGGGGCGGGCGGTCGCGACAGTGAAGGTGCACCCGGTGCTCAGGCAGGTCAAGCTCGGAGGTATCCTGAAGGAGAAGGGCGATATCTTCATATGGCTCAGCGATGATGAGCGGCGGGTGCCGGTCAGGATACAGGGGAGGGTGGTCGTGGGGGCTATCACGCTTTCACTGGTCTCCAGGCGAGTAAGGAAGACGAGATGAGTGGGCAGTGGAGACTGGTCTCCAGGCGAGTAAGGAAGGCGAGATGAGTGGGCAGTGGAGACTGGTCTCCAGG
>SDBT01015306.1_pt1 | contig 12191 bp, 9 predicted proteins | sample 2277101 | NCBI WGS metagenome assembly SDBT01 (sample SAMN10404973, study PRJNA504765) | marine sediment metagenome | isolation source: marine sediment core GS10_PC15, 103 cmbsf | place: Arctic Ocean: Southern Knipovich Ridge | collected 2010
TAGTGAGATATGGTCACATGAGAAATGGATCGGTTATTCGGATAATTATTATATTCATGAAACCTATCTAGACGCTGTGAAAGTACGCTTACCTGAAGTCATAGCTAATATTGCGTCCAACAAGGGTAAAGATCCTAACTGGTGGAACATTTATGGTCTGGGATTACTGGGCAAGGTAACGGGTCTTGTTTATCCTAACTTTGAGCAGGTTGAGAAACTACCTGATGGGGATAGATTCTATGGGTTAGACTTTGGTTTCCTGGTTGACCCGACTGTATTGATTGAGAATGTCATGGTTGGAGATAAGTTATACAGCAGGGAGCTTTTTTACGAGTATGGTCAGTTTACCAATGATGCCATAGCCAGGAAGATGGACCTAGTGGGGATACGCAAGAACTATGATGAGATATATGCAGATCCATCGGAGCCGAAGAGTATAGAGGAGATTCATCTTTGTGGGTTTAATATCAAGGAAAGTGCTAAGGGGCCGGGAAGCGTAGAGTACGGACACCAGAAGGTTAATCAACTTTACCAATATTGGACTAAGGACTCAACGAGTTGTATTAAAGAACAGAGGAACTTCAGGTTTGTACAAGATAAGGATGGGAAGTTCACTGATAAGACAACCCACGCATGGAGTCATGGGATGGATGCTCGGAGGTATGCGATAGCAGGGCATCGTGGTTCTAGTGTTGGGTGGCAAAGCACGAGGTCTAGCTTCAGGTTTTAGGAGATTCTATGGATTATAAGCAGAAGGTTAAAGATAAACAGGGTGAGCAGGCTGAATTACTGACGAGGTGGAAGGCAGATGAGGAACTACTTTACTTAGAAAAATATGTCATGAAGGATGCCGGTGGTAAGAATGTCGTACCTGATATAGTCAATGTCACCTTGAATAGACCCGCTGTATTTGCGGCTAATATCATAGCAGCGTTAGGAACTACCAGCGAGCAGAGGGTAGTTGAGAGTGAGGTAAAGGACTTCGACACGACGTATATTGAGGACTTTCAAAAGAGAGCCTTCGCCGCTGCCAATCACAGGTTGAAGGTACAGGGTAAGATATTATTAAACCCCTTCTTTGATACTCAGTTCTGTATCAGGGGGAGGGGGGCAGCCAGGTGTTACTTCTATATGAAAGATGATATACTCATCCCTGACATTGCACCCTGGGATGCAAGGTATGTTACTTATGAGATAGGGGTTGATGGGTTGGAATGGGGGGGGTACGAGACGATGCGCACCAAAGCTGCAATAGAGGCTGAGTATGAGAAGGAACTAAACCACTTCCGCTACACCGTTTCGGGTAAGAGTTCTAACATTCTTGATGTCTGGGACACAGAACATAATGAGGTGTGGTTTGCTGGCAAGAAGATAGTGGAGCAAGAGCATCCGTTTGGTTTTTGCCCCGTGGTGATACAGATAGTCCCGCTAGGTTACGGGGCTATCTTGCTAGGTACTGACCAGATGAAGAATGAGGGGGAGTCAATCTTCTTCCTTATTCGTGATGTTATTTCAGAGTTAAACAGATTGGCTAGTATAATGCAGACGCTTAACTTGAAGTCGGTCAAACCTCCAATAAAGCTAAAGAAGAGAGGGGGAGGGAAGGGTTCCAAGTATGACGATGTAATGGATATGGCGACAGCTACCACTATGGACATAGATGAGGATATTCAGACAATTGATTTCGGTGATGCGCAGAGGTCTGCTCAGACGGCGATTGCTCTGATTGACACAGCGATCAAAGAGGGGAGTTTATCCTCTGCTGATTTAGGGTTGATAGGTTCACCGCCTGCATCGGGTATAAGGGCTATTATAGCAGGGGAAAATAGAGACCAAGTAATACATCCCCGATTAGAGGCCAAGGGTGGAATGAACCAGCAGTTAGCAGGGATGTTAACCAGACAGGTTATTTTAATTGGCGGTAGTGTAGAATTAGGAGTTCCAGGACATAAGAGAACCTTTGAAACCAGTAAACTAGAGGGTGAGTATGAAACCACCTATAAATACACAGCCAAATCACCAGTAACAGATGCTGGACTTTACTCATTAGCTGCTGCTGCTGGGGATAGTTTATCAAAGAAGTATAAAAGAGAGAATATATATCAATTACAAGACCCTGATGGGGAGGAAAACCAATTAAGGTGGGAAGAAGCCGAGATGCTAAGTCCAGCTATTAAGATGTTCAGAACTCTGGAAACCCTGATAGATATGGACGAGGATGTAGAGGCTGAGCTAATGTCTGAAGAGTTGGGAGTTAATCTTGAACAAATGCTGGCAGGTGAGATTTCTCAACAGCCCAAGCCAGAGAAGGCACAGGAACCTAAGCAGGTAATGCCTATGTTTGGTGGAGGTCAGCCCAGAGTGGAGGGAGAGGGATAGATGGCTAAAGAAGAGATTAAGGAGGGATAGACGAAAGAAATGAAGATCGGTGATTTAGTACAACTACTCCAAGAACACGATCAAGATGCAGACATCGTACTATCTTCTGAATCGGAGCCTGGAAGGTTGCGGCTATTCTTTGCGGGGTTGCGGAGAAGGTACAGGTGGTTTATGGTAAGGTTTAAATCTGATGAGAAAGTAATCAATGGGGCTTATAGGTTCTTCGGGATTGATAAGACATATAAAGATTTAATAGCTGAGGGAGATGCTTATAGGGCGAGAGAGGAGGGATATGCCTAAGTTTACAATGGAGATGCATCTTAAAAGAATGCAGGAAATAAGGGATAGATTTCGCCAACCCGAGCAAGCAGGAGGTTTACAGAGATTAAAGGATGCTATCAGGCGTAAAGGTGTAAGGAGAGTTTAATGCCAGTACCCATAGGTTGGGAATTAGCACCTAAGCCATTTAAGCCCGGCGTTGTAGAGGATATTTATATTCCACCGAAGCCTGTTGCCCCCAAGAAGCCAGAGATACCTTCTGAACCACCAAAGGAAATATTCTTTACTGGCCCCGAATTCGAGGAAGTCTTTGGCGTAGGGTTGCCTTCGGGATGGGATGCGTCCTATATGTGGGATGAAACCGAGACTGCTCCTACGGTTTCCGTATATGCACCTGGGGGTGTGAAGGTAGCACTTGAAGATATAGGGATTTCCCCTACAGGTGAGTGGGTTTATGGTGAACCTACTATATCTGGGTTGGCAATACGGGAGGACAGATTTGCTCTCCCTGAAGGAACCTTGCCTGTTGAGGAGAGGTTAGAGTATTTCAGGTATCAGGCGCAGTTAAGGCTGGAGGATATTCTCAGTGAGGTATTTATCACCGATGCTGGAGTAGAGGAAGCCCGGGTTTTAGCCGGTGAAGACCCTGATGTCTTTATAGATGCAGTTGCGGCAATCGGGCGTAATGATGCTACGGAAGACTTACTCCTTGAGATGGGTTTAACTGAGGAAGACCTGGATATGGTGTTTGGTGCGGTTCTCCCTGAATTACCAACCAAAGAACCTGATGCTGTATTCATGCCGCTAATCGGGCAAATCAAACAACTATCAGCCGAAGAAAAAGAGAAAGCCCCGACTTGGGTAAAAGCCTTCGCTTCAGGTGTGGGGGATATATACAGTGCCGTTGCGGGCGTTGCAAGAAGGTTCGGGTTTGATGATATCGGGACGGGTTTATCTAAAGAAGCTGAAAGGATGCACCGTGAGTATTTCTACCCCGATACTATAGGGGACTTTGAGTTTGCAGACTTGCTAAACCCAGATTTTTACGCAGAGAAAATAGTGAGAACTATCCCATTCGCTCTGTCTCTCGCTCCTCTAGCGGTAGGTGGTTACTTCGCTGGTGCAGCCTTGAGTCGTCCGCTGGAAAGTGCTATGGAAGCAGGTAATCAATATGATGATGCCATAGCCAGAGGAAAGACAGAGAAAGAGGCAAGTGAAGAGTTCGACCGAGTTTTTAGTGACAATATGCTCCTGATTGGTGCGGATGCCTTTGAGATAGCCATTGCCTTAGCTCCTACTCCTAAGTGGGTTCCGGGTTCACTTATTAAGGGCGGACTGGTAAGAACTATTAGAATTGGTGGCAAGATGGTGATTGTGGGACTGTCTGAGGGTGGCGAGGAAGTCTACCAAGACCTTATAAGCAGACGGGCCAAGGGCGAGGAATGGCAGTGGGATCCAATCTCAAAAGAAGTGTTCGCTATCGGTATGGTTATGGGCTTGGGTATGGGACTAGGTGGTGATGTAATAACCAATATAGTTAACAGGTCAAAGGAAGCCATGCCTGCTGACATGAAAAGGGACTTTGACGGATTCGTTGAAGACTTTAAGAAAGAGGGATTCTTGCCGGACCAGGCAGAGTTAAGGGCATTAGATGTTATATCCCAAACACCTGAAGGGCAGAGTATAATTGCAAGGGCTATTGAAGGGGTAAAGAGATTTATCACTGAAGAGAGAGGGGCTATAGGGAGACCTGAAGGTGAGGAGGTTACACCAGAAGAGCGTCTTGTCCCATTACCAGATGAAACAAAAGCAGAGTTTGTTGAGAGAAATCTAAAAGGCATCGGGAAGCAAAGGGCAGGAAATCGCTCAATACTCAAAACTATGTATGATAGAGCAAGAAGACTTGAGAGCGAAGCAAAGCCTCCGGCAGTTGAGGGAGTTACCCCAGAGGTTACACCTCCAGCAGTAGAGGTTGAGGTTAGACGACAACTTAGTGAACTCCAGAAGATGTCGGACATTTGGAGTAAGAAACTAGCGGATAGAGAACAGGTTAAATCCCAACTTGCCAAGTTTGCCAGGGAGAATCTACCGCAAGATGTTAGGGGTAAGTTTATTACATCGGTTGCTAAGGTTAAGACTGATGCACAACTTCAAATCCAGATAGCTAAGGTAAGTGAGGTTGCTGAACTGAACGCTCAGAAGGTGATTAAGGCTGAGATACAAAAGGAGCTAAAGAAGGCTCAGACTAAAATTAAAGACCACATACTAAAGGGCAAATTCACGCCAGAAGTTCAAAGGCGGCTGGATACACTTACCCATAATCTTAAGTTAGACAGAGATGCAGCAAGAGAAAAGATGGCAGAGAACATCACGGCATACGAGGAAGGCAAACTCGGCTACGATGAGATGCTTAATGACAACGAAATGCTAAACTTTGCCGGACTTGACGGTATGTCTGCTGAAGAACTTGCAAACACATTGGAGTATATCAGGTTACTTGAAACGATAGGTAAGTCAGCGAGGCAGGCAAAGCAGGAGAAAGCTACAGAGAGAATAAATATTATCCGTTCCGCTATCAGTAAAGTCCTTACTGGTGGGCAGGGATTAAAAACAGGTGTTGGTGCTGTACCCACCGGTGAGTTGGCGGCTAAAACTGGTTGGTGGGATACTTTCGTTAATTGGCAATATGGCATTGATAACCTTGCCGATAAACTCAGCAAGTTTGACCCAACAACAAAGCCTTACCAGAGTGCATTAAGCCAGTTTATGGCAGCGGTTCACAGAGCCACTAACGGGCAAATTACCGGCACAAGGGTTGCTTTCAATAAGGTTAAGGATTTAGTAGGAGAAACCTACAGAATAAAGGGAACCCGTGATATTAACCAAGCCCTTAATTCCCTAGATGAAGAGGTCAATCTAGGGGTCTTCGAGCTAACTGAGGAATATAAGGCAAACCATCCTAGTGCTACTACAATTACCTTAAAGATGACACGTGACCAATTAATTGCCAAGTATATGCAGATGCAAGACCCGACACTTAATGACACCTTTATTACTGGTATGGGGTGGTCGCAGAAAGTCAGGGATGTCGTCTCGCTTGTTCTTACCCCAGAGGAAAAGAGGCTTGCCGATGGTATGTTTGGGTTTTACGAAGAGTATTACACTGCTACAAACGAAATCTACCAAGAACTCTTTAATGTAGATATGCCCCATAACCCTGTCTACTCTCCAATAAGAAGAGACTTTGAGGCGGATATAGTTGAAAACATCCTTACAATGCGAGATGCCTCACAGTATGCCTCGGTGCTTAATGGTAGCTTAAAAGCCAGACAAAGGAATGTCAGGCCACTAAAATTCAATGGTGCTTTAGAAATTCTTTCTAACCATATACAGCAGATGGAGCATTTTAAGGCTTGGGCTACCACTATGAGGGATATGCGGAGGGTGTTTGGGAATAAAGAGATTAGATTAGCAGTAGATCAGTATCATGGTCGGGGAGCACTAAAGCTGATTGACACCTTCTTGAATCAGATGGCAAGGGGCGGCATAGAAACGGCAGCCACTAACCGTGCTGCGGATTTCTTAAGAAGGAATTTCACTAAGTCTATCCTGGCAATTAAGCCCGTCATCCTACTGAAGCAGATACCTTCGCTGTTCGGTTATGTTTCCGAGATGAACACTGTAGACTTCTTTGTGGGTATAGCTGACTTCTGGACTAACCCCGTTGCTAACTTCAAGTTTCTCTATGCCAATTCTGAGATGTTTAAGGCAAGAATGAGTCAGGGGTTTGAGCGGGACATTCGTGCAGCTATGGAAAAGCACGGGAAAAACCTGATTTCTGGAAGGGGTAAATTCACTGATTGGTTTTTACTTCAAATCAGATTGGGTGATACCTTTGCAGTTACTCAGGGGATGTGGGCGAAGTATAAGGCGGGATTAAAAGAGGGATTATCTCAAGAAGCAGCTGTAGCGGCTGCCGAGGACACTACAGGGAGAACTCAGCCGTCATTCGGTATTGACACACTATCTGCCATACAGAACGGTGGGTCTTGGCTTAAACTAATGACAATGTTTCAGAATCAGCCGAACAAGTATTTCAGAATGACCAGTGATAATTTAAGGAACTTTAAGTATGGTAGGGGGAGTAGGGCGAAGGCAGCATCCACCATACTTTTAACCTGGTGTATTCTCCCGATGATGTTTCAATATATTGCTGATGCCTTTCAGTGGAAACCAGAAAGACAAGCCAGGGCTGGGATTCTCGGCCCGCTTAACTTTATACTTATAGCCGGGCAACTGGTTCAATCAATGTGGGGATGGCTTACCGACATGCCGTTTGACTATCAGGTTAGTCCTGTGGCTCAGACTGGTAGAGACTTACAGATGATATTCCAAAAGGCTAAAAAGTTAGTTGAGCAGGGGCTTGACCCCTTTAAGGATATTAGTGGGGATGATGTGGCTGCTCTTATAGAGTATTTGGCTAAGGCAGCAGGTCAAGTCTTGGGTCTACCCACTCCCTACTTTGTTCAGCTTTCAAAACTACTTCGCCATAAGTTTGCAGCAGGTGAAGAACTTCAAATCAAGGACTTCTTGTTCAGTGAGTGGGCACTAACGCCACCCGATAAGACTGCCGAGGAAAAGGTAGAAGACCTTAGTCTCAAGCTGGGTGAGGTAAAAGAAGGACAAGAAGATAAACCACTGACTGAAAAGGAACTGAAAATATATACAACGGTGGATTGGTTCAGGGAAATGGGAAGTGATGTCATTTATGGCAAGACTTTGCCCCAAGATATTCTTGATGATAAGACAACCTCGAAAGAAAGTAGGGCATGGGCTGAGTATGCAATATCACGGTCAAAAGCCGATATTATTCCTAACAAACCCCTGTATAAGATAAACACAGGGGACAATGCTGACACCATAGTTAATTATTACCAGCAGTGGTTGGCAAGGCAAAAGATAACCAACTTGGCTGACCTGAAGGAATTTGACAAGCTCTACCCGAAAGCGTACATGGGCAATGTTACAAGACAGCAGTATAATCTCCTAGTTAGGTATCTCAACTCTGATGACAAAGTCGCATTTCTTAGGGCACACCCCGAACTCAGGATAAACCCGAGAGATGAATGGTTGAAGGCAAACCCACTTGATAATGCCAGACTTGCTTTGGGGGGTCGAGCCAAGATACTCAGTTTGGATGCTTATAATGAGGTCAAAAAACTCATTAATGAGTTAGACATCCCTAATGATGCCGTCCCTGATCGGATTGGGGCATTTGACCTCGATGCCGACCCTGCGATGGTTGAGGCCTGGACTAAAAGGGGTGAGATAGTAGATGAGTTTGGGGCTGGTAGTACTGAAGCTAAGTTATGGCTTATTGAGAATCCCGACATTCACAAGTGGGCACTAGATCAGGGCTTACTTACAGATGATGGTGCTGATTGGAATGAGAATGTCTTAAATCTCCGTATACTTACGGATGAATTAGATACCAAATATGATGATTATGGCAACTCGGAATCCGCCCTGTATATAGAAGACGAAGAGTTAAGGGGAGAAGCAAGGGATAAACTAAAAGCCGATAACCCTGAGTGGGTTGATAATATGAGGCGGATAGACGGATATAGCAAAGGTGTTTCGGAAGGTCTGATAGAAAAGTACACAGAATACTACAGACTGCCCAGAGCAGGTTATGACCAGGAGCGGTTCTTAATGGAGAATGAGGATTACTACAACGATGTCTGGCTCGGTGTATTGGAAAATCAACCTAAAGACTTTGATAGAATCCCCTCAGTGGAAGTAGAGGCACTTTACGAACAATGGCAGAGAATGGATTTAGGCAAACAAAGAAGGGACTTTGAAGCCAAATATCCCGAACTTGACCAATGGTTGCATTTAACAAAGGGTACAATGCTGGAAACTGAGAGGTAGTATACCTGAGAAGCCCTGTAATTAACTTTAAGGGGTATTGGGATTAACATTGGCGTTGGTTGCCTGGTACCGTAAACTAGGCAAAAATAAACAAGGAGAAAACTAAAACATGGACGGAACTGAGAACCAAAAGGACGCTTCCCAAATTGGGGACACTTCTGGAGGGGACAAGGGAACTTCGGAAAAAACACCTGAAACTTTTACCAGAGAAGACATAGACAAAGTCTCACAGAAGGCGGTAAGCGATGCCTTATCTAAGGCGGGTAGAACAGCAACAGCCTTTGAAAAGAGGGAAGTAGCTGTTAAGACATCCGAAGAGAGGGTGGCACAGGAGCGGAAGGACAGAGACCAAGCAGAACTAGATGCTGCCAGGGGAGACCATGAAGCTCTAAGTGCCATTGAGCAAAGGCATAAGTACAGAGAGACGAAATCCGAACTTGCCAAGGTGAAGCAGGAACTGGAAGGCGAGAGGGAGAAAACAAAAGAGGCTAGTGCTCAAGCAGGGGAAATTGACCGCACTGTAAAGGCGGCGGAAATAGCTGCAAAGCATGATGTTGATTTGGGTACTCTTATCAAATTCACTGATGGCTCACCGGAGGCGATGGAGGAATTGGCAAAAGCCTTACCTAAGAAGGGTGGGGCAAAAACGCCTATTAAACTTGATTCTGGTAGGACAATTGGGGGTGAAGACTGGCATGCGTTATCCCCTGACGAGAAGATTCGCAGGGGGACGAACATGTAAAAGGAGGAGAATATGTCTCTTACATTAGTTGAGGCAAGTAAATGGTCTAATGATATTCTTCAAGTTGGAGTTATAGAGAAATTGGTCAAGGATGACCCGATTCTTGAAAGACTCCCGTTTAAGAATATTAAGGGCAACGGTTTAACTTACAATGTGGAAGCAACAATGTCTGGTGCTGGGTTCTATGCTCCGGGCGATGTGTGGGTTGAGTCAACCTCTACGGTTGACCAGCAAACTGCTGTAACCACTATCCTTGGTGGAGACGCTGATGTAGATAACTTCCTACGTGCTACTCGTTCAGATGTTAATGACCTGATGAGTGAGCAAGTAAATGCCAAGATAAAGGCAGTCCGCAGATTGTTTTTGCGGATGTTCTGGTATGGCTACACAACGATTGATACCAAGGGTTTCCAGGGAATGCACTACCTTATCAGGAGCACCATTGCCACTGCCTATCCGAATGTCGTGGCCGTGGCTTCCGACAACAGTACACCTGTAGCACTGAGTCTGGCAAAGTTGGAAGAGGCTGTGGACATGGTTAAGGAAGGCAAACCCGACTTGATTCTTATGACCAAGCAGTGTCGTAGAAACATCAACAAGTACCTGCGAACTGCCGGTGGCATTACTCATGCTGATTTGGGGAATAGGCGAGTTCAGACACTCTTTGAGATTCCCGTAGATGTCAGTGACAATCTCAGTGATAGTGAGAATGTCAACTTGCAGTACGGCACTCTCTATGGACATGACTACACTGAAGGCATTGGGCTTTCAACGGATGAAAGTGCAACAACCATCTTTGTTCTACAGTTTGCACCAGAGGCTTGTTGTGGGCTTCAGTCTGGAGATGGGCTTGTCGTAGAGCCGTTTGACAAACTAGAAACAAAGGATGCTTCCAGGCGTAGGATAAAGTGGTATCCAAGCCTGATGCTTCAAAACATCCTTACCTGTTCCAAGGTTACTGGCATCAAGAATGATACTGCCACTGCGTAACCAGCCTTAGTTATTGAGCTTTAATCAATAATCGGAGGCCTGGCTACTGAGCCGACAAAATCATGTAGCAACGCTTATTTTTGAGCGGACAAAATCAAAAGGAGGAAACAAATGGCTTTTACTTTTACAGACAGGAATCCCAAGACCATTCTCCACAGTTGGGGAAGGTTCAAGGCAAGAATATATGAGGGGGTGGTCGTTGGTGACCTGCTCGCCTTATACGGGAGTGAGGCTGACGATGCTCTGCGACTAGCTGAAGCGTCTAGCCCTTACTATGCAATGGCTATCGCCTGTCAAACGGGGGATGCCAATGATACCATAACCTGTGCTTTAGCTGCTGAGCTTAAAGCTCCAGTTTCTATTGCTACTGGGGGAATAGCCACGCAAGCATATTTCGGTGGGTCAACCGATTATGTAGGCAAGGCTATTTACTTGAGCGATACAGGCGGTGAGGTGGGTGATAGTGCGGGTTCAAACACGCAGCAAGTCGGCTACTACATTGCCAGAGATAGAATCATGGTTGTTCCAGGACACATACTCACAGGAACTACCTTCTCGTTTTCTGGTGCTGGTACTTTTGGTGGCACTTTGGGAGTTACTGGCGTAGCAACCTTTGCGGCACAGGATGTACACACCGAAGGGTTGACTGTTGCTTCTACCAAACCTGTTATCGGTGGAACGATTGCCACACCCAAGATGACCGTAACAACTAAGACTTCAGCTGCGGGTTATACAATCACTGCTTCGGAACTGTTGGGTGGTTTTATCAGTGATACCACTTCGACTGGAGGTATTGCTGCCACACTGCCTACGGTTGCTGCGACGGTTGCTCTGTTACCTGGGTATGTTGCGGGTACTTCATTCCGCTTCGTCTACAAGAATCCTGGCAACCAGACAGTTACCCTGACAACCAATACTACGTGGACAATGGTTGGCACAATGACTATCGCTACTACTAAACAGCGTGAGTTCATCTTCATAGTAGCGGGTGCAACCACTGGCTCCGTCTATGCTACGGGCGAAACCGACTATTAAGTGGAAGGCTTTGGGGGGGGGGGTGAGCCGTAATCATCCCCCTTCCATAAAAGCAGGTGCTACTCTGTGGGGTATTGAGGTAGACGCATAAGGAGGAACAATGCAACAGATTCCATTCTCACGATTCAAGAGGTTGTTAGCCAAGGATATTAAGGGGTGTAATTCCTTTGAGGTTATTGCTGATGGAGAGCTTCTATTTTTGTGTGCCATCCCCCCAAACCCTTATATGTGCGATTCAATCAGAAGTCTAATGGCTCTTGGTAATACTACGGGGAAAAAGGAATTAGATACCACGGAGGGATGAGTAAGGAGGAGAACCATGCCATATACGAAAGGACAAATTTCTCTCTTTGGAATCGCTCTTGCTATGAAGCGAGGAGAAACGTCATACAGTTACAGTGAGGCAGCTGCCAAGATAGCTAGGAGCACTTCGGAAGAAGACCTTAAAAGGATGATAGCTGAAGGTGAAAAGAGGTAGGTGAAGCTATGGCCAGGTATTTACCGGATATAAGAGCTACAATCAGGCAAGTACTCAATGATGAGTTCGTTGATGACACAAGCGCTGAGTGGAAAGATGATGAGATAGATATTCATATCGGTCTGTGCTTGGAGGAAGTATCTGAGGTAAGCCCGTATGAGGTTAAGGAAACACTGTACATTACTAGTCGGAGTGGCACGGCTACATCCACATCAGCCAGCCACTTGGTGGATGCTACTAATGCTCACTTCGTAGCTGATGATGTAGGCAAGTCTATCTATAACACGACTGATAGGACAACGGCACTCCTAACAGTTCTTAACAGCACCTCAGATGTCACGCTTGATACGGACATTA
>SDBT01015307.1_pt1 | contig 12191 bp, 12 predicted proteins | sample 2277101 | NCBI WGS metagenome assembly SDBT01 (sample SAMN10404973, study PRJNA504765) | marine sediment metagenome | isolation source: marine sediment core GS10_PC15, 103 cmbsf | place: Arctic Ocean: Southern Knipovich Ridge | collected 2010
TTAAAATTCATGATATTATTAATAGATATGGATTAGATTATATTACTATGACTAACATAATCCAATTTTTAAGCAATATGTACCAAAGGGGTATTATTACTCAAGATGATATTGGATTTGAGTGGAGAAATGATTATGAGACTTTTCAGCATTTAGTTGAAATCACAGCTAAGAGGGAAGGATTTGGTAATACTCTAGCTGATGGATGGAAGAAACTCGCAGAACTTAATGATACTATTGCAAATGAGATGAATACTGTAAAAGGCTTAGGTCAATTTTACGATCCCCGCCTAACACGCCTAGGGACTATGGAATTTGAGCAAGTTGTAAATATTAAAGGTGCTCATGTTGCTTCCGGAGGATCTCCCACGTATATGGGTGCTGATCATTCTATTGAACAATTTAAGATTCATTTCAAAAGGATGGGTATCCCCGATTCTGCAACAAATAGGCTTTTTTCTCCAATTAAAAAGGAAATGGGAGTAAATATTGGAAGATTAACAAGATATTCCGAGGATTGGTACTCAATCTTAACAAATTTAGGACTATGTGCAAGAGCTCAGATGAATCGTTTTTGGGGGATAGAGATGGCTACTGCTTTTTATAATGCAGTCACTGGATTTGACATTAGCATTGAAGATATGAGAAAGGGGGCTGAACGTACTTGGAATCTACTGAAAATTTTGAATGTAAAAGAAGGATTTTCCCGTAAGGATGATCAATTCCCAAAGGAATGGTTTAAACCTTTGAAGTATGGAAAGGCTGTGGTTGATATGAAAGACTTTACTGGTACAACTAAGATTACTCCTGAAATTGCTAATCAATTAATCGATGACTACTATGATGAGCGTGGCTGGAATAAGATGGATGGATCCCCTACTCCTGAGAAAATAAAAGAATTAGGATTAGAAAAATTTGTTTAATATATTAATCCGGATGGAATACAACAATAGAATTGTATATAGAAAGTCAAAAATTTTATTTTATTTATTTAATTTCTTTTAATAGTTTATGTCCGATTTAGATGAAATATACAAGATTAATGATAATATATACATTGGAGCTTATTGGCCCAGGCTAAATTTTAACAAATTAGAAAGAGAAGGTATTACTGCTATTGTAAATCTCATGGATGAAAAACTATATGTTCCCCCATTAAGAAAATATGCTTATTTATACAAAGGTTTCCCAGATAATACTTATCCTCCTCATGAATACCTTAAAGAAATTTTAAACTTTATGGATTTACATATTAAGGAAAAAAAAGGGAGAGTTTTGGTTCATTGTGCGATGGGAATTTCAAGATCAGGTGGTCTTGTTGCAGCATGGTTGTTAAAAGAAAACCCTTCCTGGGGCTGGCGTGATGTCTTGAATTACGTATGGAAGAACCGCCAAATATTACCCGCAGTAGAAATAAGGGAATCAATTTTAGACTATTTAGAATTGATTGAAGGTCACAGAAGGAATTTTAAAAAATAGCTTTTTATTTAATGGACAAGAATGTCTCTGTTTCAATTTTCCATCTATCTCCTCTGCTTTCTCTCATTTTTGCATAATTCTTTATTATCTCATCAGTAATCTCAGGAATAGAGATTATTCTTGAACTTGAATAGCCAGATGCTTTAGCTACTCGAGAGATTGATTCCAAATCGTGTAAAAATTTGTGTCCGTAATAGGTATTCATCATTCGATTTAAGAAAGTTGCTGCGTCAAGTTCAATTCCCGCAAGTTTTTCATGTCCTTTTAGTAGTTTAGACTTCAACTCTTTATTATTATATAGGGCGTCGATTAGACGAGTTAGGGATGGAGTCATGATAATATGAAGGCCCCTGTTTTTCAATATTCTCGATGATTCTTTCATAAAGGCTCTAAATTGTTTGTAGTAAAGATGTTCTATAACATGACAAGAAAATATAACATCTACGGAATTAGATGGAAAGGGTAATTTTTTTGCCATATTAATAGGAATCTTGCCTAAAATATCTGTATTGAGAAAGCCTTTTAATTTGTCCTTTCCACCACCAAAATGAAATTTCCTTATTTCATGCGTTTTGTAATATTTTTTAATTTTAGACTTTCTTCTGATCCTGTTATGTATATTAAGAAATTTCTTGATCTCTAATTTTAGCGTAAAAAGAAAATGATTAAAGAGACCTTCTTTGCGTTTCATATAAGTATGTAAATATTTTTAAAATTAAATCTTTGTCAAAAATACATATTGATATCCTAATTTTTAGATAATGTCTTTCATTTTAAAAATTAGAATGGAAAAAAAGCATAGAGTGCTTAATGTGTTAGTAGCGGGGCACGCACAAGCGGGGAAATCCTCTTTAATTGAGGCAATAGTAGGCAAATTTCCCGATAATCTAGATTACGAACTAGCTCACGGTACTACTGTCAGTCTAAAAGTTATTCAATTTCATCTCAAAAAGCAAAATTTATATTTAAATTTCTTAGATAGTCCTGGTCATGCTGATTTTAAAGGTGGAATCGCTTTAGGAATGGAGTTTGCAGATCTTTTGGTATTGGTGATTTCCGGAAGTGAAGGTTTTCAGGCCCGGACATATTGGCTTTATGACACAGCAATTAAAAAAAAAATTCCCGTAATTATAGCGGCAACAAAAATGGATCTCCCTCAGGCGAATACGACTAAAATAATTAATGAACTTAACAGGGTAGGCACACATGTTTTTCCAATTGTTACAACGTCAGCCAAAGAGGTATTTGGTATTGAAGAACTAGTAAGTAAGATCTCGATCTATGTAAAAAAAAGAGATTTTATAGATTCTGATTTGTCATTCATTATCCTTGGTTTTACTCATAAAAAAGGAATAGGAGAATTATTAAATGTCGGTATCAAATCTGGAGTAATAGAACCTAATTGGATTACAGATAAAGTTAAGATAAGACACATATTTTCAATAGATGATATTCCTTTAAAAATCGCTTCTGAAGGAGAAATCGTTCAAGTTTCTTTAAACATTGTTCCTAACTTTGAACTGGGAACACTATATTATAAAGCTAAGTTTATTCCCGGAAAAATACAAGGATTATTATCAGAAATAAATCCACGCAAAGAATTTTTTATTAATATAGAGGATTCCGAAAAATTCTCTATTGCGTTAGATGTTTTAGAGAGTATTAAAAAAGTCATCCCTTCTTTTGATTTTTATGTTGAAAAAAATCATATTAATATATTAGTTTTAGGGGATGTACAGTTTGATTTTATTAAAGAAAGATTAGAAGATTTGATTGATTTTAAAGTAGTTGGCTCAAAGGTTAAAGGTATAATCACAATTAATGCTAATAGTAAAGCAAAGCATAATTCGGCCTCAATTCGCATTGTTCCAAGATGTAAGAAAAGTCTCACTGTCAGTAGAGAAGGAAATCAGAAAACACGCCTATATGACATATTAGCGGCAAGTGCGGCTTATGAAGCATTCCATATAGATGGGCTTCATGTGGATATTTTTTCGGGTAAAAATGAAGATGATATTGCACAAGCAATAGCAAAAGCAATCGAAAAAGTCAAAATAATTAAAATTGTACCCTACCAAGATGTTATTGTGAAAATAGAGAATTACAATGATCTCTTTGGGCTAATAGAAAAATATAATATTGAAGTTTTACACCAAACACAAACTAACAGTTTCTTCCTTCAAGTTAAAAATCAAGAATTTGAACCATTCTTTAATTCTCTTATGAAAGCATCCAAAGGTAGGGCTGATATTAACTTATTTAAGTTCGAACAAGAAGATGTAATTTTATCGATTGATCCGGGAACAAGACATTATGGTTTTTGTTTAGTAGAAAAAGGAGAACTTCCATCTTTATGGTATGTAAATTTAAAAAAGAAAATTGATGATCCCCGAACGCATAACGTAGCAAGAAATCATCTCATAAAAGAATTAGATATTTTTTTAGGGAGTGATAAAGATTTAGTTAATAAGATCTTTATAGGTAATGGTCCGGGCTCAGAGTTTATATTAGATTTTCTCATTGACTACTTTAATATTCCCTGTGAGGATAGATCTTGTGTAATAACGGATGTAAATTCTGTACAAGATGATGAAAAATTTGAAAGTAAATCTAATATCCTATTCTCGCCTCCTGAAGTCTTTTTAATCGACGAATTTAAAACTACAAAAGAAGCAATGTTTCATTTACAACAAGGTCAATTAGTAAGTGAGGTTCAAGCTAAAGGATTTGTGGACCATGCTGTAGCAGCTCTACTAATTGCGAAAAGAGGGATTAAGGGAGAAATAATAAAAATCGAAAAAAAACCTTTAAAACAATTATATGATTACGTTATTGAAAATTATTCAGGCTCATACTCTTTTTCAGGTATTCATAATGTTAGCAGTATTAATGATCTCACACCTGGTATGTATTTAAGGGTTAAAGATGCTACAAAATTAGACTCAAACTTAACCAATGGATCAATTATAGCATTTTCTAGATTTGGGACTAATCATAAAAATTTTCTTGGAACCACTCTCTCAGGAAATAAACTGGTGGTAAAATTTCAAGCGAATGTGAATGTAAGAAAGGAATTTTTTAACATTCTTACACCTGTAAAACAGCGTAGTTAATTCAGAATCTGAAGAAAGATTTATCCCCTTACGCTTTTTACTAAAACTATTATTTGGCTTATATGGAAATTATGATTAATTGCATAGTATATATTTATAATTTTTTCTAAAAGAGAATTTATTTAAAAACACCCACTATATTAAACTCTATGGAAAGAATACCACAAATTAAAAACGAAATAACTGAGAAAAAAGGAAAAGAATGGCTAGGACTTCAAATAACTACAGAAAAACAGCTGGAATCACTAATGTGGTACTTAGAACATCCCAAATTACAAGAAAATACAAAAATGCTCGAAGAAATAACTGAACTTTATTTTATTGCAAAAGCGAGCGGATTTACAAAGATGGAAAGAATTATCCGAAAATTAGATCAACTAAGTATTACGTTAGGAAAATTTGACTATGGTGAAGAAGAAGAAATAGAGAAAAAACCTAAGTTTCTAAATTATCCTCAAGCAATAAAGGAATTAAGAAGTAAAATCGAGATTTTAATGCAATCGCCCTATGGCACCAGCTTACCAGATACTACTCAGAAATCGATAATTAATTTTATTAATTATTTAAATCATCCAAATTTAGCTAAAAAACCAAAATTTTTCGATGATGTATATGAAAAGTATGAGGAGGCCAAAAATTCTGAATTTATGAAGATGCAGTCATTTAATACCATGTTAGATATGCTTGAAATTAAACTTGGGCCAGTAACGAAAGAGATGAAGAAATATAAAACTCTCGAGGAAAAAATGCAAGACCTAGAGGAAGAGAAGAAAATACTCACTGAAGAATGGAATAAAATAAAATTAGAACAAGAAAGATTGAAAAGTGATACAGGAGCGTTAGTTGAAGAAAGAGAAAAATTGAAAGAGGAAAATCAAAAATTGAAAGATGATTTAGAAGCTTTAAAAAAAGAGTGGGTAGAGTTTGAGGTCCAAAAAAGTAAATTTGATGAAGAAAAGGATAGCCTAGTAAAAGAACGGGAAAGATTAAATGAAGAACAGAAAAGACTTGAATATGAAAGACAAAAATTAGAAAAGTCCCGCAATAGTGATAGTAATCAGGATTAAAGATGCATTGAAATATAAAAAAAATATTTGGGTGAATTGTTGCATTTCACCAAAAATTAAAAATTCAGATTAATATACCCACCCAAGTATGCCCATGAAAACTATATTAAGTCCTATAGCGATAGCATAAATAATCGCAATGGTTACTTTTTTACTTTTATCATTTTTCATTTCTATTACTAAGAGTGCCGCAACAAAGAAATGAAAATATCCTATTAAGAAAATTAACCATATACCCGTAAAACTTGTGTTCCACCAAGGATATTCCCATACTAGATGCCCTCCAATATTAAGAAGAACTTCTATGAATACACAGAAAGCAGCATACCCAATTGCAAATGCCCAATGATTAGGTAAGCCCATGAATTTCTCGTCTTTATCATCAAAAACCGTATTCCCATAGATTATTCCCAAAATAGCGAACATGAACATGATCTCTATATTCCATCCAACCATAGTTCGCAACGCGGTCGGTCCGGGTGTAGTCCAAAAAGCAGAATATCCCGTAATATGAAATATCATCCCGTTCCACGTTTCATTAATAAAATCCATTCCGAAAACAGTAGCTCCAGCATAGACTGTATTCCAATTGCCTGATTCACGAGCCTTTTTAATTTCAAGTGTGTATATATAAAAAATTATTGCTAACAAAGGTATTATATACCATTTAATTGTCGTTAGGTCTCGTAGACCTATAAGTGCTTGCTTTGAAGCACTTGTCATTTCAAGAATTATTATTATTACTTATTTGTAATTTTAAATAATAATTGATACTAATTTAAAAATTGTCTTGAGAACTATTTAATTCTATAATTTTTATAAATTTCATTAACAAAAATTGTGCTCAGTAAAAAAAAAATTGAATATTTTTTCAGTTTTATCTTTTTACTAAAATATTTAAAATCAATCTCGATCTTATAATAAAAAGTAAATTTTCCCCAAAAAAAAAACGAGGAGATTGATTTTTGTCTGAATTTGAAGAAAAAGTATTAGATTTACTTAAAAAGATTGATGAAAAGCTTGATAAAGTTCTGGATGCTGGAAGTAAGGCACCAGAACCAAAACCAGAACCAAAACCAGCACCTGCTGCTGAACCTGCTGCTGCTTCTACAACACCAGCTGCTTCTACTGTGAAACCTTCCCAACTTGTAGAAAAACAAGAGGAAGAAGATAAAGCAAAAGAGAAGCCTCCAGTTGAAGGAAGAAGAGTATGTCCAAAGTGTGGAGGAACTACATTTAGAACTGAAGAAGATAAGACTCAAGTCTTAATGCAGCAGGGAGGCCTGAAGATATACGCAAAAAAGAATATATGTAAAGGCTGTGGAATGGAAGTTTAATTATTTCTAAATTTTTTTTTTTAACTTTTTTATTTTTAACAAAGATAATTATATTATATCGTTTCTTGAACCTTAACCTTTAGGTTAACTATGTAATTTTATGATTTTAAACGAATTATTTATAAATGAATCAATTTAAATTTAATCTACCTAAATATTTTTTTTTTAAGGTTACTGATAGTTGAGTAAAAAAAATGAGTTTTAAAAATAAGGTAAAAGGATTTATAGATAATATCTCAAGTAAGTTGAGAACGAGAACCACTGCAATTGAACATGTAATAAAAATAAACAACCAATATATCGACACTGAATTAAAACTTATCAATGATAGTCAAGATGGAATCATAGCACTAAAAAATTATGCGGATACTGAAAGTATTGAATTAGAAAATGCTATTTCTTCATTAAAATTAACATTCAAAGGCATTGAAACCTTGAAAAAAGAAAAGATTGAGAAATTAAGGAAAGAGTTTATTTTTCCTTTACAAGAAATTTTAGACAATTATAATGCTTTAACTATTAAACTAGATGAAGCTGATAAAGCTGAAAAAGCTGCGGAAAAATTACGGATGAAGTTTGATCGAAAAAAAACTAAAAAATCAGTAGTAGATTTAGAAGAAACTGAATTTCTCCTAAGAGAAGCTCAAGATAAGTATGAAATATTAAGCACAGAAGTTGAAGAAATGACCGAATCTCTTAGTAAGGAAAAATTAGATAAGTTGCTTACTATTTTAAGAGGTCGAATTGACATTGAAAAATCCTTTAGTGAAAAATCTGTGGAATTGATTAAATCTATCCTTGATAGATATAGAACGCTTGAAAATGAAGAGGACTTCGGATTAAAGATTGAAACATTCAAGGAATAATATTAAGGTTTTAAGTATGAATAAACCATTAAATAATCAAGCATAAGAAATTAGAATATTTGGTAATAAATTATATTCTCCTTCCATAGATAAAAAAGATTTAGTAGTAATTTCAAATCTTAATTTTATTAATCAAAAGTTTACGTTTTTAATTACCTTAAAATTTTCCATAATAAAATAGAAGAAATAATATACTTAATTCATAAAGGTTTGGTGGAAACTTAATTCCTCGTACAAGAGTAAAGAGTTACTTAGGATACGTAAGAAATTTTCTACTAAATCGATTTACTTACAAATATGTACCTTATTCCGCTCAAATAGAGGTTACGTTAAGATGTAATGCGAAATGTCCTTTCTGTTTTGTCAACTCCTTACCTGATGCATATATAAATAATGAAATGAATACAGAACAGATTAAGTCTATAATCGACCAGCTTGACGAGTTAGGAGTAACAACTCTTTCACTTACAGGAGGGGAACCCACTTTAAGAGAAGACCTCCAAGAGCTTGTCTATTATATGGGTGTAGAGCACAATTTTATTAATGGTATTACATCTAATGGTTTATTATTGCCGAAGTTAATTCCAAAATTAGAAGGATTAGATTTTATCTTAACTTCACTTGATTATCCCACTGCTGAAATGCACGATAGATTTCGGGGAATTAAATTGTTTGATAAAGTAATCGAGGCTATAAATTTAGCTAATAAAAAAAATATTAAAGTTATTATTAGTACAGTAGTAATGAAGGGTAATTTAGGTTTTCTTGAAGATATTTGTGAATTGGCTGAAACCTTGGATTGTTCCATTGAATTATATCCTTGCGAAGATATCATATGGAATATTTCTGAAAAAAAATTAAAAGTAGAAAATGTTCAAGAGTTAATTCCAGATCTTTCTATATGGGCAAACAAAATTAGAGATTTAAGAACTAAATTTAGGAATATATTAACTGACCCTATCAGTCTTAATATTATAGAAAAAGGAGGATTTGGAGGAACTCCATATCATCAAAATATGTTACGCTGCAATGTAGCCAAATATTATATGTTTATACGTCATGATGGATTTATTGAATTCCCTTGCAAATTACACCCGGTAAAAAGGTTCAATGTATTGAACCATTCTCTTTCTGAAATTTATAAATCAAAAGAAGCTAGGGATATTATGAAATTACATGATGATTATGCCTTTTGTAATGGTTGTCGCTTAGGATGCGCTATTGTCAGCTCGCTTCCAACGAGCTGGTACGCACTTTATTCAAAATATGTACGCGGATTTTTAAGTGGAAATTTAAGATGATCTATGATCTTAAAAACGAGTTTAGTTTAAACTCTTAAGTTGATATAATTTCTTATACACAAAATTTAATTAAGATTCAATTTTTCAAAATATAGTGATAAAACTATGGCACTTGAACCAATTACAACAGATATAATATTTGAATTGATGTATATTTCCTTGGGTTTAGTCATTTTTGGTTTGATTTTAAATAAAATCTTAGGATTAAAAAATTCTGTTATGAAGGAAATTAGAGATGATGCAAAGAACCTTAAAGAAAGATTAAAACAAGCTCAAGTTTTAGGAGACCCTAGGATTATGCAAGAATTGCAGGGCGAAACAATGCAATTGATGAAGCAGATGTTAAAGAAACAATTTCTGCCGATGGGAATAAGATGTATTATTTTTCTAGGAATTTTTTACGTACTTTCGTTTTATTATGGAGGATATGAGTATTGGTATTGGGTATACTTCTTATGGTCTCTTGGTTTTTCATTATCGGTTTTTGGATTAAAAAAAGCTTATAAAAAAGTGACTGGTAAAGAAGGGGAAAAGAAGGACCTAGCAAAAGAAATTGCGGCATCACTCGGACAAAGATCATCTTATTTCATTTCAAATGTTTCTTCAGTAGAAACACAAGATTCACAAATAGATGATCACGTATCTAAAAGCGATGAAGAAAATCAGGAATCCGAAGAGTCAGATTCTTGGAAGGAACGTTTACAAAATTAATATTAATTATATGTAATAACTTTCATACATTAGAAAGTAAGTTTTGAAGATTTAAATTAAAAATGAGACACACTATTATAATATTAAATATCTTTTTCGTTATTTTATTTTTAATTTTCTTACTTTTATCAATATTTTATGGTTCAATCATTGGATTTTTCTTTATTCCTCTCTTATGTTTCCTACCTTTTGCGTTTAGAAAAAACTCCGATAAAGGAATAATGCTTAATAATTCGGAGGGACAAGGATATAAAATAAGATATTGTCCCGTTTGTGAAGGTGAAATTAAAGAAGCTATTGCCAAATTCTGCTATCATTGTGGATCTAAACTACATAATAATTAAAAGGTAATATTCTATGAATGAAAATGATAATATGCACAAACAAGTGATCCTCTATTTTTCCTTTGCTGTATGTATGATAGTATTAAATTATATTATTCAAAAATCAAACCAAGTATATTTTTCTTACAGCATTTGTCAAAATTTTGGACATCTTGAGCTTATTCAAATGTATTATTGTTCGAAAGAACCATATAATATGTCAGAATTAATCGGGTCCATTGTTGCGGTAGGAATTACTTATATTTTGAAATTTATTTTGGATAAATTCATCGTTTTCCAGAAGCAAGCTATAGAATTTAAAGAAACTTCTAAGGAGTTTTTAAAATATTTCGGTTTTGCGATTATTACGACACTTGAAAATATTGGTATTCAATTCTTATTGACTAATTTTTTTGGAACACCATTAGAAATAAGTATGGTGGTGGCCTTAACCATTGGTTATTTAACTAAATTCTTTTTAGATCGCAAGTATGTTTTTATAAAAGAATAAAGATAAATATACTAATAGGATAATTCTTAAAACGATAACACACTTTTTTTAATATTAAATTAAAGATAAGAATAAAAACATTTAATACACTATATTACGTTTTTTTATATAATGAATGATCGAGAGAATGATGATAAATCAATCGTAGAAGCTCTTTCTGCATTAGGATGGGTTGAAGAAAAAGAGGTTGAGGAAGGACCATCAACAACAGATAAATCACTTAAAGAACAATTAAAATTATTTATAGAACAAAATCGAGAATTAAACGATAAGATAAATATTATTTCTAAAGAAAACGAAGAATTGAAACAAGAAAATGAAAATCTTTTAAACGTTATCACTGAAAATAAAAATAAGATAGAAGAAAAACCGGTCAGCAGCGAAATTCTGGATGAAAAAGAAAAACTTATTGTCGAACAGGAAAACCTTATTAAATATTTAGGGGCAAAAATTCAGACGTTATCTGAGAGCAATGAAATTGGAGGTTCTCAAATTCAAGCAGTTCAGGAGCTAAAAGATAAAATCGCACAGAAAGATCTAGAGATTGATGAATTTGAGAGGGAAAAAGAGGAATTTGCTCAGAAAACTCATGAAATGAATTCAGAAATTGATAACAAACAATTACAGATACAAGAATTGTCTATCACTAATAGCGAAAAAGATCAAATTATTGAAGAACAAGGCGAAAAGTTTGAAATTTTAAACAAAACCATTAGAGAGCAAACTCAAAAAATTGAGGAGCTTAGCTCACAGACTACTCAATTTAAGGATATAAATGACAAAAACATAACCTTGAATGAACAATTAGAAGAAGGAGCTATTAAAATCAATGAACTGGAGGAGCAGGTTCAATATCTTCAAAATGTAGTCCAAAACGAGACGATTCATAAATCTAAATATGATAAAATTATAACCTTAATAGAAAAGAAAGATGAAATCATAACAGAAAAGGAAAAATCGATTTTTGATGTCCAAAATTCACTTAAATCTGCTCACCAAACAATAAATCAATTACAACAGCAGGTGGAAACCTTCAATTTGTTAAAAAAAGATTTAGAGAAAAAAGATGAAAGAATAAGGGAGTTAGTAATTCAAATTGAAGAAAAAATTCAAAACGAACTCGCGAATAAAGAAATAATTAATAGATTTGAAGATAAACTTGAAAATATGCAAAAAGATTTAGTTCAATATGAAGTTGAAATAAATACCAAGAATACTTTATTAGAAAAAAAAGAAGCAGAGATCACTACACTAAGCGAGAATGTTAAAAAACTAAATACTGACATATATGAAGCGGAACAAATTGAAGATAAAATCCTGAATGATATAACTAAGCTTAAAGATGATAAATTTAAATTTGAGTCTGAACTTGAAACAAAGGATAAAGAATTAATTGAATTAAAGAAAAAAATAAAATTAATGCGTAGAGATTTATCAAAAATTTAATAGGATAATTCTTAAAAAGTAAAAAAAGTTAAAAATA
>SDBT01015308.1_pt1 | contig 12190 bp, 15 predicted proteins | sample 2277101 | NCBI WGS metagenome assembly SDBT01 (sample SAMN10404973, study PRJNA504765) | marine sediment metagenome | isolation source: marine sediment core GS10_PC15, 103 cmbsf | place: Arctic Ocean: Southern Knipovich Ridge | collected 2010
TTGAAAGAAAAAGCTATCGTTAATTCTACCGATATAAGAGAAAATTGGACTTGGTCTGCAACAGCAAGAAAATTAATGGAGGCAATCAAATGAGTATATGGGAATTTATAGCATATAAAATATTTAGGATGCCTAAATTTTGTAAAGAAAATTGGGGGTATTATTGTCCATGAATCCCGAACAATTAAAAGAAATGAATGAAATTAAATGGTGGCACAAGATTGAATTAGATGGAGCCACAACAAATGGACCAGATGCAAGTAAGTCGAAACTTCAGGCAATTCAAATGCCAGAAGATTTAACCGGTAAGTCTGTAATAGATGTGGGAGCATGGGATGGATTCTTTAGTTTTGAAGCAGAGAGAAGGGGAGCAAAAGTTTTAGCAATTGATACAGTTATGTGGCAGGAAGAACACAAAACTTTTACTACAAAAAAGGCTGGTTTTAATTTTGCAAGAAAAATGCTAAATTCAAAAGTTGAAGATAAAGAAACAGAAGTTATGGATTTATCTAAAGACGTTGGAGAATTTGATTTGGTTTTATGTTTAGGAATTCTTTATCACATGAAAGATCCATTTGGAATGTGCAGAGAAATGTTTGATATTACGAAAGAGGGTGGAATGTTAATCCTTGAAACTCATTGTGATGCTTTAGAAGAAACAAAACCAGGAATGATTTTTTATCCAACAAACGAATGGAATAATGATCCTACAAATTGGTGGGGACCAAATATTAAATGTGTTCAAGAAATGCTAAAAGTTGCAGGATTTATCAAAGTAGATTTAATCAACTTAACTAATCAAAGGGGGATATTCCACGCATTCAAATGACAGAGAAAAAAATTAGGGTAATGTCTTATGGAGATAATCCTTTTCTAAGCTCAGGATATGGAACTATATGGTTAAATCTTCTTACTAGGTGGTGTAAAGCAAAACCAGATTGGGAATTTTATCATGTTGGATGGCAGAATATGGATCGTGCACATAAAACTCTTGAGGGATATACTATGCTCCCCAGAAAAAAAGAGTCTCACGGAATGGACACAGTTTTTGAATATTTGATGGAATATAAACCAGACATCTTAATCACTTTGAGTGATGTTGGATTTCAGGCAGGGTATATGAAATTAGTTTTCGAAGCAAAAAAAAGAGGCTGGAAAGGAAAGTGGATTGCTTACACTCCGATTGATACTCACACTTGGGAGCACATGCACTGGAACACAATTCTCGCTGCACCAGACATAAATGTCGCTATGGCTGACTGGGGAGAAAAAATGATGAAGAAATATAATGTTCCAAATGTTATGACAATTCCTCTTGGAGTAGATATAGAAATATTCAAACCATTAGACAGAGAATTGATGAAAGTACAAAACAAACTTATTGATAAAAGATTTGTTGTTGGGTTTGTTGGGAGAAATCAAAGAAGAAAAATGATTGCTAATTTGTTGAAAGGATTTTCTCAATTCTCAAAGGGCAAAGATGATGCTATTTTATTATTACATACTGATCTAATCCCACAGGCAGTTGGATGGGAGATGGCAGCCTTGCTCGTAAAATGTGAAAAAGAAATTGATCCAGATATAGATAAATTCAAAAAAATAATTTTAACAAAAGAAAAATTAGATTTGGATGTAAGGCAAAGAACCAACCCAGAAAATATTAATGAATTTTATAATCTGATGGATGTTTTTTGTTATGCGACTGGCGGGGAAGGATTCGGTTTGCCTGGAATTGAATGTCAAGCCGCAGGAACTCCCTTAATGATGACAGCATGCACAACTTGTTTTGAATTAACAAATTATGGAAAAAATGGTTTTCAAATTCCAGTTTTATTGGATAAATATGAAAGACCAGTTACAGAAACCGGATGTAATGGAATAGAAAACTCTTGTCCAGACGACAAAGAAATAGCAAGAATTCTAAATGAATTATATGTCGATTGGAAAAATGGTGGAAAGAGATTGAGCGAAGAAAGTAAAAAAGCAAGAGAATTTGCATTAAAATATAATTGGGATGGAATCGCTAATCAATGGTTAGAATTATTTGAAAATGAGATTTAAAAATGAGAACAATCAAGGAAATACTAAGAAAGACAAAGCATCAAGAAAAAGATATAGAGAAATTTCTAGCAAAATGTTATTTAGATTACACTTATTTCGCTGAACATGTTTTAGGATTTCAGATTGCTGATTATCATCAAGAGTGGTTTGATCTTGCAGAGAAATATAAGAGATTAAGCCTAATGGCATTTAGAGGTTCTGGAAAAACTTATTTTATGTGTGGCTATTTTATCTGGAAAGCAATCTTCTCTAAAGATTTAAACTTTCTAATCATTGCGCATCAATTTGATTCAGCAAAATTTGTTCTAAAAATAATCAGAACTCTGATAGGCAATAATGAATATCTAAAGAATTTTATGCCAGACACAAGAGATGTTTCCTGGAGAGCCACAGAAATAACACTCAAAACAGGGGCAATATTTTATTGCAAGACTTATGGAGAAGGAGTTAAAGGTTTAAGAATAGATTGGGTTCTTTGTGATGAAGCACAAAATTATGAAGATAAAAGTTTATTCTGGACAGATATTTCTCCAGTTGTTCAGTTGAATATGGGAAATATAATTGCTATTGGAACAGCATTAAGCCCGGTAGATCTTCTCCACGAATTAGAAGAAAACGAAGAATACTTTTGTAAAAGATACCCCGCAGAAATTGATGGGCAAGTATTGTGGGGACAAAAATATACCATGAAACCCTGGGATGAACCAACCAAGCGAAGTTTAATCAGAGTTAGAAAAGAAGTTGGAGAGTTGCCTTATATGCAAGAATATCTTTTGATTCCAATCAGTTCAGCAAATTCATTATTTCCATACACTCTAACTTCTAAGGGATTATCAGATGAGGGGTTTTTACCATTCGGAAAAAAGTCTGAAAGATATTATATTGGTTATGATGTTGCCATATCCCCGAAGGGAGACTACACTGTAATGACGGTTTTGGGTGTTAATAACGACAGGAAAATGATTGTCAAGGCACTAAGATTCAGAGAGAATTTTGAAGAGCAAAGAAGAAGACTCAAAGCACTCTGTGATGAATTTAGACCAGAACGAATATTTATTGATGCTACTGGTTTAGGAGAAAAACAGGCAAAAGATTTGCAGGGCGAATTTACTAATCTGGAACCAATCAAATTAACTTATGATGAAAAATATAAAATGCTTTTAGATCTCAGGCAAGAATTTGAAAGATTTAATATTGTTCTTCCAAATAAGAAAGGAGAAGACGCATATACATTCACTCAAATCCTCTTAAAAGAACTTGCAGATTTTTCACTTAAAATTGACTTGCGTCCAGGACAAACCACCAGACCCAAATTCCATTCAGGAAAATACGACGATTGTGTGATCAGTTTAGCATTGGCGAACAAGGCATCGCAGAGCATTTATGGAACCTTGAGTCTTCGTGGTTTTGAATAACCCTATAATGAATAAAAAGTATATAAAGCCTTATACGCTTATATTATTAATTAAACTGGAGGTCTAAAATGCAAAAATATAAAGTAATGATTGAAGGAATTACTCCTTATATGCAGCACAGAATGGACGACGAGAAACTCTATAATTGGGAAAAGAAAAGAGGATTTATCGTCGAGAGAGATGATGTTTCTAAAGAAGATGCAGAAAGGGCAGAGTTTCATTGCTATAGAAATTCTAAAGGAAAATGTTTTATTCCATCTGAACATTTAAGAGGAGCATTAATCAGGGCTGGAACTTATGTCAAAGGGAAAGTTGGAGCCCAGACGAAGAGTATGAAATCTGTTGTGGCAGCAATGTTTCAAGTTCAACCTTTTGAGATAGAAGTGCCAAACTATGATGAAATCGACAAACGAAGTGCAGTCAATAAAAACATCAAAGGAAGAGTTATAGTAATCCGACCCAAATGGACAAAGTGGAAAATATCATTTGAGTTAGTGATTGATAATGATACTCTTACCCAAGAGACAATCAAACAGATCATAATCTATGCTGGTCAGTATGTAGGCATAGGAAGCTTCCGTCCCACAAATAATGGGATGTTCGGACGTTTTAACTTGACAAAAATCAAGAAGATTTAAAGCAATGTGATGTATGGTTATGTGAAGTAAAATGGTGTTTAGTGAAGTATTGTCAAGTAGAGTTTTGTGAAGTGAAGTCTTTATCACTCATCATATTTATGTTGTGCGGTAACGTCAAGTAGGGTAATGTCGAGTGAAGTTATGTGCTGTAAAGTATTGTGAAGTAAAGTTTTAAATATAAAAGAAACTTCATAGTCATACGTAGTTAAGTGGCGTTTTATTGATGTTGTGTATGGTGATGTACGGTAACGCACAGTGCAGTGAAGTTTTGTAATGTAACGTGAAGTAAAGTTATTTTTTTGTAATCGGGTATCTGAAAATATTGAGGGTAATGTAGCCGTTAGTCACATTCAAACTTCCGTCCTTGAGTCGCAAGAGAATTGTCTTGTAGAATTCTTCTATTAATTTACATTTGTTTATTTTTTTCTGTTTGCAGATTTTGCTAATTTCATCTCTAAGTTTTCTATTTATCTTTACCGTCTCCATACAGTCATTTGGATAATTGGTATTTTTGACTTTCACCATTTTACATAAAACGGACAAAACATTAATAAATCTTTCTAAATTCCATGATTTATGGAAAAAACTGGAAAAAAAATCGAAAAAGCCAGTATCAGAGGATTAGAAGAAGGGTATGTTCCTCACGCTGATTATGCAGGAATTTCAAAAGACTTGTTTACTAATAAAACCGGCGTAAATATTGAAACACTCTATCAGGTAGTTAAAGCTGTTCCCGAACTTGCTGGTTGCATAACTGCGGTTGATGAGGATATAATGGCAGATGGTTGGAGGTTTGATGGTGCTGTATCCACAACAAAAAAAGCAGAGGAATTCCAAACCAAATCAAAATTTTATAAAGTTCTGGCAAATGGAATTTTAGATCTTATCATAACTGGAAACGCATATATTTTAAAATTAAGCGTCGATGAAGATAAAGTAAAAAGTATTCTTATTGAATTAACAAAAACACTTGCAAAATCTTTTAATGTTAAAATAAATAAAAAAATAACTTACGAAGTCCTAAAACAAGAAGTCAAAAAACCAAGAGACCTTCAACTTTTGAAAGCATCAACAGTCCAAATAAATTTCGACAAAACAGGATTAGTAAGTTCCTTCGAACAAAAAGTTCAAGGTCAAAGTGAGAAGAGGGTATACAAACCAGAGGACATAATCCATCTTACTTTACTAAATATCGGCGGTCAGCCATACGGATTTACTCCACTTGAACCATTACTTAATGATATTGGAACTTTAATTTTTGCTAAAGAATTTGCTGGAAAGTATTTTGAGAATGATGGAATACCTTACTTTTGGGCTAATCTTCCTGAAGATTCTCCAGACAGTCGAAACTATATAAATCTTAAAAAAGAATTAAAAGCATTAAAGAAAAGTAAAAACAAATATCGAGTTCTTCTAACAACCGGAAAATTAGATATGGAACAAATTAATAAATTCAATAAAGACATGGAATTTGTTAAGTTAATTCAGCATTTCACACAAATAATTTTAATAGCAATGGGTGTTCCATCTCACAGAATTAATCTGACTATGGATGTAAAACAAGTTGGTGGAGCAGTCAATCGTGCTTATGAAGGATACTACAAAAAGATTGCATTTATGCAGAAGATTTTAGAGAATTCATTTAATGCAGAATTGTGGAGCCACTTCAATGTGAAGATGAAATTCCATAGAGCATATAAAATTGATGAAATGAGGGAGGCCCAAATTGCTCAGATTGCTGCACAGGTTGGATTTATGACAATCGAAGAAATCAGGGAGAGGCTTGGAATGGAACCAAAATTACCAAAAGGAACAATGGGAAATAAAACTGGAGATGATAATCGAATTGATTTTAATGAAGATAAAAGGCAAGAACAGGGTCGTCAGCCAACAAATGAACCAAAGACAGATAACAAAGTAAAAGTAATGAAATCATTTACAGATTCATTAGAAATAAGTTTTGCAAATTTTGTTTTGGTTGTAGAAAATAAAGTTGGTGAAGATGGTTTTGACAAAGCAAAGATTTTCTTTTTAGAAACTCCAAGTGAATTTACTCTTTTTTTCGCAGATGAAAATTGGAAATATAAAACAAAAGTTTCTAAAGCTAGCATAAATGTTGAACAATTTCTGGTTGAAAGATTAAGAAATGCAATTCGTATCTTTATGTAAAATTTTAGAAATGCTTTAAAAAGGGATTTCCTTTAAGTTTTTATGCCAAAGAAATTCGACGAGATATTAGCAGGTGTAAAAAGCAGCAGTAAAGGTAAAACTAATCCTAGAACGAAAAAATCATTTACAGAATCTGAACTATATGCAATTGCTCAAGCACAATATCAAGAATGGAAAAAGGGGCAGAAAAGTTTTATAGTTAGGGCACCGATTACAAAGTACTGGGAAGAAGAGGTAATGATTAACAAAGGATTAAATAAAACAGAGAAATCAAAACAAAGATTTATTGAAGTGACTGTTTCTGGGTTAAAAGAGGATCGTGATGGTGAAAAGATGTCTCAAGAGGGAATTGATGATATGATTACGCAATTCAAATCTGGGACAATTCCGTTCTTTCCAGATCACGGAAGAGATGAAAAAACTGGTGCACCAAATGTTTATTCCTGGAAGCAAATGATGGGGGTCTGGGTCGATGCAAGACAAGAAGATGATAGAATGCCAGCAACAGTCAGATTAAATAAATCTCATCCAGATGCTGATTTATTTTGGAATTTTGTTCAGGAAGGAATGCCAATTGGATTTAGTATTGGCGGAAAGCCAGTCGATCCACCAACAATCGAAGAAAATATTAAACCAGAGGTAAAAAAAGATGGAGAAAAAAAAGAAGATTAAAATTTGGGGAAAAATAAAATTATATGAAACTTCAGCAGTAGGCATAGCCGCTTATCCTGATGCTCATTTATCAGCAGATTCATTTTCACTAATAAAGGCTCTTTCAGAGTCCGGTGATCAATTAAATTTAGAAAACGACGATATTATTATGGAAAAAAACGAACAAGTTCAAGATGCTCCAGAAGAGCCTAAACCAGAAGAAACTCCAAAGGAACCTGAGGGTGAACCAGAAAAAGAAGAAGAACCGGAAAAACCTGAAGAACCTGCAGAGGAACCAGAAAAGTCTAAACCATTAACTATTGATGACCTTCAAAAAGTTGTTGATGGAGCAATGGCAAAGGCAATGAAAGGTTCAGAAACTCCTAGAGGTTTAGTTTTTACTGAAGAGCAAACCTTGGACAAGTTAAAAAACAAAAGTATCGGCGAGTTAGCAATAATGCAGGGAGCATTTAAAACCTATTAAGATGGTAGACATTTTAAAAGCACTTAATGAGGCAACTGGCAGTTCAGGTGCGTATATTGTTCCGGATGAGTTTTCACGAAGGCTTTTAGCTTTGGTGCAGGCAAAATCAGTTACAATGCAGGACCTAGATGTCAGAAAGATGATCTCTGATGTACAGTACATACCAAAAGTTACTAGTGGAAATACTGCCTATTGGGTAGCAGAACTTGGAACTATTACAGCTTCAAATGTTAATTTCGACAGGATTACCTTAACAGCAAAGAAAGTAGCTGCTTTGACAGAGGTTTCAACCGAAATCTTAGAAGATAACAATGTAGCGGTTGCAGATTATCTTACTGAGCAGATGGCTAAGGATATTGCTTTGAAGGTAGACAACGAAATTTACGAAGGAACTGGTGGAACATTTACTGGATATATTGATACACGTTCTTTTTCGAATGCTGTTGACGCCTCAGGAAATGCGGGTCAAACAGGCGCTCAAGGAACTGGTTCAGATTTAACTGGAGCAGGTATCACAATAGTAGCAGTTCAGCAAGCAGTTACAGAAGTTCTAACAGATAACCACGAGCAACCAGATGTATCTTATTGGAATCCTAGAACTGTTGGAAGTTTGATGAAAATTACTGACGGAAACGCTAGACCAATTTTGAATCAGGAAACTTTTGGAAGTCCACTTTTAAGAGAAGGAACTATGTACACATTGTATGGAACAAAAGTAAGATCCTCAAGTCAGGTCCCAATAGATTTAGTCTATGGAACTACAAGCGCACTTTCAGCGTGTTCGGACGCTTTAGTTGGAAGATCTAAAGAATTTGGTATACTTGGTCAAAGAAGAGGATTTATTTGGAAGTCAGATTATGTGATTACTTCTGATACCTACAAATATCAGACAACACAAAGATTGGCTTTCTCAGTGAAATATCCTGACTCGTACTGCTTAATCAGAGCTATAACCAATTAATTTTTTTATTTTTTTTATTTATTTATTTTCGTCGAAGACGAAAAAATGAAATATGGGAAATTATATTAGTTCATCTACATTGTGGAACTATCTTGGAAAAGCTGCTTTCACAAAAATAAGAAGTGAGATAGTTGGAACTGGAAATGCAACAATTAGCGCATGGCCACTTGATCACGATAATGTTATTACTGGTTCTGAAACAATTTATACTGACGGAACAGCCTTGACATCAGGTTATTCTATTGACTTGGATGATGGAGATATTACTGCCTTGACCGCAGGAAATGATGTGGTTGTAACAGCAGATTATAATTATGGAGATTTACCGGATTCTATAATCCAGGACATAATCGATTCTTCTGAAGAAGAAGTAGATAATTTAACCGGAAGAAAATTTGTTCAGACAACTGGCGAAGTTGAATATTTGAATGTTGATGATGGCCAAGACGTTTTCTTTTTAAGATATTATCCAATTATTACACTTAGCGCAGTTTCAACAAACACCGCAGGCGCAATTACAGATACTCCTTCCTGGAAGTCTCTAACAGCAGGTATCGGAAATGATTACATTGCAAATTCAGGAGATTACGAAGTTGGAAGAATTAGATTCATTGATAATAAACCATTAAATGGATTGGACAGATTAAAAGTCACTTACAATCATGGCTATGTTGCAGTCCCAGAGTTAATCAAGGAACTGACAACTCTTTTAGCGCAAAGGAGAATGGTTAATTCTGCAATTTACAAAGCAATATTCAAAGGACAAGATAACTTTACTCCGGTGCGCCTCGCAGAGATCGAAACCAGGATTAGAGAATTAATCAACTTGTTCAAGAAAAATAATATCGAGTTAATTTAACCTCGAAGAGGAAAAGATGACACTATCAAATAGCAATATATTTAGCGAAAGTTTTACACTTCTAAAAAGTTTTCTAAATGGAATTTCTGGAATAGACCCCAGAGGAAGATACAAAGCAAATCTTATTCATGCAAGTATGCCGAATGTTAATTCAAAGGGATTTGACGGCTATCCATTTATTATCATAAAGTGTGATCCTTCAGATGAAAACAAATCATTTAATCCTGCTGTTTCAGAAAAAGTATTCAGAGTTCTATTGAGAATTTATTCAGACGAAGCAACAGAAGTAGATTCAATCTCAGATAAAATATTTTGTAATCTAAAAGATGAAACTAAATTAACAGATTTCAAAGCCAAAGAAATGAGCACATCTCCAATTGATTGGGACCTGGACATGAATGGAAAGAAAATTATTTTCAGAAGTATTGGCTTAATCTTGAGGGTAAGAATATGATTCAAGTTCAAGTAGAAGGATTAGAAAGAACAATGAGAAGTTTGAACACAAAAGCAAATCTTATTCATTCTGGAATATCTTTAAACATTGTAGAAGTTGGAAACGAGACAGTCAAAAGACTTCAATCTCAGTTTAAAGATTTAACAATAAGCGGAATATTTTTTCCAAAGAATTTAGAATACTGGATTGGAATTTCAAGAATCGGTAAAAAAGTTACATGGATTAAATGTCCAACATCAAATTTATTTTTCGGCAAAGAAAGAAATCCTGACGGAAGTCAAGATATTAAATCAAGCATTCCAACTTTAGATATAGAAAAAATTACTAAAGAAATTACAAATGAACTCACTATTAAAATTAAAGAAATGTTAAAAATCATATTGAAATGAGATCGAAAAGTTATGTAAATTTGGGGGATAAAATATGGCACTAACACAAAATAAAGCTTGGTACAATGATGCGTATGTAAGTGTTTCAATGGAAGGCGGAAATGAAGTTCAATTAAGAGCCAAAACAACTAGTCTATCTATCTCTGGTGGAAATTTTGATATTGAAACTATTGATACTTTTGGCGGACAACTTAAAAGGGTTGGCAACAGAGAAGAATTAGAAATTGGTTTTGATGGAGTCGTCACAAGTCATCAGGATTTTGATTGGGTATTTCATGGTTTATCAACAAACACAGGAACTAGTATCACAAGTTCAAGTGTTCAAGATTACAGAGTTACAATGCTTTGGACAGATCAGACAGGAGTTACACTTGCAGGACAAGCAATATCAACAAGTTCTGAAGCATATAGAGAAATCTATGCAGAAGCTAATATGACTTCATTAGAGAAATCTATGGATGCTGATGGACATTTGACTGCAAATATAACATTCAAACTAGCATTTGAAGACGATACTGGAAGTATAAATTTCAAGAAAGAATACTGTGACACTACAAACGCATTAACAGCTGTAACAGGTTACACTTCAACTAAAAAGTTTTAAATTAAATTGGAAGAAACAATCAAAGAAATCAAGGAAAAGACAAAAACCAGTTTCAAGGTTTCTGCAATTCCAGTTAAAACTCTCAACAAATTTAAAACTTATTGTGAAGAAGAATGCGGTGACGTTTATTGGGTTGGGATCTCACAATTACTTCAAATCAAGAAGAAATATGATGAGACCCTTTCACTTTTTCATGCTTTACAAAAACAGATAGATTCTCTATCTGATCAAAAAAGTAAAAAAGAAATTAAAACCTTTGGAGGTTAAGATGAGTGAATTAGCGCAGCTAATTGGAAAATCTAAGAAGTTCAAAATTGGAACCATCGAATTAGAAATCAAACCAAGAACACTAGAAGACATTGAGTTGATTGTAGACATAGCAAACGAAGAAAAACGTGGAGCAGCCATGAAAGAATTGATGAAGCGAACATTGAAGGATGCAGTTCCAGAAGCAACAGACGAAGAGATAAGTAATATTGGAATAATGCACTTTAAGGCATTGTCTGAAGCAATTTTGGACGTAAATGGATTAAGCGAGAAATGAATAGACCAATACAAATTCAACAATTAATTGACAAGAAAGAGTCAAATGTATTTGTAAATATAGCATATTCTTTAATGTCAAATTTGAATATGAGTTTTGAAGAAGTCAAAAAATTACCAATCCCAACAGCAATCAAATTTATGAAAAAATTAAAAGAAGAAAATGAGGCAATAAATCGTGGCAGAAGAAGACATTCTCATTAGAATTAGAGCAATTGACGAGGCAACTCAGGTAATCAGAAAAGTCTCAAACAGCCTGGGCCAGATTTCTACTTCAACCAAACAATTAACAACCGGCTTTGGAAAAGTTCAAAGAACAATAGTTCAAACATACAAACCAGCAATTGCTGGTTTTGGTTCAATGGAAGAGGCAACAAATGCTGCAGGAATTTCTATGGATAAATTTAATTCTTTTGCTAAAACAAATTTCCTGGAAGTTCAAAAAGGTGGACTCGTAATGGACAAATTAACTGGCGAAACAATGAGTTATGGCAAGGCAGCCAAACAAGCGACAATCCAATCAAGAAGATTCAAATTTGAATGGTTAGGTATAATGTTTGCAGGAATGGCACTTGACAGAGCACTTGGCGGATTAGTAAGAAGTCAGATGGAATTGTATGGAGTTACTGACTTGATGAGTTCAGCTTGGACTATTGTTTTGATGGAAGTAATGGAGCCATTAATTCCTGTAATTTATGATTTGATAGGTGCATTCATGGAGATGCCAGACTGGATGAAAGAGATTTCTGGAGGAGCAGATTTATTTGGGGGGGCTTTTGGAAAAATTGTTGAAACTGTTGGACAAGTGAGTTTGGAAGTGATGGCATTTAATTTGCTTGATATACAAACCAAATGGGCAGTTTTCAAACAAACTGGTTTTGATAAATTACAAACTAATCTAAATTCCGCATTAAAAATTACTGCATCAGAAATTCTTTCAGCAATGGAATATGAAAACAGAT
>SDBT01015309.1_pt1 | contig 12190 bp, 24 predicted proteins | sample 2277101 | NCBI WGS metagenome assembly SDBT01 (sample SAMN10404973, study PRJNA504765) | marine sediment metagenome | isolation source: marine sediment core GS10_PC15, 103 cmbsf | place: Arctic Ocean: Southern Knipovich Ridge | collected 2010
TGATTGTTATTAGCGATTATTAAATTGTTATTGTTTATTAGATGCAGAACCCCAACCACAAATTTTATAAATTCTAAAATTTTATAATATTATGAAATTAGATACCTGGCAGAAAGAAGTCCTCGCCTGCAAAACCAATCTCTGCCTCTGCTCTGGCAGACAAGTAGGAAAATCAACAGTAATAGCAATGAAGGCTGGAGAAGAAGCAGTAAAAACACCAAACCAATCTATTATGATAATAGCCTCAGTGGAGAGACAGGCATTACTTCTGTTTGAAAAAGTCCTCTCCTATATCTATGAAAATCACAAATCATATATTAAAAAGGCAAAGAATAACCCTACTAAGCATGAATTAAAACTTGGAAATGGCTCTATAATAAGATGCCTACCTACTGGAGAGACTGGCTATGGAATAAGAGGATATACAATTAATCACTTATATGCAGATGAAGCTCACTTTATTAAAGAAGATGTTTGGGCCGCAGTAACTCCAATGTTAGCAACAACTGGGGGAAGAATAAATCTACTATCAACCCCATTCGGAGCTCAAGGCTACTTCTATGACAGATTTTATGATAAAAAATTCACAAGTATTCATGTTAATGCAGAAGAAGTTGCACAATCCAGACAAGAACCCCAGAGAACATGGATGCTAGAACATCAAAAAGATGAGAAAGAGAGAATGACTAAACTACAATATCAACAAGAATATCTTGGCTTATTTGTTGGTGGAATACAGAGATTCATCCCAGATGAATTAATAGATAAAATACTAAAAATAAAAACTCACATTCCAATAGGAGACAAATTTCAAGGAATAGACATAGCAAGAATGGGTGGGGATGACACAGTATTATGTTCAGGAGATAGAATTAAAAGAAATATGTTAATACAATTTGATTTAACAATCCCAGAACCACAAACCATCACAGATACAGCAAGACTAATTATTCACAAAGACAAAATAATTAATCACAAAAAGATATTCATGGATGATGGTGGATTGGGAGTTGGAGTTTATGACATACTATATGATGACAAACAAACAAGATTTAAAGTTGAAGGTCTGAACAATGCAAGTAGAGAAATAGAAAGAACAATGAATAAAGGAAAGACAAAAATCAGAAAGAAAACACTTTTAGGAGAAGATATGGCAATAAATCTAAAAGTTCTAATGGAAAATGGAAAAATAGAATTAATTGATGACCCAAGAATAAGACAAAGTCTCCGTTCTATGCAATGTGATTATAGCGAAGGAAAACTAAAGATTTATGGAAATTTTGACCATATATTTGAATCATTAAAAAGATTAGCTCAATGCATGAAAGACAAAACTTTAAGTATTATGCCTTTTTGTAAGTAAATATGGCAACAAGACAAGAATGGTATACAGTAAATGATGATGAAGCATTTGTTTTCACAACAGCGGCCATCCAAAAAGCCCAAACCTTCACATTAGGAACCACAGGAAATAATTTAACATTTAATATAACACAAGTAAAAGTTAGGATTGGGCAAAATGCGGGAGCTATGACAGGGAATAGCTCTTGGGAAATTCAAGGAGTAGAACCAGATGGCTCACCAGACGGAGTAACGTTAAGCACAGGAACATTAGATATGTCACTTCTGGGTTCGGCTACGTGGCATACTATAACAATGACTTCTGTAACTTTACAAGCAAACCAACAATATGCTTTAGTTTGCACAGATGGTTTTGATAATGGAACTGATGTGATGTATTGGAGAGCAGATGGAACTTCTCCATCTTATACAGGAGGTTCAATGTGGGAAAGTTCAGACACAGGAGCAACATGGACAGTAGACGCAACAACTGATTTTATGTTTCAAATTGAAGGAGGAACTTATGCAGGAACACTCTGCACTCTTGCAGAAGCTGTTAATAAAGCAGGAACAAATGCAAGTTCAGGGGGAACTGAAGAGATTTTGGTTTCTGATTATGTAAAACAAGCGGAAGGGGTAATTAATGCAGTTACAAGATTTAATTGGATTGGTGCTTATTCAACATTAACTGAGGATGTAAAAAATATATTGAATCAAACTGCAAGTGATTTGGCAGCAATTTATATTATAACTTATGATATGAGCGCATATACTGCTGACACAGTTGAAGCGGAAACAATGCTTAATATCTATAGAGAAGCAGTAGCAAGGGGGTTATCTCTTTTAAGAAACCAAGAAGTAAAGAGATTTATGACAAGTGACACATGATTTTAAAAAATTCCCAGAACTAACAAACTCACAAATGATACATTACTATTTTGAAAGCCCACATAAACAAATAACTCAAAACTTCTCAGCAAAAGTTGTAAAGGTAACAGATGGAGATACAATTAGAGTTGAAACAGATTTTAGAGATTTCAGTTTTCCAATTCGTTTCCTAAACACAGACGCACCAGAAATTCAAGAGGGAGAAGAGGGAGCAGTAGAATCTCAAAAATGGCTAGAAGATTTAATATTAAATCAAGAAGTAGAAATACTAATAGACCCCCAAAACAGAGTAGAAAAGTGGGGTAGATTATTAGGAGAAGTTTTATTTCAAGGAATCAATTTAAATAAACAAAGTATTCTCGAAAACTTCGCAGTAAGGTTTGAGGATAGGGAACTAATAAATGCCGCCGTTGCGTCAGTTACCGAAACCAGATAATATTAATGGAGATAAAAGCGAAAAGTCTAAAAGATTACAAGATGTTAAAAAACCACGTAAGGAAAGAGACGTAGTAACAAAAGAATACGCAGACGCCACTTACACACCAATATAACATGGTAACAGAAAATAGAATAGAATCAATGACTGCAGGAGAAGACAAGCACGTAGACTTCTCAGTAGATACTGCAAGCACTGATGGAACAACAGACCAGAAAGAAACTGTTTGGATGAATACACAAGATAAAGTAACTTTTGATGATGCTTTTGGATATTACATTGATGAAAAAACCCCAGAGATAACAGCTATAATAACTACTGGAGCAAACTGGGTAGGGGGAAAAGGCTATGAAGCAGATGAACAAACACTTATGCTCTTAGATACAATCAAAGGAAATGGATTTGACACTTTCAGTTCTTTCATTGAAAATGGAGAAACAGTGATGGAAGTGGGGGGAAACTTCTATGCAGAAATAATCAGAGATGATGAAGACAATCTAATTAATCTAAAACCTTTAGACCCAGCAGTCATGCGTCATGTAGCAAATAGAGAAGGAATGATTATCAGATTTGAACAAATCTCTAAAGTAAAAGGAAAGAAACCTAAAAAATTCAAACCAGAAGATCTATTTTATTTACCAAGAAATAGATTTGCAGATGAAATTCATGGAAGAGGAATAGCACAGAAATTAAAATTAATAATTGACAGTAAGAATGAAGCAATGGCAGACCAAAGAGTAGCCATGCATAGAAATGTAATACCAAGTTGGAAGTTTAAACTAAAGACAGATGACCCAGCAGAGATAGCAGCATATAAAGCAAAGCAAGATGCGGCAACTGGAACAGGAGGAAATATATATGAACCTTTTGATGTAAGTGAAAGTGAATTAATCTCTGTGCCACCAAATTCAACTCTAAATCCTATGGCATGGATTGAATATTTAGATAATCTATTCTATGAAGTAGGAGGAGTGCCAAAGATTATCGTAGGTGGAACTGGTGGATTTACAGAACAGGCAGTAACAATAACATATCTTGCATTCCAGCAAAAAATAGAAAAGAGACAATTATTCTGGGAAGACCAAATATTAAGCCAGTTAAATCTAGTAATTAGATTAGTTCGTCCAGCATCTGTTGAGAATAATCTTCTTAGTGATAAACAAAAAGACGGTGGAGAAAATATAGATGCCAGTGAAACTACTGCAGGGGAGAGACAATAAAATGACAACTTTTTCATCAATAATCGGCAAAGGAAAAGAAGCAAGGATTTTAACAGCAAGACCAGCAGGACTTTCAGAAAGTGCAAAAAAGAAATTTCCTCATTTAGTTGAAGAACCTAAAGTAACTCCACCAACAAAAGTTACTGCTCCAATATCTCCAGTAAAAGAAACAATACAATTAGGAAAAGAACCAGCTTTTGATATTAAAGAATTTAGAGAAGGAGAAAGTTTGGCAGCAAAAGCAGTTAAAGTCGCAACTGACTGGAGAACTACTATAGTATTATTAGCAACATTAGCAACAATCGGAGGGGGAGCAGCATATATTGCATCAAGAGGTGGATTAGCAGCAATCAGCACAGCGGCAACAAACAAAGCATTTGTAGCGAGGGTCACAGCAAGACTTGCAATACCCGCGGTTAGAGGAAAAATAGTAAGCACAGGTTATGTTCCAGGAGCAGTTGCGGCAGCAAGAACAGGATTTCCAACCGTATCAGGAGGATTAGCAACAGTTTTAACAAATCCAAAAACTGCCGCTTTAACTACAAAACTTTTAGTGGGAGCAGGTTTAACTTTGGGAGCAGCAGCATTAGCAAGAGACATAATAGGAACTTATCCTTTTGCTGCATTTGGAAAAGAAGAAGCACTGCAAGGAATAGGATTTCCACTAAATAAGGCCTTAGACGCTGGAGACATAGAAGGGGCACAAATGATATTAGATGCCTCAAATGAATTAGTAAATGCAGCACCAACTCTTGCAGATAAAATTCCTTATCTTAATGTTCAAAAAGCATTCGGACAATATGTAGAAGCACAAGCAATAGCAAATATAGAATGGCAGAGATTAATTGATGAAAGGTTAAAAGAAGCCGAAGGAGAAGGAGAATTTGAAAGTCCTTTTGAGAAAGCTGCAAGAGAAAGAGAAGAAAGAGATATACAAACTAAAGCAGATATTGAAGAAAGCAGAAGAGTATCAGAGGAAACTTTTCAAAGAAGGCAGAAAGAAATAGAAGAAGGAGTTGAAGCAAGAGATGAAGCAGAAAGAATAAAGTTTGAAGAAATAAGAAAAGAAAACACATTATTTTTTGAAGCAATTAGAAAAAGAAATGCAGGAATAGAATTAACAGATGAAGAAAGAAAAATATTAATAGACAGAGGAGTAGACCCCGACCCAATTAAATCAACTTTTAGAAGAAAAAGTCTAGTTCAATTTTAATAATGGAAATAATAGAATTGATTGGGAGTTTAGGTTTTCCAATAGCTGTGTCTGTATATCTCTTAATGGAAAGAAGCAAGAGCATGAGAGAACTTACAAAAGCTATTCATGAACTAACAACACTAATTAAAGTTAAACTTAAATAAGAACAAACTGTAAGGAGGTAAGAAAAATGGATGAAGAAAAAACTACTGAAAAAGAACCCACAACAGAAGACACTGGAAAGGGGAATGAGCCTACAACAGATGAGAAAGTTAAGCAACTTAACGCTGATACAGAAAGGATTAACAAAGCCATTGCCGAGAACGACAACGCAAAGGCAAGACAAAAGTTAAGTGGAGTTGCTGAAGCTGGACAAGTTGTAGAAAAGAAAGAAGAAACTAATGAAGAATACACAGAAAGATTTATGAAAGGAGAAGTTAATCCCCTAAAGAAAGATGCTCAGTAAAACAAAGATAAAGGAAGAGATTAAAACAACAAAGAACGCTATTGAAAGTCTACAGGGAACAATAAAGAAATGTGAAGATGGTATTCTAGTGAATCAAATAGTCCTCAAAGCCTTTGAAGATGCACTTTGATTTTATAACGAGAGGAAATAGGATTGATGTTAATAAGTTTGTAAGTAATGTTGAATCTATGTATTTCCAAACAACATTCAAAGGAGAAGAGATAATGTATAATGTTGTGATGAGACCTATTCAACTCTGGGAAGCCATAGCAATGAAGAAAGATATACCTATGGTTATTAAAACAATCAACGGAGAGGTTAGACATCCCCATATAAACAAATATGTCCCATTATTAAGAAAGGCTTTGAAACTAAAGAAGATGCCAGAGTTAGATAAAGACCAAACAAGAAGGGCCATATGGAATGAGAACATGGAGATTATACCAATAGGTGTTAAAGACGACGAGATTGATAAAGATGGAAATGAACTTCTCTAATATTTTATTACTTTACCTCTGTGTAATAAGCACAGGGGGTTTAATTCTTAAATACATTCAACTGCGTAAAGAAGGAAAGGTTTAAATAATCGTTACACCGAATAACTTTATGGTAGAAGAGAAAGAGGAAGAAAAACCTAAAGAAGAGGAATCTGAATAATGGTAAACGAAGCTACTAAAGTTGAAGGACCTTATGAAATTCATGATTTTACTGTAGCGTCAGGAAACCCAATACCTCTAGGAACATTATGTGAATTTGGAGACCCAAGAACAGCCATTATTTCTGCAGGAGATGGAAATCCATGGGCAGGTGTTGCAGCAACTGAAAAAGATTCTACAGATACTTCAGTTGAATTAGGAATGCACAAGACAGGAACTTTTATTATGACTGCAGCAACTGTTGGACCAGAAGGGGCAATAGGTGCTGGAGATGAGGTTGTATTATCAGGAGCAAATTTAATTAGAAAAGCTGTAGCAGCTGACTTATTGACTGGAGCAGTTATTGGAACAACTAAAGAAGCTATCGCAGCAGCAGGCACAGGGGAAGTTACCCTGAAAGGATATTAATATGGCAGACCAAGTTGGAGAAATAGACATAAGAGGAGAGAATATTTCTAGGATAATCACAATCTTTGATGCTAAAAGGTTTAAGATGAAACCACTTTTAATTAATGTTAAGTCTAACAAGTGGACAGAAACTTATTACAAAGAAGACCCTACAATTCTAACTGCAAGTGGAACTCGTAACATTAAAGAGATAGGAAGGTTATCACAATTTCCAAGTGTAAATAGAAGCTGGACAAAGGTATCAGCAGAACATTTGAAGTATGGAGATGAAGGAGAGATAGCAATAGAAGACATCTTAACAGATGCAATTAATGTTCAAGCAAGAACTCTTGATGGAATTTCTGAAAGTATTGTTAATTCAGTAGATACAGCAATCTATGCAGCTTTAACTGCAGAAGGTTCTACAAGTGGAACAGTTAACGCAGTAGCCTTTTGGGATGACACTGCAGCTTCAACAAGAGACCCAATACAAGATATTCTTAGAGGAGAACAAGCTATGATGGAGAACAACTATGATGCCTTAGCTGGTGGAGTTCTATTACTAAACCCACATGACTATGCTTCTTTGATGATGAACTCAAAGGTTATTAATAATCCTAGTTTCAAAACTGCAGATATAGTTAGCAATGGAAGAGTTGGAATGATTTGTGGATTAACTATTATAGTATCAACAACTGTAGTTGATGATGAAGCAATGATTATAATTAATCAAAAGACAGCTACATGGCAGAGTGTAGTAGATTTAACAACTGCAATAATTAGCAATGATAAAGAGACTGCTGGTATTAAAGTATTAATAAGAAGCTGGTTAGTTGGACAAATCCAAATACATCATCCTAAATCAATCTATACAATTACAGAGACAGAAGAGTAAAAATGAGTTATAAAGGAAGATATCTAAGAGGAGAGAAATGGTATTTAATGAACAGAGATGCAGAAGGAAATCTAAAAGATGTAATTGCTAATGATGAAAACAAGATGGCTGATGTTAATGTATATTTAGAAGCTGTAAAGAAAGATAAAGAAGCTAAAGTAGAAACTAAATCTAAGGGTAAGAAATAATGGTAGTAAGAGCAATAGTTACGAATGTTATTGTTGACGCTAATGTTGCTGATGTTACAACACAAGTTGAATTAACAGATAAAGCAAATACTATGGATATTGTATACATAGGTAATGGAAAAATAATGATAGTGGAGGCTACAAAAACATAAGATGGTAGAAGTTATTGGAGATGTTGTTGCGCCGTTGGAATTCTTAGCACCACCTAGAACAACTGCAGAGATTAATGCATTGAGTGGAGCGAATATTCTATCTGGAGCAGTATGGTATAACCAAACTTTAGCAAAATTAGAATTCTTTAATGGAACTGAAATAGAAACAGTTACAAGTGTTGGAAGATAATTATTTAAATTACTATTTGCTATAACAATTAATGACAAATAGTCTTATGAGAGTTGCCAAGAAGATGTATAAGGGCAGTGGAGCTAAATCTATCAAAGGGATGCACAGGCCAGAAGCAGCTGGAAACTTTGACAATATGGATGACTTTAATATTGTTGATTCTGTTGATACAAACACAGGCACAATACAACATACTCCATCTAATGAAAAAGATATAGTCAATAAAGAATATGTAGACAGCATCGCAACAAGAAGTGAGATAGAGTTATTTCTTACAGAGAACGCATCAGACATAGGAACATACTTTGACTTAGAAACTAATGTCGTAACAGCAGCAGAAGAAACAATAGCACAAACTATAACAGCTAATTCTACAACACTAATAGCTTCCTTTGCTTCAATCTTAGATGAGCCAGAAATAGATGCAATGACTTTATTAGAATCTGGAATATATGGGCTTCATCTCCATGCAGAAGCAGCAGTAGCAAAAGGAATGAGATTATATTTTGAATTCTATCATAGAACTGCAGGGGGAACAGAAACTCTAATAGGCACAAGCCATGACACTGCAATATTAACAACCACAGAAGAATCATATGAAGTTCATGCATCTGTAACAAATGATACTGCCTTTGTTGCTGGGGATAGAATTGTGATTAAAGTTTATGGAAGAAATAACACGGCAGCTAATAGAACTATCACAATTCACATGGAAGGAGACACAGCAGCAAGAGTTGAGTTTCCCGGCTTCATTGAACCGGGAGCATTGAATTTATGGACTAGAGCAGGCACCGTGCTAAGCCCTAAAACTGCCGGTGATAATGTAGAAACAACAGGCGCAGGGGTATTTGAAGGTTTGAATCCATATAATAATGGAACTGCAGACTTGGGCTCTGGCGCATTCAAATGGAGAAGCCTTATTCTTTCAGAAAATATAACCCTAACAGGAAATATTACACTTGGTGGAACCGTTGATGGTGTAGATATTGCTGCAAGAGACCACGCAGAAAGCCACTCTGTTGCTTCTCATAATGATACCACAGGGACTGGTGCAGAGTTAGATACTCTAACAGATAACTCAATGGCTGATGCTTTGCATAGACATTCAGAACTTAGTGCAAGTGATGGAACACCAGACCAAGCTTTGGTTGTTAGTGCTACTGGAGATGCGGGGATTGGAACAACACCGAGTGCTACACGACTTGATGTTCTAACTGATGTAGATGGTAATTTTGCAGGAAGATTCATAAATTCCCATGCGACAGGTTCTTATGGTGTGTCTATTCAGGCAGGAGATGATAGTGGTAATTATGCCTTAGATGTTGCTAATAAAGATGGAACTTCCTATCTGAAAGTTAGAGGAGATGGAAATATTTTAATGGAAAATTTTTCAATTAAAAGTTTTTCTTTTCAACATAATCATGCTTCAGGAATAAAAGTTGTAACAGTATCAGGGCAATACACAGGAACTATAAATATTAATAAAGCCAGACATACAGCAGGAAATTACTTAATGGGGCAAATTGCTGTTACTGCACATCCTGACCAAACCCCAGCAGCAGGAACTCAATATTATCTCAATTTAAGCTGGTCATATGCACTTACTACAGGAGCAAATGCTTTAATACTCACTTTTGCAAATCCAAGTAATAGTGGAGCAGTAACAGTTACTTTTATGGGAAGAGGCACTCCAATATTTACTTTAAGTTAATAACCACTCCATAGTATTCGGTAGGTTTATATAGTATCTTTTACGTTACTTTTACAGGATATACACGCTCTATCCTTTTATTCCGGTGAGAGTAAGCCGTTCCGGTAAAATAAATGTACGGCTGATGCGTGCCTAAAAATGATAAAATACAAACAAGTAAGGTTTAGATTGTCGTCGTGGAAGAAGTTAAGAAAGCAATTCTATGGCAGGAAAGGTGAAAACTTCTCGGATTATATTGAAAGAATATCGGAGGTATTGAATGAAAGGAAGAGATAAAATAAAGGCTTGGGTTGAACTAGACAAAGAAAGAGATTCTGGAAATATTTGTCGAATTTGTTTTATGAGAACATTACAACTTATTTTAAACAAAGAACATCTTGAGGAAATTAAAAAATGACAAAAGAAATATGTGAAAATTGTGGGCATGAAGAATGGCATCATAATAATTGTGTTGAAGAATGCCATCATGTAGATTGTTCATGCAAAAAGTTCAAAGCTAAAGAAGGTAAGTTCGTGTCTCTTTATGAAAAACCTAAAAATCATAGTCCTAAACATAAAGATTGCATTGATTGTGGAACTTGGGAAGGCTCGGATAATGAAAGTTTGAGTGAAGAAATAGAAATGTTAAAAGAAGGAATAAGTGATGAAATAGATAATCTTAGAGAAGAAGTAAAAAAAGTCAAAAAGAGAAATATTTTTTTAGAAAAAAGAGATGATGATTTTCAAAGGGTATTTGAAGATGATAGAAAGATTTTCAAAGACCAACTTAAACAAATAAAACATTTCAAAGAAGCTGTGAAGAAGTTGAAATATGAAGCTGTAATAATGTGTAGTGATGAATTTAATGAATGCCCTGGTTGTTTTATATTAAAAGAAATTGATAAAATCTTTGGGAAGGGGTTACAAAGTTTGAGTGATAGAAGATGGGAATATGAGAAGAATGGTTATCATTATCCAGAAGATTGTGTCAAAGAATTTATTAAGGATTTGAAAAAGGTTTGTAATGAATTAACTGATGATTTGGTAGTTTATAATTTATTTAAAGCGAGAATTGACAAACTCGCAGGGAAGGGGTTAACATGAAAACTTTGAAGGATTTGAATGACATAAAAGGAGTAGATTACACTTGTGAAAGATTAACTAAAGATAGAATAAAAGCAGAAGCAATTAAGTGGGTTAAGTTTTATAATAATGAAATTCAAAGATTAATAGAAATTGGTCAAAAGGAAGATGCACATTATGTATTAGGAAAGAAAAGAGGAATTATTGAGTTCCATAACATAACAGAAGAGGATTTGAGTCAAACAGAATTGAAGGGAGGAAAATCAAAATGAGTAAAGTAACAGCAGTGTGTCAAGAATGTGGCACACAATTTGAATACGAATTAAAACCTGGATTCCCTAGAAAGTATTGTTTTAAATGTTCAGCAATAAAGAAAGCAGATTATGAGGGAGTCCCTGTTGATAAAAAGCCAGAAGTTGTTAAGCCAGGAAACCCAATCTCATTCCCAAATGGATTGCCAAATAAACCAAAAGCAAATGGCTCAATGTATGCAAGTTATGCAAAGGATATATTTGTAGTAATGTGGCCAGATGCCAGAGAAAAAGGAATAAACGCATCAAATATTATGATAGGGGCTATAGAACTTGTTAAACAAGCAAAGGAGGCTTTTGAATGATACAATTAATAGAAGCACAAGATGTTGAGTCGTTATTTAGTAAAATAGATGAACTAAATGAGAGAACAAAGAAGCATACAAAGGACATTCAGGAACTAAGAAGAGCCTTAAAGGCTAATTAATGTAATAGGGGGTCAATGTGGGGTGTGTTTGTTGAATCAATTAAACCGTCTGAGTTAATAAACACAAACCCGTCCTCTATAAGCATCTGTGCGTATTCTTCTGCGTGATCGTTAAATGTTTTCATTTTGTTGTTATATTACTAGGAAGCTCCCATCTAACTTTCCCTTTATCAGTAATCTTAATAGTTTCCCCTTCTACTTCTATCTTTCTTGTTTTATGGCAATGATAGCATTCACACATTAAACCAGAAGGTACTGACATAGGCACACTCCACCAATGTTTATTACTTAATCCTTCACATTCTCCAACAAGGCAATCAGTTTTCTTCCATATAATTGGTTTATCCATGTATAATATGCCTCCCTTTATGAAGTAAACATTTCTCACATATCCATCTCTCATCTGGATACAACCAAGTCAAACCAAGCAAGTCATCTCTCGTAGACTTTCTGTCTTCTTTGCCACAGAACTCACAATTCTCAACTGAATTAATAACAACATCAATATCTCCTAACCTAGATTTAATTGCTTTTTCAGCTAATTCAGATACATTAATGCCTTTATCTTTAGCTCTTTCAAGCAGCTCATCATCAACATTAAGAGTAGTATGTCTCTTCATACTTATTCTATACATAACAACTATTTAAAGGTATGTATCATATAT
>SDBT01015310.1_pt1 | contig 12190 bp, 7 predicted proteins | sample 2277101 | NCBI WGS metagenome assembly SDBT01 (sample SAMN10404973, study PRJNA504765) | marine sediment metagenome | isolation source: marine sediment core GS10_PC15, 103 cmbsf | place: Arctic Ocean: Southern Knipovich Ridge | collected 2010
TGCGGTGGGTTATTACGTGTCTTGCATGCATTTAATCTACGTTTTTTTTGATTTTCTTCTTCAAAAGTGTGGGCCCTTTTTTCAATTGCATTCTCACCTAACATTTTTGTAATTAACACTTTACCTAAATGAGCATAATCAAATACATCATCTTTTTGAATCCAAGTATTAGTTGATTCATCATAATAACGAGAATCTAATATTGCATTAGATTCTAAAAGATCATTTGGAATTGGAATATTTTCTTTAAAATATCTCTCATCAACACATTTTTGAACTCTATTCATTTCATTATCAATTTCTTTTTTAAAAGTTTCAAAATCAAATTCTTCAGGAGGATTAAAACGATAAACTTTATAATTTAGAAACATGTTAAACCAAAATGGAGTCCAACAATATAATTTCCAAAAAGATTTAGACAACCCAACAATATCCCAGAAATATACCCCATTGATTTTCCAATATTCTTCATCAAGATCTGCATCTTTATAATTTTTACCTTCTTCCAAAATACAATTTTCAACAGAATCATATTTTGAATCAAGATCTAAATAAAAATTTTGAACTTGAAATGCTGTAGGTTTAAAATTATCATTTAAAATATTTGCAGTTATTTTCTCCCCTAAAAAATATCCGTAATCATCATAACTATTATCTTTATCAGCATGAATATTTTTAAAGATATTAATTTTCAAATAATTATCATCAATTGGTAAATCAGTGATATATAATTTCTTATTTCTTTCATTTAAAGCCCATAAATCTATATCTGTTTCAATATAAACACTAGTAAATGAATTTGCTACACCACCAAGTACACGTTTAGAAAAATTATCAATTTGAATATCAGATTGAACATGAATAACTGAACTCCCTGGTTTAGCTTCAGTTTGAATTATATTACGAACGAAATTATATTTCGAATCACAATTAAAAGGCATAACTCTCAGAGGTTGATTTTTTGAATTACCAATTTCTTCAAGAACATTAACAATAATTTGTTGAGTATCAACAGTACAATCATTTGAAATTAAACTATAATGAAAATTTACTACCCCACCTTCTACTCTAATAAAACTTACAGGTGCAGGTGTAGATTCCTCAATAATAATAATTTCTTCATGGATATTATTTTTAAGATCAGCGTCCTTTAAAGTATATTTTTTGGAATGAAAAGCGGTTTTATACCATTTGTCAAGCACGTTAAAAATAGTATCTTCAGATGGATGAAAATCAACATCTGGTAATCCATCTGTTAATGTCTTTATAGCTTTAGCAACTCTATGTAAAAGGGCGGGATCACTAATTCGAATTGGTCCTCTTGTTGTAAATGAAACATAATTATAATTTACATTTGCATTTCCATCCCTACCACTTGAATTGTAACCACCACCAATTTGATCAACTTCTCTCATATGTTTTTGAGTTTTCATAGAAAATTGAGTACCTTCATTATACCAAGAAGAAAGTGCTTTCTTTACAATATTTTCCCAATAATCAACATACATATCAATTTGTTCACCGATTGCAGCAACAACATTTTCGAAAGTAACAAATAAAGGACGATCTAAATAAGCATACATCCAAGATTCCACATCCATACCTTCAAACCTTGCACCTTTAGTATGAAATAACATTTCAATACAATTACGAATACATTTAAGTCTAGAAAGTTGTATAGTTCTATCAAAAGTACGATAAGTGGGTGGAGGAATATGATTATCTTTAAATGCTTTTTCAACCCTACAAAGTACAAATAAAGGAATAAGAATTGTAACATCATTTAAACCTCCAATGTAAACAAGTCTTTCAATTTCCATAAACATTACTTGAACTTTTTTATAAACCTCAATTAATTGATTTTTCACATTGCGATCATTGGTAGTTCTAATTTCATCTAAAAAATTCAAACCTAATACAGAATATTCAAATGTGCCACATTCAATAGGTACAATATGAACTCTTGTTTGAATAGCTTCTTCAGCCTTTGTTCTTAAATTAAAATTTGCTGCGCCAAGAAATACAGCAGACATTTCACAACGTGTAACTTGAGTAACGAATTTACCATCTGAATCTTTTACCAATCTTCTAACTTCCATTACATTAGAAGTTGTACGATTTTTAAATAAACCAGCTTTCATTGAAGTACCAGTTTTATCTGTCATTAACATATTAGGATCAAGTTCATGCCAAATTATTACAACTCCATTTCTATTACGTTCAACTGTAGCTTCTCCTTTCTCAGATCTATAAGATTCACTTTCAACAGTACCTTCATTCATTCTTTCAGAAGTTGCTTCTAAACACCAAGATTTTGATGCATCGCCAGGTCCCATCATAAACATATTTAAACGACATCTATTTAAATTCAAAGACCAAACACTCATGCAATATTGAGTTAATAAAGAAAGTTCTCTTGGTCTTTTTGCTAAAAAAACACGAGCATTTTGAATATATTCTTTTAATTCCAATGTACCACCTACAGTTAATCCAACAGATAATTTTTCAGTTGGTTTAATTAAACCTTTTAAAACTCCCTTCTCGATTGCACGTATATTTGCTTTTTCATATGGTGAAACATTTGAATCTAATGATCGACATCGATCATTATACTTATTAATTCTATCTTTTTGAATTAATAACATCATTTTACGGCAAATTACTTGAAATGAATTTAAACTAGTTTGATTACCAACTTGATTTTTTAATTCATCAATTCCAGCTAAATTTTTCATTCCATTTTCACGCAATTCTGCATATTCAGATATATAACTATCAACATTAAAACTCATTGATTCATCAATTGACGAATCTTCAATATGTCCAGCAGCTCTTTTAATAAATTCTGGATTAAATTCAGGAGTTTTTCTATTTAAAGACATACCAATTTGTTGATTTACAGGATCTAATGAAGTAATAGAAGTTGATTGTAAATCTTTAAGTACCTTTTCAAGTCCACTAGCTACCATAATAAGTGCCATTGAATTACGTAGTTTTTCCTCCGGTGTTTCAATCTCAATATTATTCATTTCAATATCACGTGGACTTTCACCATCATTTAAACGTAAACTAACCTTCATCATATCACTCATTAAATCATCTAATGAAAAATCAAAATCTTTACTATAAGTCTTTTGAAAATCAAAAACTATACGAGGAATTGCGGATGCAGCACCTAAATTTTCAGTTTGTTGTTTTTCAGGTAAAAGTTTTCTGGAAATATTTTTTACTGTTAAATCGGATAATGGTATATTCATTACATATCTTGTATCTGGAAATTTAAAAACCCCACCCCCAATACCATATTCACGAATACTTCGAGCAAATTGATTAGGATCTTCTAAATCTTGAGGTGATAGATTTGGAAAATAATTGAAAAATGATTCCATATTTTGTGTTTCATTTACATTCCCCAAATTAGTTGAACGATTACCTCTATTAGCAAATGCTGCTGCAATATTAAACATTTTTGTTGCAGAAAATAAATGTTGTTCTGAACTTAAATCGCGCACGTAAAGTTGTTCTTTAAATTCGGCTGATAATGTATAACCCATATTCATATCAAAATAAGTAGATAATAAAGATTTCCCATCAAGTTTTTTCCATTTCTGCCAATCTCGCGCTTTATTACCATCGTAATATATATCTCTGTTCGATCCATTTGTTGTTTTATCTTGTTTTGCCTGACCCCTAGAATTTGATTCGACAATCCATTTCCAACGTTTGTTCGCATTTAATTTAAATTTAGGAGCAGGTTTATTTTCTTGAGGTAATTGAACATTTTGCGGATATTGTTGTTCTACATCAGACATTTCATCTTCTTCTTCAATTGTTTCTTCTCCTTCAATTTCAGGTAATTTCATAATCAATAACCAAAAAGTGTAAGCGATAATTTCTTTTTTATCATCCTTATTTTCAGTCGGAGCATAAATACTTTCTAAAAAAAAATGCATTGGTGTAAAATCAACATTTTTTGGAAGTCTATGTTTTTGTTTGTAAGTTTTATCAGCTAAATCTTCACCAAGTTTTAAAAAAGATTGAAACAAAGTTTCCCAACTTTCTCCAACTGCATTGGAATCTTTTTTAAAATCTCCAAATGTGCGCGCACCTTTACGTAAAACATCTTTATTAATTGTAAATGCAAGTATACAATCGTAATTTGTATACTCTTCAAGAATGCGATTCGTTCCTTTGGTCAAAGGCCAAAGCCTACTCGCCATTTGATTATTACCAAATGTGCTCGCCATTTTTGGTTTAACCTTGTAATTTTTTTTTCATTTTATATTTCAAATAAATTTACTTTTAGACTTTTTTTTGACTTCTTCTTTGACACCTGTCAAAAAAACAACTAGTCGTACGAATTTGAAAAGTTAAAATACTTTTATAAATGAAAGCATTGAATAAACTCTTTTTTCTTAATTAAAAAATAATTCCCTCCACGTAACAACGACCAATATGATAAATTATTAAATTGAAAAAAAATGAAATTTAACTGTGAGGGAAAATATGAAAAAGATGTTTACGATGATGATAAAGAATATTATGAGGAGGATGATGAGGAGGATGATGAGGAGGATGATGATTGGGATGATGATTATGAGGACAACTCCATTGATGAATTTTGTAAACTATTTACCAAATGTTGGATTTTTATTCAAATGTTTTTCAGTTTGAATATAAGAAGGGGAATGAAATTATAAAAACATTTTTTTATTGCCAAATTTAAGGGTTAAAAATAATATTTTATTAATCTAAATCCATTTCTCTTTTATCAGCATCTTGAGTAAGTTTTAAATAAGATTGAAACGAAGTTTCCCAACTTTCTCCAACTGCAGCATCTTGAGTAAGTTTTAAATAAGATTGAAACAAAGTTTCCCAACTTTCTCCAACTGCATTGGAATCTTTTTTAAAATCGGAAAATGTGCGCGCTCCTTTACGTAACTCATCAAAATTTCCCCATTTATGCAAATTTTTCGGTGAGTGTTTTTTCGATCCATTTACTCTCCTATCATCAGCTCCTTTCAATACTCCCACTGTAAATGTGTCAGACATTTATGTTATTTTAAAATCAACCAGTTTAAAAATTAATTGAAAGCGGGTTTAATTTTATTCACTTATTTTTGATGTTTCAATTTTCAATGTTTTTTTTGACATTTGTCAAAAAAATTTGATAAAAAAATTTGTCGAAAAACATGTCAAAAATACTTGTGTGAAAAAAAAATGGAAGTGTTAAACAAAGTAAGTATTTATTTTTATTAATTGAATTAGGATGATCCATATTATTCAATAGATACAGTAGATCCATTAAATAGATATCATACTCATAAATATTGGGAACCAGAAACTGAAACTGAACATTTATTAAATTATGAAATTAGGCCTGGTTATCGCATTATATGGACTGGGAAATATACGTTTTCTACTGAATTAGTGAAAGATATCAAAGATTGCATTTTTTGTATATGTAATATATTTGTAATGGCACCAGAAAAGCAAAGTATTTATAATGTTTCAAATTTAACAAAAGATAATTTTTTTTGCCTCACAAACAAATTAGAATTTGTTAACTTAAGTATTCCAATAGAAAAATATTTAATAACAAGAATTGATACAAACTGGATAGGTGTCACCAACCTGACACTTGTCAAAGTCTTCACTTTCAGTTTTAATAAATTTATTTTTGCAAACAAACCATTCATAACCAAACTTCGATTAACAATACAACAACCGAAAAAAATATTATCTGTAATAATGATTGATCAATTACGTTTACCTGAAACCGATGAAATGGAAGATGATGATATTGTAGCATCCACTGCTTTTGATTTTGGTGGTGAAGATGTACCTAACAATTTGTCTTTTCAAGAAAAAAACTTGGATGAAGATTTATATGCTGAAGAAGAGGATGAAGAAGAGGATGAAGAATCTGAAACTTTCGAAGATGGTGGGGTTTTTGAAGATTGTGGAGCTTTCGAAGATGGTGGAACTTTCGAAGATGGTGGAGCTTTCGAAGATGAAGAAGAAGAAGAAGAAGAAGAAGAAGAAAAAGAAGAGGAAGTAGTAGTTAAAAATGATCCACCACAAGCTCCGCCTGCAAAATCTCGAGTAAAAGTTAATCCATACCTTCCGAACGCTAAACAAATGAAATTAGACGATTTTCAAACCGAAACTCAGGTTAAAAAATCGAATAAAATTGAAGGGAATAAACAAATTTCCAAAAAAACAACAAAAAATTTAAAGAAAGAATCAAAAAAAGAAAAAAAAGAAAAAAAACAAAAGTCTAAACATGTTCGCAAATCCAAAAAAAACATTGTTGAAGAAGAAGAAGAAGAAGAAAATGCTTCAAATGAGGAAAGTGAAGAGGAAGATGAAGAAGAAAATTCTTCTAAAGAAGATAGTGAAGATGAAGAAAAAAAAGATCGATCTTCAAAGAAAAAAAGAAAGAGAGATAATCCCCCTTCTAATAATGGATCTACCAAAAAAGTACGATTAACTAAAAAGAAATTAAAAAGTATTATGAAAGGTATGTTTGTTAGTCTTTCGGAAAAAAAGACAAGGGAAATTACAAACTGTCCAAAAACGGCTAAAACTTTACCTGGTACTCATGGAGTGAAAGGTGGTTTAGATGGTTATGTTAAAAGAATGGAAGAAAATTCTGCCGGAATAACCAATTTGCTTAGACATATCTCTTACATGCCAGAAATAATACAACAATTAGAAGCTCCCGAAGCATTACGTAAAAATTATACTGATGAAGTCGAATTTGTTAAAGTTATGCAACAATCTGATGAATTTATACAATGTGTAAAATGGGGGTATACTTATTGTCCTGAATTATTTGGTATGACTACTATCACTGCTAAAAAAACTGAAATTGATTGTGACATTTAAGTTTTAAAAATAAATCATAAACATTGTTTTAAATTAATTTCGAATGGAATTAAATGTCCAATATAATCTTTATATTCAATCCTATGAAACTTGGAAAAAATTCAATCAAAGTTCTTTCGTTCCAGTAGAGGATCATTATTGTAATCAAGAAAAGGTTATTTTCTTCCTTTTAATTTTCATAGTTTGGGTGTACATTTTTTCGATTAAAATCTAAACTTTTTTTAAATGTAAAAGATTTAAAAAATAGACATTTATGCATTGAAAACTATTGTAATCTATCTAGTGATAGATCTTTACATAAAAAAATGTTATTTGAATTGGAACATTTATATATTTGCGAACAAACAGGAACCTTACACATATGTGGGGATTTATGTGATAAAAATCATTTAATATTTAATTCAGATTCTGAAGAAATATGTGAAATATCTGGTTTAGTAATAACTAAACAAGCATTTGCTTATACAAAAATTGAAAGAAGAAACCTTAGTGAGCAACCTGAATTTTTTAATCGTGGTTTTACTAAAAAAAGACAAAAAGTGTTAAATTTTTTAGAACATACGGAAACTTTAATAGAAAATTGTAGCAATTTAGCATTTAAGATTACTAGAACAGAAGTATTTAAAAAAGTAAAATTATTAAAAAATACCCCATTGAAAGTATGTTATCTTAGAGTTGCAATTGTTAAATTGTGTCTTATTTTTTCAAAGGATAGATTTAAAAAGGATAAAGAAACTTCTTTAAATTTTGAAGATGAATTGCAAAAATCAATTCGTCAACATATTTCTACTGTATGTAGAAATAAAAAACCTAAATTGTTTACATCAGATTTTTTACTAATAGCTAATCAAATTGATGAAAAAAAATATTCTAGCCCAGATATGACTAGACTTGATGATAATGAATTGAAAAAATTGATTTTGAATTATGCTTATAAATGTGTTTACTTTTGGTATATTATTCGTACAAAAACAAAAGTTGGTAAAGAATCTCCAAGTAATTTTCCTTGGTGGGAATTTATTGAGAGTGCTTTATTAATTTTTAGAGATGGTTTAATATTTACTACAGCTTCAACTGATCAAGAAATTATTGTATCTCAACCTGATCCATTTTTAAAAGCGTTACCTGATAAATCACCTTTTCTTAATGAATATAATTCAGGAATGAAAAAAACAAAAAGATTGAGTAGAACACGTATTTATAATGCTTGTAAAAATGCTTTATTGGAAATGGTTACTCCACCAGAAAATTCAAACCCTGAAATTTTTCGTTTTGATAATTTAATTTTTGATGAATTAAATAATGACGAATTTCATAAATTTAGAGGTTCAGGTAGAAATAAAAATAACAATACTCTTTAAACCCTTCTATTTTGTAAATAAATTGATTGTTCTGATATACTTTTTAAAATTTTCATTAATTCTTCATCTTTATAACATTTTTCATTTAAAAAGATAAACATCGTTGTGCTAATTGGTTTATTTGAAATTATATTTTGAATATAACTTAAATCATCCTTATATTTCCATAATAAAATTTGTTCAATGATACATTTATCACATTGATAAATGATAAATATTATTTCTGTAATTGATTTGATATCTCCATTTAATTCTTTATCTAAATTTAAATATTCATCTAGTTGAGTATAAATTAAATCTAAATTTAATTTAGTAATTTCATTCCACATAATTTCATCATTTTCGCAATTAAAAATTTCTGGATTTAAATCTATTTCAATAAAATTTGTTTCAATATTTTTAATCACTTTATATATTGGATTAGATCTTTCTAAAATATTATCTAGTATGAAATTATAATATGCATATGCATCTCTATTTAATTTTTCATAATCTTCTTCAATGGAAGAAGAATCTTCTTCAATGGAAGAAAATTTATCTTCAATGGAAGACGATCCACCTAAAGTTACATATTCTAAAAATTTAATTATGGAATATATAGTTTGTTCTTTTAATTCATCATTATTGATTTGAAATAATTCTTTTGTGAGAACCGTAGATATTACTTTAGTTACAATATTTAAAGAATTATCACTAACTTCTTGAATTATTACACAATATTTTTCTATTGAAATTAAGTCGGATTGAATTACATATGGTTTTATTTCATTTAAAAGATTATTAAATTGATTAATTTCCATTTTTCCTAACCAAAAAGATGGGTAATTCAGTAAAAATACCAACTCAAAATTTGGTTGAATATAAAGATTTTGCTGAAAGTTGTAACACCTTTGATATTTTATTATGGTCTGGTAAAGGGTTATTTAGTGATGTGACTAGGTTAGGAACTGGTATTTTTTATTTTTAAATAACTTATTTTTAGGTACACCGTGGTGTTCACATATAGGAATTGTTGTAAAATTCGATAATGATGATGAAGTTTATTCATTTGAATCTGATAATTTACAAGATCCGAAAGATATTTGGACACACAAAAGGAAAAATGGTCCAAAATTAATTAAGTTAAAAGAAAAAATTGAACTTTATGATGGATATTTTTTCGCCCATAGGAGATTACATTTACCAGAAGAATTTACAAACAATCCTATTGTTATTGATAAACTTGTTAAATTTATCAAAGAAACGAGAGATAAACCATATGAATATAAAATATTTGAATTAGGAGCATCTATATTTAGAGAGAATACACCAGATTATGATGCTTATTTTTGTGTTGAATTAATTACTAAATGTTTTTTAGAATGTGGGTTTTTAAATCCAGAAGAAACCCCCTCACCAAATAATACATTACTTACCGATTATATTGAGGGTAAAGAAAAAATTCATTGGTCAGATAAACGTATATTTCTAGGATGTGAATATTACATTGATCTAGCTCAAGCTAAAAAATTTTTACTATAATAAAATCATTAAATTAAAGAAACAAAAGTATTTAGTATCATTTGTGTTTCATAAAGACAAAGAGAAAAATGAGTTTTTGGATTGATCCGATAGAATGGTTGGGGTTATTTTCAATTTTAACAATTGGAATGATACCAACCATTTTTTTATTACTTTGTAGTTCAATGAAAGATTGGAGATCTTGGTTTAAAGATGATATATTTGTTTTACCTTCTTGGTGTGCTCCCCCAATGGTGTTTTCAGCTTTCCATGCATTTTTTGGTGCTTCTATTTCAATTGGTGTTTGGTTAATTTGGACAGAAGCTTTAAGAACACAAAATATTGCATTATCTGCTTTAGGTTCTACAGCTTATGATACACCTTATTCAGGATCTACAGTAGATCCAACTTGGTTAATTCCATTCATTTTTCTTTTATACATTGTTTATTTAGCATTGAAAATATGCTCTAATTTCTGTTTCTGGATTTATAATAGTTGGTTAGTTACGATGATTATTAGTTCATTGGCTGTATTATTAATTGCCAGTATTGCTATTACTTCTTGGTTTATTTGGTTTGTTCCTGGAATATTACTTACTATTGGTTTCTTATGGGATATTTATGTTTTCACTATTTGTGTCGGTGTTTGGAAATGTTGGAATGATAAATGTAAAAGTAAAGTTGTAATTGATCACGTGCCTTATATAATGAGCAAGATCGTTAAACACAACGATCTTATTTCTAGTCTGAGAAAAGAAGTAAATCTTTATAAAAGTCAACCTGCGTCAAATTTTATGTCTTATCAAACTAACGAATATCAACCTAGTACTTATGAATGTAATTTAAAAAATATGTATACAAACAATGGAACCAATTTTGGAAGAGCGCAACTAGAAGAAGTACAACTAGAAGAAAACAAAACTTCGGAAACAGATAATGATTCATTAGGAGAGTTTTTTTAAACGAGGTGTGTTTTTATTAAAATAAAAAGTATTATACTAAAAAAATTATTATTGATTTATTCCTTGATAAACTTTGGCACTATGTTTTTCAATCTCATTCAAACGTTGAAGTGGTTCTGGTCCAAGCATTCCTTGCCTCATTAAATCCCCAAATGTTTCTACAATGGGATTGTAATTGATTTTTGATTGAGCAATCAATAAATTATTCAATGTTTCTTGAGTTTTTTTAAATTGTTCTTCACGTACAGTCACAAACGAATCAGCCAATTTTACAAAATTCAAATTTGAAATTTTTAATTGATTCTGTTGATTACCAATTTCTTGAGTTTGATTTGCAATCATGATTTTAAGTTTTTTATTCTCTTCAGATGCACTGGTATCAACTTCATCGAATTTTCGTTTCAAGTTTTCATATTCCTTATGAACATTTAATATTTCTTCATCCTTTCGTTTAAGAATACGTTCTCTCTCACTAGCGGTAGAACGGGCTGTTCGAACATCATTTTCTAACATGGAACGAACAGATCTGACAACACCAATTTTCTGATCCAAAGAACCTTTTTTACCATAATTATTCTTGAATGATTGAGGATAATGTTCTTCAATATCCATAACGAACGTAGAAAGATTAGAAATAGCTTTATCATTCTTCTCTGTTTCTTCGCGATGTTTCTTATTCACAATCTCAAATGTTTGAATTTGACCTGATGCATGATCGAAATTTTTTTTCAAACCATTCACTTCTTCATTCAATTTATCGATAATTTCTTCTTGTTCGTGAACTCGTTGATTGCTCATAAAATATTCGTCGGCAACTTCTTGAGCTTGAGGAGGAGGAGGAGGAGTTTCCACGGATTGAAGTTTTTCGACTTGGACTCCATATTTCTGTTTAATTTCTTGAGCAGTTATATTGGCGGGCCATTTTAACACATCAGAAAGTGGTAATTCACCGACAAGACTACGAATATTCTTGATCCCAGGATCGGCCCTGAATTTATTATCGGATCCCGTTTTAATCATAGATTGGAGATAAGTACTAACACCATACCAAGTACGAAAAAAAAAAATTTTATCAGGAATTTCTACAAGTTCGGAGCGTTGTAAATTTTTCAAATTTTTAACCATAATGACCGGTGTAAACAGTGGATAATATTCAGTTTGAATGAATACAACATTCAATTGCACTTCATTCAGAAACCCAGTACCAGGATTAATAAAAGCGCGAGATTTCCATTTAGAAAGAGCAGCCCATTCAGCTATAGGGCCTTGGGTATATCTACCAAACCAAAATTTACCAAAATTTAATATTTTATCCTTGGTTTCGACTTTTGTTTTCACAAAAATACAATCACCGATTGGAATATTATGCTCTCTTCCATTAACCGAGCCATTAGGGGGGTGTTTGTAATCCTTTATAATATAAACCATTCCTTTCGTATGAGGTGTACTTAAAGCTTGACTAAGAGTTTGTTCATT
>SDBT01015311.1_pt1 | contig 12190 bp, 11 predicted proteins | sample 2277101 | NCBI WGS metagenome assembly SDBT01 (sample SAMN10404973, study PRJNA504765) | marine sediment metagenome | isolation source: marine sediment core GS10_PC15, 103 cmbsf | place: Arctic Ocean: Southern Knipovich Ridge | collected 2010
CTTTCGGCGCCGTATTTTAGCTATTTGTGCTTTCAAATCCGTCTCTTTGCCGCGAGGACATCGCGATGGTTTATCATCGCGCCTCGCGGCTCTTTTCCCCGAAGCTGAAGTCTTAGCGTGCGATGCGTTGGAGCACACAGGCTTCGCCTCGGCGAAGCCGTGTGACTCCACGACGCTGGAGCACACAGGCGATGCCTCGGCTTCGCCGTGTGACTCCACCGCGGCAACTTTTTCTTGATACTCCCGCGCTTTGGCGATAGAAAGAAAGAGATACCTATCGCCGTTGTTCGGCTCTCTATATTTGTCGCCGACAGGATAAAGAAAGAATATAGCTTTAATTTCATCGTCAGTAGCGCCAGCGGCTACCAAACGGCAAACCACACTGTGGTCTCTCTCTGAACGGGTCCAGGGTTTCCCGTCTTTGTCTTTTTTACCTTCTGCCCATTTACCAGTTGTAATCCAGTGTATTGTTGATTCTTCCAAATCAAACTTGTCAAGGTCAATCAACACAGAGGATTCGGTAGCTTCCTCTTGTGTAGTATCCGAAGCTTCCTCTTGGGCTTCGGGTTCTGGTTCTGGTTCTTTAGGCACCGCGATAGTCAACGTCTCAAACTTCCGAATGTCGTCAAGTGTGTAGCGTCTGTCTGGGTGAAGCTCTACCAGTTCACAGTCCGCTGGATAGCCTGGTTTGATGTTACGAGTACCAGGCACGCGCAGTATCCGTGCAAAGTCGAAGGTGCTGTCAGCGGCAAATGCTTGATGAAAAGCCTTGTTGACTTCTTTCAGTTCCTCTCTGTGTTGGTCGCTTGAAAACTCTATAAAGTTTTCAAACTTAAAAATAGGATAGAACCCATGCCCACTGTCTATAATTGCCGACGGCGGGACTGAAACTTTATCGCATACTTCGTGAATATGCGCCAATGCCTTAGCCTTGTATTCTACCAATAGTTCATCAGTCCATTGATAGAATGCTTTTTCTTTAATTGCCTTTTGCCTTTCGGTGGGGTCATCGATGAAGTCCTTCGCGTCAACATCAGCGGCAAAGAAGGCAACGCCTAAAATATCCTTTTCCTTGCCGCGTCCCTTATCGGGACGTTCCCTCAGCGGATGAATTCCTGTGTAGAGATGGAAGCGTCCATTTAGTTTATTTGCTTCAACGATTATATCTTTATATCTTGAAGTATCATAGAATCCTTTTGTCCGCAGTGAGCCTCTTTGGTCGGGGTCTTTTGGTTGGGTGATTGTGCAAAGGGAAATTACGCCCTTTGCATCTTTATACATTGTTTCATAATAAGTTTGTGGCGGAAGGCCGATAAGTATGGCACCGCGGCCTAGCCCATTTGGGTCGGTCACATTTGTGTCGGTCACATTTTCATCTGAATTGCTAACCGTTTCGTTTTTGCTAACCGCTCCGTTTTTGCTAACCGCTCCGTTTTTGCTAACCGCTTCGTTTTTGCTAACCGCTCCGTTTTTGCTAACCGCTTCGTTTTTGCTAACCGTTTTTGCTAACTCTGCTAACCGCCTCAAGGAATCTGCGCTAGGGTTTTTCTTACCTGATTCCCAATAGAAAATGAGATTGCGAGATACTCCCAACTTTATCGCAAATTCTCTTTGCGACAGAGATAGCTTTTTCCGCAAGGCTTTGATGTCGTCAGGTTTCCACTCCATAGCGTCCTCCTAAAAAAATGCTTGACGGCGAGGCGCTATTTTACTATACTGATACAGCCTCAACCGCCATTTTTCTTTTCTTTTCAGCTAGGTGGTGGAGCACACAGGCGAAGCCTTACGGCTTCGCCGTGTGTCTCCAGGGGCATTTTTAATTGATACTAAAGCTTTTCTTTTATTCCTTCCGCGGGCTAGTCCTTCGCCTGTCCGCCTTTTAGAGCGCCAGTCATGCGTTCCTGTACGAAACTATCCATTGCCTCTCTCGGTATTCTGTAAATCCGCCGCTTGCCTAAGCCGATATTAGCAGCCTTCAGCACGGATTTTTCAATGTAACGTCTGATTTGCTTCTCGCTACAAGCTAAGAGTTTAGCAGCGTCTCGAATCGTGAGGAATTCTTTTTCTTCCATCAATCATCACCTCGACCTTTATGTTACCATCTCTTTTTTAGACTGTCAAGGAAATAATGGAATAAAGTGGAATACACGTCCGAAGCGTCCTCCTATAATATTGCCATGCGTTTCCGAGGCCTTCGCGGTGCCTGGCGCGTGCGATCGCACGCGCTAGCTACGCAGGCCTTCCGCGAGGATGTCATAGTTTTTTTGCGTTCTCTCCTGGGACGACAGCCTCTTCCCACTTCTCAAGAAAAAAATCGGCGTAATCCTTGCTTCGTGAATACGTCGCATTTTCTTGGTTATCAAACAGACTCTGGTAGCTCATATTAAAAGAGCCAAGCAACGTCGCCGTGTCGCCGACGATAACCTTTGAGTGCCCGTCCGGATCGAATCGGACTTGCACGCCTTTTTTTAGATACTTCGCAACTGCACCAGGGCGGCAAATGATGCGAAGGTCTTCCGCTTTGCATTCGTTTATCAGGGCAACTCCCGCGCTGTCCCAAAAAGGAACCATGCACCAGAGCCGCTCATTCTGCCGCTTCATCCAGCTTAGGATGCGGGTTATGAAAAACATTGTTCCAGGCCTTGAGTAAAACATATTAATCATCCTCCTCTTGAGGCAAATCAGCCAGTTCTCCGTAAGGTTTGAACTTTACCACGATTTTGGCCGGCACAGAGATAGGCTCTCTTGTGAGCGGTTTAAACGCTGTTCTAGCCTCTCTCTTTCTTGGCATCAACCGCCCGAAACCTCTGAAAACAATCTCGTCGCCGTTCTTTAGTGCTTTGGTCATTTCCGCGATAAGTTCCTTCAGGTAGCGTTCGGAGTCCTGATGTGTCATTCCCATCTTCGGAGCCATCACTCGTGCTAAGTCATTGCGCGTTCGCACTGCCATATTGATATACCCCCTTTTTGATATTGTATGCTATTGTACTCGACCAGTTCCGTATAGTCAATAGAAAACCCAGTAAGCCAAAACACTATAGTGTTTTGCATCTAACCTCCGCTTTTGACGTGTTTTATCAAAAATGAAGCGATTTTGTGGGGGCAAAATGGAAAGTAAACGTTTGTTAGTGGGTAGTGATTTTTGCCTGTCTGCGTGCAACGCACAGGCAGAAGGCAGACAGGCATGCTTGCAATGATTATGACGCTGTGATACAATATTCTCGGCGCTTGGCGGGAGAAAGTAGGCGTCCGATTTTCACTGGTCGGAATAATCACCCATCCACCCGTCCCATTCCAGCCTACTGGATAATTGGGTAGGCGCGTGCTGGAAGGCTTTGCCTGTGAGCATGCGCCAACCAAGCGCCACAAGTAATGTCTAAGCCTATTTCATCAGCCTGAATACGCCTACACGCCTTTCTTTTATCCATTTGACTACCTTACCTATACCACCATCCTATCGCTTCATACACGGCGAATCTGTGCGTCCTGAACCATATCCAACGAGACATTATCAAATATACTTGAACCTTTGTCCTCGATGTGGTATTCTCAATGAAAATCTTTCTATGAGGGGACAGATAATGTGCAAAAACCGTTATTCGCAATTTTTCCAATGGCTCTTTGTTTCTCTCTTTTTGTGAGTGCTTGTAGCAACAAGGGCTTAGAAGGAAAACTCAACCTGATTGAACAGAAGGTTCTTGATGAGACAACATTTGGGAGGCAGATAGGGGAGTATATGAAAAGCAAAAACACGCGCTATATTCTTGACCCAAGCCTTCCCTACCAAGCAAGATACTCTATCGTTGATGACGCTATCCATTACAATCCTAAATTCAATCCTTCGATGAAACAGTGGAAGCAAGAACTTCTGTGGGGACGACCATTGAACACAATCTTAAGATTTCATGAGGAACTTCATAGGTCACAAGTCGCTTTCTCAGGGAGGGGAGCATTCTTTAACTTTTTCAGGGAGAATGGGGAGATTGACGAACAGATGCTCCCAAGTGGTAGAGCAAGCTATGAATTTACATTGAAAGTGCCTCGTGGTAAAGAAGGAAAGATATTGAATTTCGCTGGTTCTCTGGTTGGATATCCGATTTTAGACATACAGAAAGCGGGAGAAATAGTCCGACAAAAGATGGATGAAATGAATGCACCAGAAAGGGAACAACTACTGCTAAAAGAGATTCACGCTTATCTCGGCTCTGACATTGCTACTGCCAAAGGTGTCTATTCTCAATTGTATGAGACTAAAGGGAAAAGTTATGAGAACCTGCCTAAGATGGAATTCCCTGTTTTTTCCAACCTTTGCGATTTAGTCATAAAACTGTATGGCTTCTACAATGGTAAACATGATGAAGTGTGCAAAGTTGTAGGGAAATCCAAGTCAATCGCGGACTTTCAACACAGAGTGACAAGCATCCTATCATCTAAGGAGCTAAACCAAAAAGTAGATGCTTGGATGGAGACAAAAAAAGAATGGGCAAGAGAGACCATAAGAATAGCTGAAGAGGTCTTGAAATAAAGGAAATAACACGGTGGAACAACCAAAAGAAATTCTCATTGCCGATTTAGAAAAAGGCGTCAAGCTCAAGTCGCCGACTGCTGTACATCGCTATCTGGCAATGAGAACAGACTTTGCTATCCGTGAATGGGAACTAAGTCCATCAAAGTTCGAGGATAAATGGCGTCTGGCATTGCTATTGATGGAAGGAGAAGCCCAACCACATCACATTATTTCTGTGCTAAATGGTGGTATTCTCTATCCGATGGGCGGTAGAGACCCCGTATTCTGTTCTAAATGTACTCATGAAATGTCTCAACTTACTGATGAAATCTGGATTTGTGGACATTGTGCTGGAGACACACGGCGAAGCCGTAAGGCTTCGCCTGTGTGCTCCATGTTATTAAAAACATTTGAAGTTTTTCCGAAGTACAGAGTTTTATCTTTTGCGGTTATGCTTCGCGTAGCTCAATGGTAGAGCACCCGCGCCGGTTATGCCGGGTATGCGGGAAGGTTACTAGGTTCAAGTCCTGGTCGCTGCGTAGCTCAACGGTAGAGCATATCGTCGTGCCGAAAGGTGGCGTGGTAGGTTATCAGGTTCAAGTCCTGGTCGCAATTGCATGGCCGCGTCTTTATTTCGATAGCGTCGGTAGCTTATGAAGGCTACTCTACTTAGCCCGACGCCGATTAGTTCTATGTGCAAAATTACGTGGGAAGGGCGTTACCCCTTCCCTAGCGCGGTGCGATGCGACCGTAAGCGGTCGCACGCCTTCCGCGCCATCTGTGTTAGTTATCCAGTTCCACCGTGCTGATGTCACCGCCTGAGTCAATGCCACTTCGCAACTGCATCACAATGTTTCCGTTGAATTGCTCGCAGATTTCCCTGCAAGAAATTTCTGTCTTTGTGCCATCGGGTTCCACCAACCATGTGTTGAGCTTCTTATTCATCTGAATTTTACGCTTGCCGTCCCCGTTGATAGGTGTGTCGTCTACGTCCTCAACGGTATCCTCTACTTCGGCTTCGGCTTGTTTGCATCTTTCTACGAATTCATCCATTGTGCCAAGCGGTTCTTCACGCGTTGCTGAAGAGTGCGCGTCTTCTTCAGCAACATCTACCACCATCTGCGCAAGCGCATGGGCATCCAGTTCCGTCTCCGCAGTTTCGCTGGTGATGATGCGGTGGTGTAGCTTTCGTCTGTGGGTATCTAGACGGCTCAACTGCCCGTCAGCACAAACGTAGTAAAGAATTGGTCGGTTCTTGTATCCAAAGAATTCGTTTCCCAGCCAGTTCAATACTTTTACTGGGGGAGGAGCATCCAGGGTAAGACATGCGCGGAGAATACGTTTTTGAAGTGCCTCGTCTTGGTAAAGTTGGGATGCTTTTATCAATTCATCGGAGACCTCGTCATCTCGTAGAAACTGCGCTCCTTTTGCTCCAACCTTCTTGAAGCATTCGGGTCCGATACATCTGGAAACTGACAATTGGTTGGTGAGCGTCCTATTGCAGATACAGCACGTCACTTGTTCATCTGATGACGGGGTATCATCCCCGCCATCGTCGTCATTACCGTTGGTCTCAGCATCACGCTTGCAAGCATCGAATATCAATAACCACTCACGCCTTGAATAATCCGATGAATGCTTCTGTTCTAATTTGCCATCCCGTACCATGTCGTTGATTAGAATGTCCAACGTGAAGTCTGGTACAATTTCCAGACATTTGCGTTTGGCAACTTCCCAGTCAAATTCTGCTTTCAACTGGGCTTTATGCTCAAATGCCTTAATCTCTGGAAGTGGGAGCAACTGACGAGCTGCGTTCCGCTTTGCCAGTTCAACCGCTGTAGTGGAAGAACCGTTCGCAGTTTTGCCCGATGCTCTGGAATTGTTTCCACGGTGCCCGTATACGATAACTGTGTGGGTTTCGTCGTGTCTCGATGCTTCGAAGGTCACGCCGTGCTTATCCGCCAGCGTCATGATGCCTCGATAACTGATGACGTATTCACCATTCGAGAGAACGTGAACTAAATCGCCGTTGGAACGTCCCTCGATTTGGTCAATGTCTAACTGCTCACACTCTTGAAACGGGTTGCTGGTGTCTAACTGGTGGTGGACCGGGGTTTGATTATCCCCGGTTCTGTTGTTACCGTTCAACTTATCTTGCAATGCCTTCGCCGTCTCAGTTCCGCATTCATTGGTAATCTTGGAACCGTTGCCATCGGCGTAGAAGTCACGAATTGCTTGCTTGTGGATGCAGTCTCGCTTGTAGTATGCACCGCATACGCAACATATCTTTCCGTTCAAGTCTTGCCAAACAGTTGTGTATACTGTGCCGTCCGTCACAATCCATGATGCCTTGATGCGCTCGTTGTGTTCCTTTTTCTTGACAACAAGGGCTGGCGCTTTCTGTTCTCGCTCTTGCGCTACCATCAAAGAGGCTATCATGTGTTTGCAGAACACAGTTTTCTTACCGTCCGGACACGTGCAATTCGGATTTCCGTGATTAACCTCGACCGTGTAAATCTTTTCATCGCTCTGACTGTGGACGCGATATAGACCTTCTTCATGTGAGACCTCATTAACCTTGTTGGTCTCGACCAAATTATAAGCACGCGCTATGCGTCGTTGGGTGAAAGGATGGTCAGGGATACCGAGTTTTACCGCCGTCTTACTAATTTTCTCTTGACTAATTGTTGATTTCATTGTTATAATATCTCCATAACTCCAATATATATTTTTTTCAACAACAAAACCTCGTCGAGATAAACACTGTTGTAGCAGTGCTTGACGGGGTTTTGTTGTATATACCGATGCAATATGTGCATCATTGGTAATTACTTCCCGTTTTGCTTGTTCGGGTCGCCTACCTTCCCCTATCAACTATTGCGTTGGTTATCGGGGTTCGTGAGATGCAAGAGGGAATCTTGATTTCCCTCGCCTTCGCGGTGCGATTGAAACCGCGGTGTTTTGGTGAAACCAAACCTTCCGCGTTCGTTTCAACGCCTTCCGCTCGTGTTACTCTCACTGGCACTTACAAACAAGTTCTTGATTGTTACCCCTATATTATACATTATATCTGGTCATTTGTCAAGGAAAAAATGCACTATTTTTGCCTTTTTTCGGTTATTTCTGAAATTATTTTTTCTCTCTCTACCAGCCGAGCGAGAAAATAACTTGCGCTGACATTTCCTTTCTTTCCTTGACTTTTCAACCATTCCCACAAATCCGTTGGAAGTGTTATATTTAGCCTTGTAAGATTCTTTCCTGTTTGTGTTGTTTTCATGCCTATATTATACATTATATTTCCGTGTTTGTCAAGCAAAAAATTCAAACACACCTTCCTAACGTCTTGTGTTTTGTCTTTTGCCGCGGAAGTGGAGCGCACAGTGGAGCGCACAGGTGAAAACTTTTCGGTTTCACCGTGTGCCTCAAAAACCTTTTCGTGGAGTCCGACAAGCGAACGCTTAGGCGTTCCGCCGTCGGCTCCATCACCGTGTGCCTCCATCGGGTTTCCCGATAACACCGCGTGCCGACGCAAGCATTCACACGCCGCAGTGGAGCACACAGGCGAAGCCTTCGGCTACTGAGGGGCGCTGCCTGACGGCAATGCCGCAGGCAAGCACCCTCAGTGTGTCTCCAGTGGGCGTAAGCGGAACATCAACCCAAATGTTTTTCAATGAAAAATATAAATCTGCCCAACTTGAATAAAAACCACGGAGTGGTTTTCTGTCTTGGTCGCGGAAGGCTTCCGCTTTCAGCGGATAGCACCGCGCTTTGTTTAAACCGCCGTAGGAGAGAGGGGCATTAGATGTCCAACACGAATAAACCGTCGATCCCCTCCGACAAGGCGGAACCGCGACATTAACCGTGAACACAACAGACCTATCGTCGCGCCCATTAACCGTGAACACCGCAAACGGGCTTTTAAGAAACATCCAACACGAAGGGTTTTGTCTTTTGCTTTGTACGCGGTGCGATTGACGGTGAAACGTCAACGCCTTCCGCGTACGACGCATCCTCTACCACCGCCGCGCTGTGCGATGCAGTGGTTTTGGTTTGGCTTGGCTTTTGCTTTGTGTAGGCTTTTGTTTTTGTGTAGGCTTTGTCTTTTTTATCCGGTGTGATAGCCATGCGTAGCAACACGTAGAATTGAATACCGCTTGACTGGAGAACTACAACCGTGACCACTTTGCGACGTGGAAGCGTAGAAGGCGGCAAAAAAACACACAAACCCACCTTACCCGACGTCTTTCCAATTGGGGTGATATTGAGTGAGATGTGGATTGGGATGAATGAGATGTGGTGGAACACACAGGCGAAGCCTCTCGGTGGAGGCGCTTGCCTGCGGTATTGCCGTCAGGCAAGCGCTCCATCGCCGTGTGTCTCCAGCATTTCTTTTTTTCGGCTTGCCTTTTGCGACGCAAGATGTGATTTTACATGGAACGTGGACGGAAACCAACGCTAACAACCAGATAGGGCGCAAAACTCGGAAAGAGAATTACCCCCCAGTCCGCAAAGCGTGACAGCCATTGCTGGAACTTGCGCAAGGCGTGGATGAACGCAGACGCAAGGGCGCAAAACGATAACGGAAAGAAAAACGTGATTGGGTGGGTAAGGGGGCCGCAAGACGTGAAAGCCATTGCTGGAACTTGCGCAAGACGTGGATGAACGCGGACGCAAGGGCGCAAAACCCGAACGGAGAACAAGACGTTCTTGGGTGGGAAGGGGGGCCGCAAGACGTGAAAGCCATTGCTGGAACTTGCGCAAGACGTGGATGAACGCGGACGCAAGGGCGCAAAACCCGAACGGAGAACAAGACGTTCTTGGGTGGGAAGGGGGGCCGCAAAGCGTGACAGCAATTGCTGGAACTTGCGCAAGACGTGGATGAACGCGGACGCAAGGGCGCAAAACTCGGAAAGCTTGGCGCGTGCCGCGATGGTTTATCATCGCGTCGCACGCGACAAGAAGTTTCCCTTCAACGCTATTTTCTTTCTCCCGGGGATTTTGTGTTCAAAAACCTTCTCCTTTTGAAACACATGGTAATACTACAAAGAAAGCCAGTTACTATCAGAAATTGTTACGTCCACAGCGGCTTTTTTGAACGCTTTGAACCACGCGACATTTTAGATGTCATCTCCCGTGTTTGCGAATTATGCACCAGTATCTTCAAACAAGCTGGCATCACGCTTTACTTGGTCTTTCTCCGCAGTATTTCCTCCAGGCGTTTCTGGTATTCCTTGTTTTCCGGTACCAATTCAAGAGCGCGCAGTATCTCCTTCTCGGCTTCCTGGTATTCTCCCCTTTTGTAATAGACATAAGCAAGCGCATCAAGGTAATCTGCTATCGGTTCTAATTCGACCGCTTTTTTTGCGAGTTTGAGAGCTTCATCAAGATTTTGACCCTTCTGCGCATAGACCCATGCCAGGTTGTTGTGTGCGCCCGCATAGTTAGGATCGATTCTAATAGCAGTTTTATACTCAGCAATACCTTCATCAAACTTGCCTTGGTAGTTATAGGCATTTCCCAGATTGGAATGCGCTTCCGCATTGTCAGGCTTGATTCTGATAGCCGTTTTGAACTCCGCAATCGCTTCATCAAACTTGCCTTGCTTGGCATAGGCAACCCCCCAATGGTTATGTACTCCCGCATGGTTAGGATCGATTCTGATAGCCGTTTTGTACTCAGCAATCGCTTCATCCAGCCTGCCTTGGTTGTCGTAAGCAACCCCCAAATTGGAATGCGCTTCCGCATTGTCAGGCTTGATTCTGATAGCCGTTTTGTACTCAGCAATCGCTTCATCCAGCCTGCCTTGGTTGTAGTAGGCAACCCCCAAATTGGAATGCGCTTCCGCATTGTCAGGCTTGATTCTGATAGCCGTTTTGTACTCAGCAATCGCTTCATCCAGCCTGCCTTGGTTGTAGTAGGCAACCCCCAAATTGCTATGTGCTTCCGCATCGTTAGGATCGATTCTAATAGCAGTTTTATACTCCGCAATCGCTTCATCAAATAGGATTTTAAACGTTGCCTTCATATTGTATCTCCTTGTATTGATTGGTTTTTGTAATTTTTGCCGAAGTTCTGTAATATTTCCATTAACGTTCCGGTGGTTTGCGAAGACGTAAATCTTACCGCCATAGTTCAGGCTTTGCGTCGTACAGCCCGGCTCTCGTAGAGATATGGGAGTACATCTTAGTACGCTTCACTCATTGGTTTACTTCGTAGACCAATGGCAAGATACCATAATATTTCACCAATTGCTCTGATGATTTGTGGTCGGTCAGAAATGCCTACCTTTGTGACCAATGACATCATATCATTAGAACGTAGATTTTGTAAGCGTTTTTTGCTAGCCGGCCTAATCTTCACAACTTCTATCTTCGCCATCCTTCGATGCGCCGCACCTCTTGTTGCCCCCGATTAGAACGATTTGCTTCAATCCCTTCTGTAAATCCGGCCGCATGGAGCACACAGGTGAAACCTCTCGGTTTCTACGCGCGTGCTATCGCACGCGCTAGTGTGTCTCCAGCGACTTCAATTTCTCAAAAATTGGATCTCCTTCTTTTACGATTCGGTCAGTCTTTTTGATTTTCATATTCAAACCTCCTGAATTTCATGGTATAGTTTGCGTATTTTGTCAATGTCCAAGTTGCCCGCGTGCGATTGCACGCGCTAGTGTGTCTCCAGTGTGACCGCATCACCGTGCGCCTCAAAAACCTCGGTTTCACCGTGTGACTCCAGCAGTTCTGTTCTTAGTCCCATGCTTCTCTCTCCTCCCTGATGTAACCCCCGTCAAGCTCCCTAACCTCTCTTTTCCCTGTCGTAGCGGGATTGGTTAGACCTGTTAGACCTTTGTTAGACCTTGAAAGGCAGGTCTAACACCTTCCAACGCAAGCCCAGACTGGTGTTGGGAAATCGTGTTAGACCTGTTAGACCTTTTCCACTAAAGTATTCTGAAAAAACATGTACGCGGAAGGCGTTGCACTGTAGTGCGTGCAATCGCACCGCGTAGGGAAATATAAAAAAGTTTCGCCCTGAAGGTCTAACAGGTCTAACACACTCACTGTAATAACAGTCGTAGTGTGGTTTCAGGCGTGTTAGACCTGCCTTGCAAGGTCTAACAAAGGTCTAACACACTCACTGTGGTGATAGTCGTAGTGCGGTTTCGGGCGTGCGCAAAGGTCTAACAAAGGTCTAAACTTTGGGCTGAAAGACATATTTCCACTTATTTCTATACTTCTCCGCGCCAACGTCGAAAAACTCTCGCAGATTCTCGATGATATTCCGTAAATGCATACTGAAGCTCTTTGTGCTCTTGTAGGTGAACGAGATTCCTTCGGTCTGCGCGACGATTTGGAAATCATTATACAGCATACCTGATGTTACCTCTCTCCCTACATTCTCTGGTTTTGCTAACCACGCGTCCAGACAGAGGAATATCGGGTCGTCCTCAAGGAGAAATTCACTCTGCGCTTTATCCATCTTTACCAACAATGACGTAAGCATATCGCCTTTGTCGTAAACATCTGCTATTCGCCACGCAGTTTTAGCCCAGTCAGCTATGCGAAAAGATGTGGTGAAGCCGGTGGGTTCGGTGGCAAATGCTTCCACAATTTCGTTGAGCTGAAGTAGAAGCTCACTCCAGATTTCGTTTCTCCCTTTCAGAACTTCAGTGATAATCTCGGCTTCGCT
>SDBT01015312.1_pt1 | contig 12189 bp, 21 predicted proteins | sample 2277101 | NCBI WGS metagenome assembly SDBT01 (sample SAMN10404973, study PRJNA504765) | marine sediment metagenome | isolation source: marine sediment core GS10_PC15, 103 cmbsf | place: Arctic Ocean: Southern Knipovich Ridge | collected 2010
CTGTTTGGCTGGCCGGTACTGATGTGGGGGAAGGCGTGGTGCCTGCACTTCCTGACCGGGACGCTGATGGGACTTGGTAGCGCGAAAAGGAGTGAATAATGAACGTTGACATCGTTATGATGGTTGCGATCCTGGCTCTAGGGATCGGGTTGGTTCCCCAGGTCGTGAGGAACTACCGGACCAAGACGTGCGGGGTGGTGTTCAGCACTACTTTGGTAAACGCAATCTCACTCTGGGTTTTGACCTGGTGCTTTTACGTTCTCGGGAAGTGGTTTTCGGTTGGCGGGACGATTTTTCAAGGTGTGCTGTGGACGGCAATGCTCGTGCAGTGGTTCGTGTACTCAGGTTTATTGCAAAGGGAGGGATTAAGATGAACAGTAAGACCGAAGTTAGCATCGACAAGGATAAAATAATATTAGGGTTGAACAGAACGTCTACACTCTCGGTCGTAGTGAGTGGTGATAAGAAGTTGGTGGACAGCGTAGAGGGAGCAGTTAGAAAAGCAGTATCTGATAAGATAAGGGATGATAAGAAATAAGGAAAGGTCCATCTGTGGGGAAGACGATATGCAGTAGAACAGCCTGGACGCTATGCCAGCATTGTGACGATAGGTTCATCGTATGGGTCTGTGGTAAGTGTTCCAGGATAGTCGCCAGGATGTGCCGAGAGTGTCATAATGAGCTTGAACATGGTATAATGCCACCAGTTATTCACTCGCTGCTCCAGGGGATAAAGCGGGAAAGGTCGTCGAAGGACGATGAATCAGGAATATGGGATAACGCAGTGAGGGTGCTGGAAGGGGGATAGATGAGTAAGTGTATGAACTGCGGTGAAGAAGGGGCGGATCTTCCATGAAAACGCCCCAAATTGAGAGTAAGTCATATGTTCGTTTGACTCACAAATTGGGTCTTTTTGGATTCCGGATTTTGGACTTTTTGGGGCGTTTTGCTTTTTTTTTCAACAGTTCTTTTTTTGGAATATCGTTCATAGAGGCAATATAATGGCTTTATTGGCAAATCGAAAAACAGCAAGTGAAGGGTACTGGTATAATGTTTTTATTTTCTTTTTTCTTTTTCGATTGTTTAATTGAAAAAATAATAATGAATAACATTGAAAGAAGAAAAAAAGAAAAAAGAATATACATAGACCTATGCGTGGGGCGTTTTGGAGGAATTTTGAAATGAGGGAAAAGTACAAAGTTGAAGGTGACACGGTTTTTTTCGGAATCAGGTATGACAAGAGAACTGGAAAATTGTTCGTTGGATGTCAAAGGAAATTCACTGAGGAGGTAGAGTCCGTGCTGGAAAGTTACTTCTTGGACCAAAGGAAAGCTGTGATGGCCCCAAATGGATCGAGGGTTGTTTGGAGAACTCGAATCGGATTGGATTGTTGGACGAGAGGTATCCGTAACCTTAAGAATGATTTTACTGTTGAAGAAACGCGGAACTTTGGAAGGTTGACGCGATGACGTCGGCTTCCGTTAGGAGGTAAGATGCTCTTTAGCAAAGCGAACCTGGCTGTAGCGCAAGTGGCCGCGAAGAACTCTCCGAAGCGCGTGCTCAACGGCGTGCACTTCGCATCGGACGGGAGCACAGTGGCCGCAAACGGAAGGATGATTCTCGCGGTGGGGCCTGTGGACCCCGACCGCGTCAAGTTCCCGGACGTGGGCGGTGACGCGAATCCGGGCGTCGATGGCGTCACAGTGTCTGCCGAGATCGTCGATCAGGCCATCAAGAATCTCCCACGGGACAAGACCCCGTCGGCGCAGCACGTCCTGATGACCGAATGCGGCGTGAAGGTCGAGTTCACGACGGTGAGCAAGACGAAGGAGCAGCGCGTGGCCGGAAGGCCGGTGCCTGACAGATTTCCACTGTGGCGCGACGCGCTGCGTAAAGCGAGGACGTCCTCATCGGCCGGGCGCGTCTGCCTCAACCGGCGGGACCTCATTCAAATGCTCGAGGCCGTAGACTCTGCGTGTCCGGACAAAGGCTCCGAGAATCCGGTGTTCATCGAGTTCGGTGGGGAGCGCGATGGGCTCGTGATGAGGTCTTTGAACTATGACACGGGGCAACAAGCGGTTGGGTTTGTCATGCCCTTGGACACCGGAGGCAAATGGCTTCCCCAGAACAGTTGGGTGAAGAGGCTGTTTTCGTTCAGTGCTAAACACAGGAGGATTAAAGACTAAAAAACAAATTTCGTTTGAGGGGTTGACAGAATCGTATACGCCGTATAATGTGGCGGTATGATAAATAAAAAGCTGAAGCGGAAAACTAAAACAGGTAAAACAGTTAAGTCCAAACAGGCAACCACAAAACAGCCAAGAAACATTAAGAAAGAGCCTCGTTCGAAGTCCTCAAAAAATAAAGCCGACCGCCTTAAAGGTCACCGTTGGAAAAAGGGAGATCCCTCACCTAACCCCTCAGGAAGGCCCAAGGGGGCGTTGTGCCTCACAACCGCCCTCAGAGTTCTTCTCAGCCAGAAGGGGAAAACCAAAAAGGAAAAGTACAAAGAGCTTATAGAGAAACTGTTCGAGGAGGCCACAGACGGGAACGCAAAACTCATGCAGCTCATCTTCGACCGCATCGACGGAAAGCTGGCCGACAGAGTGATCTCAACCGATACCGGCCCGCTGGAAGACATCGACGAGGCCAAACTCGACGCCATCATCAACGCAGGAAGGAACAGACCCAGTGACCCAGAATGACCTCGTCCTCAAGTACATCCCTTTAGTACATAGCATAGCCAACCGGCTCAATGTCCCTCATCTCAAAGACGACCTTGTCGGGGAAGGGATGATCGTGTTAGTCAAAAGCGCGGCCAACTACGACCCCAGCCGTGGCGTTACGTTTGGTCAATTCACCAAAAAGACCATTCGACAAGTGATGATCAAATACCTCAAAAAGAACAGCAACCACAATACCGTTTACCTCGACGACAAAGACGATACCGGTGCATCGTACTACGAGACCATAGGCAGGGATGGACAGGCGGACACAACCGAATTCAGGGACGCCCTCGCCCATTATCTGCACCCGGTAGAGGAATGGGTCGTGACCAAACGTTATTTTGAAAAGATGAGCGTCGAGAGTATAGCTACAGAGCTCGGGTTTAATGTTAGCAGGGTTAGTTTGATACACAGCAATGCCATCAAGAAACTCAAAGTCGCTTTTGACTCACCGGAGGTTGCACCACAGGAGGAGGAAGACAATAACCAAAACAACCTCCTCCAAGTGGTGCGTAAGATGATATGGGATGAGTGGGGTGTGGAGGTAGTAGAGATATGAAACGCCACCCCGACGCATCAGGAAATCTTATCCTCAACGAGGGAGACTACGGCCAGGACGGCAGCGGTCTCTGGCACGTCAGACCACCCGGACAGCATCTCGGTTGTATCCCACACCACAAGGTGACCGAACACAAGGACGGGACCATAACCGTGGTGCCGTCTATTTCATTAGCAGCAAGCGGTCAGATAGTCTGGCACGGCCATCTGATTAGAGGGGAGTTCACGGAGTGCGGTAAGAAAACGGAGGGAGGGCAAAGGTGAAAGAGGTAAAAAGCGTACAGCGGAGATATTTTATTAGCCGGGAGGAGTTGGCCATGAAGCTCGGGTTGTCGGGGAATGTAACGCATGTATTCTACAATGACATAGAACCAGGGGTGGACCATAGAGTTGAGATCATTACAACCGAGATAGTAAAAAACGAGTTTGATGGCCCGGGTGAATGATGAACGATAAAGGGTACGAGATTAACATGCGGGGTAACGTAGGCAGGATGGATTCTCCAACTAACGTGGCAAATCCTTTTGATATGAAACCAGGATGGCTGTTCGACCACGACATACTGACAATGATGTGGATAGCACGGTGCCCAATGTGTAAGAAGAATTTTCCTCTGGGTAGAACTCCTGGAGAATCGTATAACCTACATAGGGAGTTCGAAGAAGGGAAGATAGGGTTTGCCTGCGTTGACAATGGTGAATACCACTGGAAGACTGTTCCAAATGACCGGTGCTCGATCAATCGTATTGACCTTACCCCAGAAGCTGCGGAACGATTCCATAAGGAGATGACGTAATGAAAACAATCCCTCAGGACTCAGGCATTGACTATGAGGACGCCAAGTGGCTTCTCAGACGGGTCAAGGAATGGGACCAGAACACACTGCACGTGGCAAGGCAGCGGAAGGTCAGACCGAACATGAAACTGGCAATCGCAGTGGGTAAGGCGATGTTGAAGCGGAGGGATTCGAGTGGGTTGCTTACTCTACCGGGTTAGGAGGATGGTATGACACTGAACGCGACCAGACCAGGCGAAGCCATTGTCACGGAGGTGGTCAATGCTAATGATGGAATAAAACAATCCTATGACGAGCTGTTCGACGCAGAAGAGGAGGCCGTCAACGTCGGTCCAAGAGAACATTCAAATCCTTCCAGCAGAGTGCTGCTCAAGAAAGCCAAAGACCTCGCCGACAGTATCGCTGTGGACCCTGAAGAACCAGTACCACCTCCTATCGTGCTGATCAAGGAAGGAACCGATAAGGAGGTTCCGTTCGTTAAGGAAAAGAAAGACCCCGAACCTCCAACTGGATATGGTGAGATCAAGGTCGGCATGGAAGGAATACTTAACGGCGTGCCCGTGGTCGTCAGGAAGATCACCAAGAAGGACATCGTCATGCGTCCCCTGAACAGGTCGATACGGGATGAGCACGGGATGATGGTTTCGTTCAAGGAAGGTAAGTGAGATGGAAGTCAAAGACGTCGCTGTAACAAAAGGCACAACACACCTCGTCAGCAAGGAAGACTTCTGCCGGATCGTGAACTTCAAGGAGCCGGATGATATCGAGAATCCTTACTACCATTACGAGATCAGGTACGTAGTGGCGACAAGGGGCGGGAAGGATCTTGTTTGCACCCGATACTTCCAAAGCAACGGTTCCGAAGGTGTGGGAGGATTCGTGAATCTTTTGCAGTCATGTACAGGAGTGAAGATCGTTCAATCCCCCGAAAAGAAGGTGAAGATCCTTCTTCCTAATGAAATAATTCCCAGATTGGTCGGGTCAGACGGGAAGATACTGGTGAATTAAATGGCAACCGATTGGTATGTAAGCGGATTATCCGCCGGTGGTGTCGGAACCGCGATATCTCCGTGGACATTCGCTGAGATGATAACCGCCATCAACGACGCGACTGTGTCGGCTGGCGATACCTGCTGGATGAAATCCGATGGGACATACACAACTGCCGGGGCGAGTATTTCGGTGGCCGGTGGAGCGTACCAAGCAAAACGAATCTTCGGGTACACTCTAAATATAGGTGATGGCGGCATGGCGACAATCCAACGATCTGGTGGGGCTGGCGTTTTGCTTGATTGGGACGCCGCGTACTGGAGCTTTGCAAATCTTATCATTGACGGTCAAGATGCCGGCACCATAAATCTTCAAACAAACGCTACCAGTGCTAAGTATCGTATTGAAACCCATAGCGCTGGAACCCAAGGGGGAAAGTCAGGGGCGTGGGTCAACTCTTACTCACACGACAACGGAGACTACGGTTTTTATCTTCCCACAACAGCCTTGAATTGTATAGCTGTAAACAACGGGGACGATGGATTCAATGCCGCAGAGATATGCTGCGTGAATTGCATAAGCAAGGGAAATACTGATGCAAATTACTATAGTGCTCGTGGAGGTTATATCAATTGTATTAGCGACGGTGGCACCAAGAACGGATTCGAGATGGTTTTCGGGAATGTGCTTGCGAACTGCATTGCAATCAATGGTCCGGTAGGGGGAGATGCCGTCGCGTTTCTTAACGCGTCTGCTGGCCGAGCCTCAAACATCGCCAGAAATATTGTCTTCTTTAACAATGATTCTAATTCAAATAAACTTGCATTCATAGATACCTATTCCGTAGTTGATCCTCAGTTCAAAGATCCGGACAATCTCGACTATACACGCACCGGAACAAATCTCGACGATCTTGGCTTCAGCGAGATCGGGATGGTGACGGCGGCGGACTACAACATCGACATCGGGCCGGATCAGAAGGGTTCGGCAGATTATCCAGCAGAAGCGGACGTGGTGGACGGGGTGGTATTCGACAGCGGAAACCTTGAAGGTGACTTTGAGTATCCGGCTGAGAGTGAAGTCAAGGACGGTGTGGGTTTCGGATCGCTAGGAACTGAGTTTGATGGTGACGTTGAACTCCCAGCCGAGGCAGACGTTAAAAGTGGAACAGGTTACGGCTCCGGAGGAACGGAGTTTGAGGGTGAGCTGGTCATCAGCAGAGTAGAATCGCCTATCGATCTGAAGGTGCAGGATGACAGGGTAGTATTGGAGGTAACAGATGAGTAGGAACTACGTGACGAAGAACTGGATTCAAAAGGAGGAGCACGTGGCGGTCATCACCGTCACAGACTCGGCAGGTGCGGCGATAGACGTAAGCGGCTCGACTATACTCATGGTGTGTAAGAATCTTTTGGATGACTCAGTAACCGGATACCAGTTCACTAAGGCGGACGATGATTTCACGAAGAACTACGATGGGGACAGTAACGTGGTGGCCGTTGACCTCACGTCGGTCGATATGGACTTCACCGGGATCAAGTACGTGATCACGTCGTTCGTGATCGACTCCAGCACGAGGAAGAAGGGCATATTCAAGATAGACAACGAGGTCAGTCCGGAATAAGGGGGATGGAGATGGGAATGAACTGTGACAACTGTAGACCGTTGATTAGGAAAAAGAAGAAGATCGGGTTGCTCAAAAACACCAGGTCCAGGATAGGCCGGGTGCTCAAGCAGAACAATATCAAGGACTCGGATAACAGCACCAGGAAAAGGAAAGTTTAGAAAGGGGGCAGACGATGAGTAGAAGAATGTTTTGGCCGGTGGTACTCGCAATGGGGCTCGGTTCGATGGGGTGCATGACGATTGACAGCCTGAACGTACAGAAGTCCCTGCTGCGTGGAACAGGTGATAACGGAATCACCGCAGTGCTCGAAAACCAGGACGCCAACGAGGTTGACGAAATAGTCAAGGGCGTGAAGGACATTTGCAACGACGTGCTGATGTTCCTTGGCAGTGGGAACATCTCGTTGCTCACCAAGAACCAGCTTAAGAACGAACTGCTCGACGTGGTTCTTGCTGAATCGGCGGACTTCGTTAACGACATCGTGTCGCTGGTCTCAGTTACGAACGTCGACCTGGACACAATAGGGCCAAAGAACGTCAAACGCATTCGTGCATTCATCAAGGGAGTGATCAGAGGAGCGGACGAATACAAGGTGGGGGACAGGTGATGAGCAAACGTAGACGTAGTCACCAAAGCGGGTGGCGGTGTCCCCGATGCAAAGCGGCAGGACAGAAGATACTGAATAAAACTGCCACGGGGATCACCAAGGTATGCCATGAGTGTGGATGGAAGGCATGAGGAGAGTAAAATGGAACGAGGCATATTCGGGAAGTTTATCGATGCAATAGTCTGGTTGATGGTCTTCCTCTGCGGGGGCAGCAAGGAGTAGCGATGGGTTGGTTGACAGGTTGGAGCGGACGGTTTCCGATAGACACGCAGAACATCAAGGTTTGGGAAGCTTTGACAAACGGTTATTATGATTTGGCTGATGCACCCGCAGACTTCTGGGCCAACGTCAAGAACGGTGGTGGGGATATTCGTATCACCAAAGCGGATGGGACCACGGAGGTCGCCAGGGAAATAACATCCTGTAATACGGTCACTGAAAAGGGTGAGATCCATTTCGACACGACCGGTATGCTCACGGACACCGGCGTTCAGTGGCTCATCTACTACGGAAATGCTGCAGCAAGCGATTATGCGATCAATGCTACCTACGGTGCAGAGAATGCGTGGGATTCGTCATACGAGGCTTCATGGCGCATGAAAGATGCAACTACAAGCACGATCCTTGATTCTACAGATAATGATAATGACGGCAATAAAGAAGGAGCGAACACACCCATTGAGATAGTTGGGAAAATAGGAAAGGGTCAAGACTTCAACGACCACTATATCGCCGCATCTACTTTCCAATCCCTTATGCGTGGCAGTTTCACTTTCAGTTTTTATGTAAAATCTGATGATGGACGGCCTGGATCGGCACAATGGTTATTCGGATCAAACGATAATGGGCCGGAGATGGCCGTACTTATTAGGATAATGGCCGGTGCCACAGATGGTGGCAAGATATATTTCGAGTATGAGTCTAACAATGTTTCGTGCAGAGCCCAAACAAATGCTAAGATGTTTATTGATGGAGCAAACCCTTGGCATCGGGTTGACGTTGTGGCGGATAGCACAATAGGCGGCGTCGGAGGTCTGAAAATATATTTTGACGCAGCGGTTAGAGTTCTTGATGGAACCTTGGACGGCGACACCTCCGGTTGTGATTTCAGTCTCTGGGCATCGGCATTGGGCTTGGCTATTGGAAACGCAAATATTGACGGCACGCCCGGTCTTGGGGTTAGGGGTTGTGTGGACGAGGTTGTGTTCTCCAGCGTTGCCCGTTCCCCAAGTTGGATAATCACGAAGCAAAATAACCTTAATGATCCTGGCACGTTCTGGCTCACCGGGGCCGCTCAGCATGAGGTCACCGTAGACAGTTTCACCGCGACCCCAGCAACGATACTTTCAGGCACATCGTCTACATTGGCGTGGACAACGTCGAACGCTATAACCTCCGTCAGCATCGACAACGGAGTCGGAGTAGTGGCCGAGGATGGAAGCGTGTCGGTCAGCCCGACCGTGACAACGACATACACGATCACAGCGACAGGTCCAGGCGGAGTGGACACGAGCACTGTGACGGTGACGGTGATACCCATTCCGATAATTGATTCGTTCACCGCCACGCCGAGTGAGGTGGTCAACGGGACTGACGTCACATTGGCGTGGGCCACGACGGATGTGACTGCCGTCAGTATAGATCAAGGAATAGGCGCGGTTTCGGTGGACGGAAGCACCACGGTCAATCCATTGGAGACGACCTTGTACACGCTCACAGCTACGGGACCTGGAGGAACAGTTGTGTCAACCGCGATAGTAACAGTGGGAGATGGGGCACTGGCAGCGGATGGTATAAGAAGAATTTTGGGACGGTATCGCAGACCGAGGAGGTAGGCATGGGAACGAAGAGAGAAGGCATATTTGAAATGGAGAGCATGCAGTTGGACAACACGTGGAAGGCGTATACTCTCCAGGAGGCGAACCTGTACATTTTCCAGTGCAGGGACGACACGAACAACATCAATGTGTCACACCACAAGGTCGGGATGGGTTACTTCACCATCAAGGTGAGGCAGTCGCTGCCGCTGAGCAGCTTTGCTTTGGATGAGGCTGGCGGAACGCAGGTGCTGTACTTTCGCGGTGCGGCCACCAACTGTGTGCTGGAGATTCTGAAACAAAAGAAGACGTAAGAACACGTCGCCGGAGAGAACTTGGTTCCGACCAAGTTTGGTGCTGGTGACAGGGGGGAAGTCAATGTACGGAAAGAGCGCGATAAAAAGAGACAAATTGAGGGTCGGCCTGACACCTTCCCTCTACAAATCTCTATCTTCGTCAGGGAGGACTAGCGGTGTACCCAATATAGTGGACATCGCCGCCCGACTCCAGCGTGACTTCCCCTCGTTTTATTTTAAGGAATAGAAAATGGGTCTACCAATAACAGAACGCCAAGCCTCTGAGATGACCGGGACCGACCTTTTCTACACGGTCGTCAGAGACGCGGATGGTGAGTACGGCGATCCGTACTACGTTCGTCTTGCATCCCTGCAGGCGTATCTTGATGCTGGTGGTGGCGGTAACGTCACAGGGCCTGCCGTCTCTGTAGACAACGCGGTTGCACGGTTCCATGGCACCGACGGAGAATTCATCCAGAACTCCGCCGTCATCATAAGCGACGCGGGGGCTGTGAGCGGCGTAACCTCGTTGGCGATTGGAGGAGCGTTAACTGGTGGGACTACTGGCGCGTTCAGTGGTCCCGTGACCGTTGACGATCTCCTTCTCTACGACACCAACGCTTCACACACCCTGACTCTCCACTGGAACGAGGATGAAGCAGGAGCAAACCGGACACTGAATGTGACAATGGGAGGGGGCGACCGAACATTTGCGCTGGGCGCGAACCTCACCATCGACAGATTGATCTCGGGGATTAAGGACGAGGACGACATGGCGTCCGACAGTGCGGACTTCCTCTGCACTCAGCAGTCGATCAAGAAGTACGTTGATGATAGTAGTAGTGGCGGAGACGTAACCGCAGCAGCAGTTATCGCAGACCACGCCCTAACCAGAGGAGACGGAGGGGCGAAAGGAATCCAGGACAGCGGTTGGGTTCTCGGGGATGATGACGTTCTCACGGCGGCTGGCGATTTGGATATGGACGACAATGACATAAAGAACATCAAAGATTTACTCGCCAAAGACGGAACGCTGAACATCCAGTTAGCTGTAAGTGGAACAGTCTATGTAAAGGGTTCCGCAGACGCAGAAGAAGAAGTTGACTTCATGGAGTATGCCAATGATCCTGCGGCACAAGCAGCATACCCAAGCAATGGACACCACGCCATAACATTCGTAGCCGATGCTCAACTGGACACAGGGAACACTAAGTTCGGTCCATCGAGTTTATTACTTGACGGCACTGGCGATAAACTAACAGCACCCCATAGTGCCGACTGGTATTTTGGGGCCAATCCATTCTATATCCGTTTCTGGTTCTACCCTGATGACACAAATAAAGTAATGCGTTTCGCATCCCAAGGAACAGCAGCTATTCATCAATGGCTATTTTACTGGCACACCGCGAATGGCCAGTTGCACTTCTATCAACTTGGACCACAGTTAGGCGGTGCCAGTAACATTGTAAGCTCTAGCGTAATCTCTTGGTCGTCCCAATGGTATTACATCGAAGTTTCCCGAAGTGGTAGCGATTGGTATCTATTCAGAGATGGAGTCAAGATAGGAGAACGAAACGGTCTTTCCGGTGCACTCACAGACTTCAACGGAGTTCTAACGATAGGAAGTGACTATAACGGACCAGACCTGCAAGGCCAATTGGATGACTTCGAGATTGGCAAGGGAGTTGCAGGACACACGGCCAATTATTCTGTACCTACTGCTCCTGTTCGTACAAATACAAATACAGTCATGCTACTCCACTTTGACGGAGCAGATGAAGCAACAGCCGCAGTAGATAATTCAAGACTGGAAGCGTTCTCCGAAGATACAATAGTAAGCCAGGACACATATTCTTTGGGGGGGTTTGCAAAGCAAACGGATTCACTTAACGATACCCTGACCAGAACTTTGTCGCCTGCAATTGATTTGACAGGAATACAGACATTGAAGTTTGACATCTATTCTAACCGGACGGGTGCAAACATCAAACTTGGAATACACGATAGTGGCGGCACGACAACAGAGAAAACACATACACAAGCCGGTGCGGGTGGGTGGGAGACAGTAACGTGGGATATATCCGGCGTTGCTGATGTGAACAAAGACGATATAGACTCGATCATTGTAACCATTATAAACGCAGACGCAGACAATGAGTTTTACATAGACAACTTCGTATACTTATCCCTAGTAGTTACGGAAGCCAGCCTCGACGTGCAGGATTACCTCTATCTTTCAAACACCGGACTACAGTTGGCGGACACGGATGACAGCCACAACCTTAACATAAAGTGGAACGAGAATGAGGCTTCTGCAGATCGTACCCTCAATTTCGTTTTGGGCGGAGCGGATAGGACGATTACGTTGGCCGGAGACGTTACGTTGAACGATTGGTTTGATCAGGCTGTTAAGCAAGCAAGCAACGTTACGTTCGGCACAATAGGTTGTGAGGCTATCACTTCAAGTGGTGCTTCAACCTTTAATTCCGGTTCAGTAGATGCAGACTTCACGGTCAACTGGAATACAGGGGTTGGGTTATTTGTTCAAGGTAGTAATGGGAATGTCGGCCGTGGAACATCAAGCCCACAAAGAGACCTGCATATAGAAAGTGGAGTTCCAACAATAAGGATGTCGGATAACAATGCTGGCACAGACCAAGCAGTAGCAACTCTAATAGAATTTTATCGTGGGAATAATGCGAATAGGGTAGGGTTCTTAGGGATGGAAAGTTCAAGTAATAATAACTTAAGAATAGCAACTGATTACGCCGCA
>SDBT01015313.1_pt1 | contig 12188 bp, 8 predicted proteins | sample 2277101 | NCBI WGS metagenome assembly SDBT01 (sample SAMN10404973, study PRJNA504765) | marine sediment metagenome | isolation source: marine sediment core GS10_PC15, 103 cmbsf | place: Arctic Ocean: Southern Knipovich Ridge | collected 2010
TTTCGACCTTGCAGCGGCATTTTCAAATAAAAATAAGGGTGAAAAATAATTAAGGATGTGTGTTCGTCCAAATGAAGAAAAACTACGATTTTTTTTCTTTTGATTTTGGAGGACTGATAACTCGTTTTTTATATCCTCTAGGTAATTAGGTGTTACATTATATAACGGTTCTATAATCTTGACTTTTTCATCAGATTCGTTTACTGAAATTATTCCTAGTCCAGATGAAATAGCAACATTACGTATTTTATCCAAAGGAGATTCTAAACCCCCTATATAGGAAAGGTTTACGCCTGATTTATAGATAATTGCCTGGCCAATCGCTTTCTTATAATCACTTAAACCTTTAACTTCAACCGCAAAGATTTGTTTGAAGGTATTGAAACCAAATATGTCAGGTCGAGCACCCCCAATTAATATACTATGTTTTTGATATTCTAAATCGTTATGAATGGGATGATCATCAATCCAAAATTGCCATTTTTCGTTAACAAAATGATCACAGATTATGGATACAACTTTCGCTTCTTTCACATGTTTTAATTGATATAGTTTTATTTAAGTTTTTTTTCTTTAGGTTTAGATTTTTGAGATTTTTTAGGGAATTCAGTCGGAAATCTTTTTTATTCTGGAGTCTAGTTTTTAAAAACTTTAAATAAACTAGTAATTATGGTATATATAATCCATATAGATAAAAATAGGATTTTCTGATATCAGTACAGTTTATCTTGTTGAAAATTGTGAATTAACTTAAAAAGATTTATTGAAGAAGGTGAAAAATTAAGCTCTTTAGAGGATAAAAGCGAAGACATTAAGGAAAAGCATCGTGAATCGATAAGTTCAATAGGCATTAAAACACCAGAAGAAAAATTAGCTTTTTATTATGTAAAATCAGCAAAAGATTTTATTAATATTCAAAAAGATTATGAGAAAGCTTCTGAAAATTATGATAAAGCTATTATCCTAGCTCCAAATTTAGCATATACATATGGAGAATATTCCAAATTTGAATTTTTTAAAAAAAAAGATTGTAAAAAAGGAATAGGGTTGGCAAAAAAAGCTATTGAAACAGAACCATTCAATTTTCATCATTGGACCAATTATGGCAAAATGTTTAGATTAAATAGACAAGATAAAAAAGCTATTAAGGCTCTTAAAAAAGCTTTAGAACTAAATCCAGAACATCTCGCTTCGATGAATCAATTAGGGACTGCATATACAGTTAGTAAAGAATTTGAAAAAGCAAATAATCAACTAATATTTGCTCAAGAAATAGCAAAGGAGAGTAATTCACAGATTTATATGACTTCACTACTCTTTAGAATTAAAAATTACTTAGAATGGGCAATAAATCATATTTTAAGTAAAAATTACAATGAAACAGAAACATATTTAGAAACTGGAATTGAATTAACTAAAGAACTCTATCAACTTAATCCAAATAATAAACAAAATTTTTATTTTTACAGAGAATTATGGTATACTTACGGAGTTTTATACGAAAAAAAAGGAGAATATGAAAGAGCTATAAATTATTTTAATTTAGCTAGTGGGAAAACTTTTGACAAGAAAAATGAAGGTAATTTTAAAGATGTCATAGCTCGTAGCTTTTATCAATTAGCAGTAATAAAAGAAAGAATTGGTGAAGAAAAAACTAAAGTTTTAGAAGTAATCAAGAAGGGAAAAAAAAGATGTCAAGAAAGCTCTGAAATATATGAAAAATTAGATGAAGTAGATATTAGAATTAGGAGAATTTGAGATATAAATATAAATAAAAAAATTCTTAAGATTCAATAACCAATATTAGGATTATTTGATTTAGCTAAATTGCAATTAGAACATAGTACTTGACCATTATCTACTGTCGTCGGACCGCCATTACTATGAGGCTTCTTGTGATCTGCGTGATAGTCATCCCAAGGAACCTTTATTCCACAATTAGGATTTTGACATATACCATTATCTTTTCTGTAGATTGCAATTCGTTGAACTTCTGTAAAACCTCTAGTTGAATCCTTTGGTTGAACTGCGTAATCACTTAGAAATTTAATAAGCATAAAATTGAGACGGCTTTTAATGTTTTTTTTATTATTGGTTCCAGCTCGATTGATACTATCAAATTCCTTGACCTCTAAAATAGAATCTTTGTTTTTTTGTATGTATGAGAAAAAATCTTTATAGAACTGATAGATTTCTCCTTCTCTTCCAGTTACACTATAAATTTCAAGAAGTTCCTTTGTAAAGATAAAATAATTTATAAACCATGACGGTTTAAGAATTTCAGGACATGTAGTATCTGTTATTAGTTTATTCATAAAATTTAACACCTTTTTTGACAGTTTGTAATACTTACTATTTTGGTTTGCGTCTATATTTTTATCAAAAAATTCATATAAGTATTTTGCAGCTATATCAGTAATCCCATAATCACATAGTATAAAAGTTTGAGCAACCAACTGAAGTGCTTTATATCTTTTTAAAGAAAAATTAGTTTTTTTAAAAAATACGTGTTTAGAAAGATTTCTCATCAGGGGTGTAATTGAACCTGGAAATGCATTGAGTTTTTCCCCTGTATTTAACGGCTTACCAGATTGTAATCTTCGAAATAAATTTCTAATATCATTATCATCATAATTTATTAATTCTACTACGTTAAGTTCATAATTATCAATTGCCACTTGGATTTCAGGTGGCAACTTGCTATAAATAGTACTTCCAAGTTGAGAACCTGAATATGCTATTAACAAGGGGTATTTATTTTCAAGGAAAGCCCATATTGCTGTAAGGCGTTGCTGGCCATCAACGATTTCTAATTGATTATTACCCATATCTCTAACAAAAAATTGCGGAAGTGGAAAATTATGTATAATTGAATCAATTAAATATTGGTTTTCTTTAATTGTCCATACACCCTCTTCTCTTTGATAATCTCTATTTACGGTATACCAATCTCTATGTTGCCTGAAGTGAGCAATTGTTTTCTTATTCGGAATACTTCTTCTAATCATTTGGATTTTACTCTTTCTGTATATATTATATTTTTGGTATATACATTTAAAAAATATGACTATTTTAATTTTCGTGAAACGTTTATCGAATTTAAATTGAAACCTATGACTTCACTTTAGGCTCAAAAAGCTTATTTTCATAAAATAATTTGCTATAATTCCCACTTATTACAACCCTGAATCTTATAAAATTAAATATTTCACTCAAGAATGTTTTTCGATCTTGAGAAACACTCCATAAATCAATAACAGTTATCTCTGGGTTCTCAATTGATCTATTCTCTAATCCTTTAATAATATCTTTTAATTCAATTACTTCTATTGGACAATCTTCCCATTCGTGTTCCCAACAAACAATTACATCTCAGCCATTTGGATTATGCTTATAATTTTGAAAATTTTTGCTTTTAAATTCAAATTCTATTCTATTTCTTTTCCAACAAATCTTTGAGCAATACAATCTGGAAAGGTCATAAAATTAATATTCTCGATAAGTCCTGTTTTATTTTCTTTCAAATTTTATAGAATCTCGAATTTAAAGGTCGGACATAAACTACAAAAATTTTATTAACCATATTAAGACTCATTGAGAATTTCATCCAATCTATTACACATTTGACCACAGAATTGGCAACCCATATAATCTATATTCTGTTCTATTTGTTTAATAGAGGATCTATTTAATTTTTTGGAAATTTGTATTTGGGTTTCTATTAAATTCAATTTTTTTACTTTTGCTAATTTCACTTGTTTTATTGGATTTTCACGAGAACACTCAGGATGGGAATACCATAATTCCAATTTTAATTTAATATTTTCTGGAATAATTTTTCTTGACAATTCACCATAAATTTGCAATTGATTTGTATGACTCTTATACATATTCTTACCCGTTTTAAGTTCAATCAATGTCATTGAAGAATTATCATAAGATATCATATCGATTTTACCGTTTAAATAAATATTAGGTTCTAATCTTTTTTTGATGGTAAGCTCATTATCAATTAAAGTAGAGTAATATTTCCCATTATTATCTAATTTTATTAATTTTTGAGTAATTTTAGCTAAATTTTCTAGTTGGGGGTCAATTAATTCTATTATTTTCTGTGCTGTATAAATCTCCAATATTGTATCTGTATCTTCATATTTTAACTCTAATTCTTGTAATAAAGAAGATATTTCGTAAAATTTTTCTTTTAATACCTCATAAACCGCATCTTTAATTGATAATTTTTTCCTCACAAGATAAAATAGTATTTTATCAAGAGATCTCTTAAAAGTATCTTGTATTAGGATATGTATCAATCTCCCCATAATCATCGAATACCGCCATCGAGATGGTTTTATTAATTCGATCCCTTTTTTCTTTACCCAAAATAAAAGTGGAATCTTTCTTTTACATTTAAAATCGTTTACTTCAGTAACTCCAATTTTTACATTAAAATTCATAACAAAAACCTTTTATAATCTTGGTTTAAAATGGATATAACTGGTATATTAAAAACATTCAAGATTTGATGTAATTCTATTGGTAAATTTGGCTTTATTAAGCTTGTTGGATGTAAAAATGAATGGGAGAAAATAGTATTAATAATTTTTGAAATAATGAAATTATTTTTTAAATTAATTTTAATTAAATTCGGATTGGGAATTCCTTTTTCTGGAATATCTGGATATCCGTTAGAGATAAGGCACACTATTGTATGTCTAAAACTTTTTGAGATAATAAAATATGAACCGTTTTTAGGTATTTGAATATTGTCATTAGACATTTTGAATATTTTAAAAGGGATATCTAATACTTCAGCAATGTAAATTTCTTGCTTATTTTTCATAGCATTATTAATGTAGGTTTTCAAATCTAAATTATTTTTATAAATAATAATTATGTTTTTATTTTGGTTGTGATTTTTTATCTTTTCTAATTCATCAAGAATAAATTCACTTGCCTTTTCTTCTATAAAATTGTTATTATTATAGGTAAGTGGAAGAAGAGAATGATTAATAATATGTTTTTGGTTTATTAAAGTAGATGAAAATATACAACAGTATCCTAAATCATAGTGCTTTGAGATATTAAAAGCAATTAAAATAAAATTTTCGTCATTTTTAATTCTCAAATAATTTCTATCAAGACTCCTAAATTTTAAAGATAAATAGATTAACATAAATTGAGTTTCATACTCATCAGATTCTAAAATCGTTTTTAATGTAATAATTTTATGGGGTGCTAGAAATCTCTTTTTAATCTCATCATATATACTTTGGGAACCAGGTTCTAAATTATTGAGAATAAAGAGAGTATTTAAATTAGAGTGATCATTAAATTTTAAATTAAAATCCTGATTATCTGATCCAACATAAAAATTTAATTTTAAATCTTCAATTGAATTTACATCAAAATACTCATTAATAATATCTAAATATTTTTTTAAGATTTGTTCTTGCTTGTCTTGTAATTCTACAGTTTTATCAATTATAATTCGTAATGGTAGCTTTTCATTCATTTGGTTTAAAATTTCACATTTTAATATGTCTGTGAAAGATTTTTCTTCATCTGTAATAAAGGAGTCAAAAACTGGATAATTAAGAGTTTTTTCTTGAAACAAAATCTTTGTTTCAATAATTTCCACATAACAATCGTCAATTAGTAATTTTGCAATTAAATCTGATATATAGTTAAATCTATGTTGAAATTTCTCTTTTGTGTGGTAATAAAAATCTTCCCATTTTTTATTTATTTTTCCTATTATAAATTTGCTTTGCGGAAAATTTAAAACTGTGTCATGTATCTCATATCGTGGAACATAAGTTAATAGAAATTCTTCATTTTCGTGTTTTATTATACTAAATTCTTCCGCTTCACATAATTCATATTTTGTTTTATAGGGATAACCAGAATCTAAAGAGTCTATGGGTTCAGCTCTTTTACTAATTCTACCCTTTGAGTATTTTCTTAAACAACTTCTAACCTCATTTGCTGGTGAATAAACACCGCCAGAATGTATAATAATAAGATGTTCTACATACAATTTTATAAACAAATCAACAGACTTTGATTGGTAAACAGACCATTCTTCAGAGATTTCAACACCAATAATTATTAAATTTGAACTAATTAAGAATGAAAAGTCATCTACATACTCAATTTCTCTTAGTATAATACCAAATTCTTTATTTTCATCCTGAAATATAGAGAATGGAAAATCTATTGAATATTCCCCTTTTCTTATATAATATCTTAATGAATCAATGCTCATTGGATAATCAAGAGAAATTCTATATCTTTTTAAATTCTTTTTATTTATTTTTAATTTCCATCCTGGTATCCAAATCAAAATTATCACTAAATAAAAATAGGTAAATTAGTTTCAATTTCCTTAACATCTAAATTGATAAAATCATTTAATATACGCCTTGCTGCATGTACAGGAATTGGCAATGTTATTCGAAATTGAGAATAACCAGTATAGCACTGAGTTAAATCAAAGATATCTTGTAAATACTTATCAAAATCCAAATCAAAAGATGCTTCTATTTTAACTATTTTAGTTGGTTGACTATTTCCCTGAAAATTTTTAAATGATATAAAATAAGCTTCATAGTTCTCTAAAACAATAGAATCTCCAATTTTTGTTGGTGCGATCCTCCCATCTTTTTCAAAATAAATTCTCACGAGTGAATTTTGATGTATTTCAAAAATTGAATAATTTAAATTAGGACTTTGAAAAGTTTTAACAAAAATATTTTTATCATCATCATAAAGATTTCCTAAAAATAAGCAATTTAAAACTAAATTCTTATTTATCTTTATGATCTTATTTAAAATATTTATCAAGTTTCTCTCAAAATCATTAATTTTGCATTTAACATAATAAATCTTAACTAAAATTCCAATACTGGAATAAATGGCTATTGAAATTGCTTTTTCTTCTAATTGTTTATTAGAATTGATATTAATACCAAGATAGAATTCATTTTTTCTCTCTTTTTTATGTAGTCTCCATGCGGTATATCCTGATTTAGCATATATGCCTAAAAAAATATTCCTAAAATAATTAGTTATATTTTTATTATAACTTTTTAAAAATGTAGAGAAATTTATTCCTTGAGTTGGAATCAGTTTAGATCTTTTATAGAGGTAGTTTTTTAACTCATTAACAAAGATTATATCTTTTTCGGTAAGATTTCCATAAACAAGAATAATTATATCAATATTATTTTTTTGGAGAAAATTTTCTAAAGTTTCCAATTTGATTTCTACATTCGAAGGTGCATTGATTTCTTTTAAATCAACTCGTTTAAAATTGAACATTCTAGAGAAACAAACCCTAAATTTATCTTCATTATTGAGTGCATCTTTAATTAAATTAAAATTTGAACCAATAAATTGTCCAAGATAAATTATCCCTAAAGAAATTATTTCATGAGTCTTTTCATCATAATCCCATGGATTATATCTCTGTATTTCTAAGGCGGGAACTAATGATAAATTATCATTAAATAATTCTAATTGAGTTTTTTTAAAATTTATCTTTCGACCTATTTGATCTTTTCGTTGGAGATAAAATGGGTTTGAAGATTTAAATTTAAAATTTGAAACGAAAATTTCTTTGAGGATTAATGCATAATCAAGAGAAATTTTAAACCGCGATACTGGATCTAAAACAATCTCGTCCATAATTTTTGGTCTTTCTTTAGGATCTATGCGATCAAATCTTGGTTGGGGTCTTAACCTTTCAGGTGGGAAATCATAAGGTTTGTTAGAAATCTCTACTTTTATAGTTTTTAAATCAAGATCTAAATAATCTCCTAAAACATGCCTAAAACAGATTCTTTTTTTATTATGATATTGTACTAAATTTTCATCATTGATAGAAATTTCTGCGCTTGTTTCTGAATTTTCTCTTTTAAAAATTAATCCTGAAGAAGGCATAGATAGTTTACAACTACTAAAAGAATTAGATTTTTCACCACATTTCTCTATTGGACAGTAGTCGACTAAATACTTATGTTCTGATTGCTTTACCATATCTAATAAATCCTTATTTTTTAGTGTATCAATGTAAAATAATTTAACACGTGAATCAATAAAAAGACCTATTCTACCATCAGATAACAATCTTGGGGAAAAAGTAAAACCCCTTTTTAACTCAATTTCGCGGTTTTTATATACATATTCTTCATACTTTAATACTTCATATACTTGTCTTTTTACTTTTTCAGAGATTTTCCAAGTTTGGGATGGATCATTCATAAGAAAATTGATTACAATGGAGCCTAGTAATTTTTCTATAATTTTTCTTTGATCAGAGTTAGTATAATTTAGCTCAAATCTAACTTTTGATTGGTAAATCTTATCAAATTTTTCATTTGTCGTTTTTACATCGTCACTTGAGTAAATATCTTTTCCAATATGGAAAATTGCGATCATTCTATTTTTTCTTCTGAGCTCTCTTACCACAAATCCAAGATCGTAAAAATTAAGATCCACACCTTCTATGGGAGAATATTTTACAATTTCCAATTTCTCACTTAAAGGATTTTTGTCAAATTCAAGAAAATTTAAAAGGATTCCCGTCATTTCATTTACTCTTTGAAAATTTAATATTTAAAATATTAAAATTAATGCTATTTTTGTATATATTATAAAAGATATTTTGAATTAGATTGTAACAATAATAAAATCCGCTTATTTGAGGAAAAATTAACAATTTTTTTCTTTTTGTCTTGCTTTGTCCCTCAGAAAAATCTAAGAATTTTAAAAAATTACGATTATTTGGTTGAATAGATGAGATTATTCTAATTAAATTGTGTTTAATCTGAAGTGAGGTATGAACAAAATCAGAATATATCTCAACATTCATCAAATTATTTTCTCTAATATTAATATTAATTTTAAATAATTTATCATCGATTTCATCATTTAAATGATTCTCTATCTCTTCTGGATGAAATTCATATTCATTAATGTTCAAACTAAAAGTACCAATTATACTCCATTCAAATTCTTCTTTTAAATAATTTATGTCTCTTAGTAGTCGGTTTTCAATTATAAATTCTGGTTCAAGAGATAGTTTTTTAGTCCAGATATAATCATTTTTAAATTCAATTAATCCCTCTTCTTTAAATTTCAAAAGTTGATTATATAGACCTTCCTTAGATAATAACCCACTTTCATCTAGAGATTCCTCTGAGAAATTTTGAATGTAAAAGTCATAAAAGTCAATAAATTCTCCAACTTCTAAAAAACTTAAATATTTTTTTAAGATTTCTTCGAGGTATATCATATTAATTCTTCAAAATATTTTTTGAATCTCTCTTTTTCGTTTGAACTAAAACAATTTTCTATTTCTAGACCACCTAAGTTCAAAAGATTTCCCCTAAATAATAATATAATAGTATTATCATCTTCATTTAATAATTCTTTTAAGCGATTTAAATCAGATTTAAGCTCTCGTGTAATTTTTCTATCAATTAAATTAAAAAAATACCACTTGCCGTTAATATTAATTTTTAGAGGGATATCAAATTTATTATCATTTTTTTTATATTCTGAATTTATTATAATTTGTTCAATTGTTTCGATATGCTGTTCGATACAAGATATAACTATCTCAAAACAAATAGGAAGTTCCTCCCTTAATTTCTTATTCTCATTAGTTTTACAGAACATTACAACTTTATCTAAATCATTTTTATAAAAAGTGCGTGATTTTACAATTTTTCCTTCAGATTTTTTAGATATTAATTTGAGTATTTCACTAAGGACGTTTTTCGATATGGTTCTATCAACTTTAAATCTCTTTACTATTCTATTTAAACATTCTTCTTCAACGCCATCAGTAGTACTTTCAAGATTTCTTGATGGATAAAATTTAAATATTAATTTTAAGCAATTTAAAAAATTAAAAAATTTATCTTTATCTTTACCCTTAATAAAATAATTTAACTCTTGAAACTCATCTTCAGCATCTCTCTCATTATTTTGATGTTTTTCTAAAAAAATTAAAAAATCTCTAATATCAGAATTATATCCCTGATCTGTAATAAATAGAAATTTAAAATCTAATTGTTTTACCAAATCTAGATTTAATTTTTTATAAATCTCTTCTCGATCCTCTGAATAAATTAAAAAAAAATGATCAATTACTGCTTCAATACTGCTTTTAGTCCATTGTCCTTCATCTTTTTTTTTAATTTGTTGAAATTCAATGTAATTATCAAATATACAGTTTATATCTTCTATTATATTTGATGGACTTTCTATTATTATAAATCTAAAATTCTTTTGATCAAGATTTTCCATCAAACTTAATAATGTACAATAATCTTGATAATTGTATCCTCTTTTACTATCTGTTCCACTTGAAGGAATGGAAAAAACCTTTTTATTATATTTATTTTTATTTACAATTATTTAGTTCTTTTAAATTTAATTTATTAGGAATTTAATGAACAAAAATCTATAACTCTGAATTTTTATAAGTTAAATAAGGTATATGATTTTTTATAATTTTACTAAAGTATAATTCTAATCACATTTGGTTTTAATTTTGTGTTGTTTTATTAAAAGGAGAGGATTTATAACTATATTTTAATAAATACTAAATAAATAATTTGATAAAATTGAAAATTTCTAATTTTATTATTAGAATTATACCAAAAAGAGGTAATGATCATCTCAATCTTTAAAAAAAATATTCATGATATTGAATTAAATGATATTAATGATTTAATACTTCAAAAAGTACGAGAATCAACTATTCTGGAATATAAAGAAGCAGATTTTTTAAATCATAACAGGGCAGATTTACAAAAGCAATATTGGAAACTTATCAAAAGAATATGTGGATTTGCAAATAATAATGGAGGAATTCTAATTTTGGGAATAAGTGAAGATTCTAATTCCTGTGCGAGTAATATTACACCATTACATCAGGATCACACTGTTTTAATAAATAAATTACGAGGATTAACAATAAGTCATACAATTCCCTCAGTTTCAATAAAAATTCAGGAAATTTCTACAAATCCAAGTATTCCTGCGGATTATATTTTAATCATTAAAATATTGGAAGCTCCAGAACCTGTAATGTACATTAATAGTTCAGATGGAGATAGTCATAAATATTTCTTTCGATATAATGAAGATACAATTCCAGCTGATCATGCTACAATTCGACTATTATTTTCAAAGAAAAATGTCGAAGAAAAATTAAATGAATATCTTGAAAGTAGAGATTATGGATTAAACTTTAGAAATAGTGAAAATGTTGTTAGTTGGATCTCAATTCCGTTTCAATTTCCTCTAGAAACATTTACAGAGATTAATGATTCAACCATTAGGAAATTAAGAGCTTTTTATGATATTGTTTCTCATGATGATAGATTCCATGGAATCCTAAGTAATGGAAGATTCTCTTATAAAGGTATTTTATTTTTTTTTGAACCTGTTAATCATAGAATTGATCTTTATAATGGGTATTTTGAAATTAAAAATAATGGATATATTGAATTTAAAGCAGAAATTCGCGCCATCGATTTATTCTTGATGGAAAATTATGTTATCCAGGATTTTGATAAATTTATTAATTACTTGTACAATTTTTATTCTCATTATAATTACTTTGGAGATATCTACATTATTTTATCTCTTAAAAAAACTAAAGAAGAATATAAATTAGGTATAAAAGACTTTACTGGCTCATTTATTCACGATAATAGAAATAATTTTTCACCAGAAAATCGAATTCATATTAAAAGGGTAGTTTCAATAAAAGATATAGAATCTGAAGATAATCGCTTAAAATTGTCTAAAGAGTTCAAAATTGAATTACACCACTGTTTTGGAATTGATTGAATCCAATTTTACAAATGTTTATTAAGCTTATCTTCTTTGATTCAATATATTTTCAATTCTAAGTGAGAATTTCCGCTATCTTATAAACCCTGATTTTTTTATAAGTTTCAATAAACTAAACATTTAATCAAGATTAGTATAGTGTTTATACCCTTTCAAACCTCAAAATATCATGATGGTGTATACAATTTGACGTGAAATAACCGAAATAACTTAAAATGACTTTAATTATACAGTGAATAATGAACAAATAACCAAGTGGTCAGATTATATTTTTAAGAAACAAAATGAGAGTAAGCTGTTCAAAATTGCCTTTA
>SDBT01015314.1_pt1 | contig 12188 bp, 9 predicted proteins | sample 2277101 | NCBI WGS metagenome assembly SDBT01 (sample SAMN10404973, study PRJNA504765) | marine sediment metagenome | isolation source: marine sediment core GS10_PC15, 103 cmbsf | place: Arctic Ocean: Southern Knipovich Ridge | collected 2010
AGTTCTATCCGATTATGTCTCGGTAAAACGCAGGTATTCAAGATCTGTAAACCTTGAACGCGACATTGAGATCCCTGACAGTGTGATAGGATATATCCCGACATCAAGAGCTATGGATGGGATGGAGAGGTTTTTGAGGGCTCATTCCCTACAGAATTCAGTTCGTGCCTGGACATTGACTGGCTCATATGGCACCGGGAAATCTGCCTTTGCAAATTATCTGACAGCGCTATGTTCCCCAAAAGGCGATCAAAATCAAATAAATGCAATCCAGATCCTAAAACAGACAGAAAATTCAAATTCGATACAGAGACAGATAAAGAACAAGCTTCCAGAATCAGGGCTGGTTAGAGCCATAGCAACGGCACAACGAGAGCCCATAATTAGAACGGTGATCAGAGCTTTAAATAGGGGTGCATCAATCTTTTGGCAGAATGCTAGGGGCCGAAAGCCGGATGTTTTGAATGAGTTAAATGCATTGGATTCAAAAGCCGAAAAAGGTGCTTTCATTGATAACAACTACCTCATCCATGTCATTGAACAATTGGCTCAGGCATCTAAGGCAGGAGTTTTATTAATTATTGATGAACTTGGAAAAAATCTTGAATTTTCCGCCCAAAACCAATCCATCGATGACCTTTATCTCCTTCAGCAACTTGCAGAGCTGCCTTCCAATAAGGATGGACATAATATATTCATATTTGGCCTGTTGCACCAATCATTCATAGACTATGCGCATGGTCTTGCTTCAGCCCAACGGAATGAATGGGCCAAAATCCAAGGCAGATTTGAAGATGTTCCCTTTATAGAATCCTCTGATCAAATGATGAGGTTAATCGGTCGCGCGATAGACCAATCAAGTGAAGGATTGTTCCGGTCATCAGTATATCGGTGGGCAAAACGATGGCAGAAAGCCTTATCAGGATATGATTTCTACAATCATTTTTCAAAAGAAGACCTAACTTCAATTTATCCACTGCATCCACTATCAGCTTTCGTTTTACCGATACTTTGCGCGAAATATTCGCAGAATGACCGCACCCTTTTTACGTTTTTGGCAAGCGGCGAGCCTGGCTCATTCAATACTTATCTACGTCAAGCCGTTTTTGTAAAAGACAACTTTCCAAGTTTCAAACTACATAAAATATATGACTATTTTGTTGAATCTGCCGGGATGTCAATTACATTAAGGCCGCATTTCCAGAGATGGATCGAAATCCAGTCTCGTCTCGCCGATGCCAGCCATCTTAATCCTGATGTATTGTTAGTTCTAAAGACCATAGGGATATTGAACCTTGTTTCAACTACAGGTTCCTTAAGAGCTTCCCGCAAGACCGTAGCTCTTGCTATGTGCAATGATCCTGACGATAATAGTGAGGTATCCCACTGGAACAGAATTATTGACGAGCTGTTGCAAAAGGGTTTTTTAATCTGGAGAAAGAGAATAGACGAACTTAGAATATGGGAAGGGTCGGATTTTGACATAGAAAAGGAACTCTCAGATCAGGTTCATATTCTTAATGTGTCTTTAGCTGATTTGTTCAATGAATATTTTCCATTAAGACCCCTTGTTGTTCAAAGGCATAGCTACCAAACCGGAACCTTGAGGTATTTTGAAAGGCAATACTTCGATAAAATAGAATCGCTTAATTCCCTGAATTGCAAGAGTCCTGATAGTGATGGTTTGATTTGTTATTGGGTCGGCAAACAAAGAGATCTTAGAAAATTAAAAAAAATCCCCGGTAAAACATCAAATAATAATCCTGTGATCATTGTCTGCGCTTCTGAATTGAATGTTCTTAAAATTGCCTGCCATGAATATGTTGCACTCAAAAAAGTAGGTGCAAAATCCGCGCAGTTGCAGACAGATGGAGTTGCGAGGCGTGAAGTGGGTCAGCGCATTTTATACTCTCAGAGATTACTTGAGGAAGCTTTACAAAGGTCATTCAATATAGGCTTCGGTGAAGTGATATGCTACGGACTTGGTGAAAAGATAAAATTTGAAAACTGGAGTTCCTTTCAGAACTATCTGTCACATACTTGCAATATTATTTACCATAAAGGACCTTGTCTATGGAATGAACTCATAAACCGAAGAGAGCTTAGCTCACAAGGATCGGCTGCAAGTCGTAAATTAATAGAGGCAATGCTTGAAAATACCGGCCAACCACGGCTTGGTTTGGTTGGCGATGGCCCGGAATATAGCATGTTCGAGTCGCTGCTCCGGGGAACTGGATTATATGCTGAAAAGGAAGACGGTTGGGAGTTTTCGATCCCATATAAAACAGATAAAGGAGTTCATCATGTATGGAGGGCTATTGAGGACTTCTGCAAATCTGCAAAAAAAACCCCGAAAAACATTAGTTTGTTATATAAGATTCTTGAAGCACCTCCTTTTGGCGTAAAAAAAGGAATAGTTCCCATCCTGCTTTTATCAGTGCTCCTCTACCATAATGAATATATAAGCGTCTATGTTGATGGAACATTTATTCCTGTATTGGGAACTGAGCACTTTGAGCTGCTGGTTAAAAAGCCTGAGAGGTTTTCAGTCAAATACTTCGAGATATTAGGTGTCAGAGCTGAAATTTTTAAGGAACTTGGGGAAATTCTTTCTTCCAATCCCGCCAAAACAAACGCAAACCTGAGAAATTCAACAATCTTAAGCATAGTGAAACCTCTTGTGGGATTTGTTAAGAAATTGCCATGTTATACATTAAGCACAAACAGCCGAATCACATCTATGGCTAAGGCTGTAAGAAAAGCCCTTGTCGAAGCGAAAGAGCCGGATCAGCTCCTTTTTAATGCACTGCCTCAGGCGTGCGGGCTGCCATCGATAACAGGAAAAGAATCTGATAAAAAAACAATAGTAAAAACCTTTAGAAAAAGATTAGTTCAGGCTCTTAGCTCTCTTCAGACCTCATATGATGACATGCTTGGATACTGCGAGCAACTGATTAAGAAAGCTTTTGCTATCAGAATAGATTCAAATGAATATCGCGGTAATCTTCGTTATCGGGCAATAAACTTGTTATCTCAAGTGATCGAACCTCGATTAAAAAGCTTTATTTTTGCATCCGCTGGCAAAGAATCAGATGATAAAGCATGGATAGAGTCTCTTTTATTGATTATTTCAAATAAGCCTCCAAGGTCATGGACTGATGAAGATTTGATTATTTTTGAGACAAAACTCAGTGATATCGCTAGAAGGTTTATGAATCTTGAGGCATTACAAAAAGAGATGTCTGTGCCAAACGAGGGCATTGATGTGCGCAGGATAACCGTCACATATCCTGATGGTAATGAAATCCATCAGGTGCTTTGGATTGATAGGGGGAATCAGGCCAATATAGATGAAATGGCACAACAGATTATTGAAAAGTATAATTTGAATGATGATGCTAACCTCAAGCAGGCTTTCACCGCCGCATTGGTTGAAAAAATTTTTAGTAAGCGAAGTGATAAGGTTGATTCTAAAGCTAAGCACCTAATCGAGGAGCAGAAAATTGGCTAAGAAGGAAGTGCGTCACATTTTAGGCCTTTCAGGTGGAAAGGACAGTACGGCTTTAGCGTTATATTTGAAAGACAAAGTGCCTGATATTGAATATTTTTTCTGTGATACCCATAAGGAATTACCTGAGACATATGCATTTTTAAAAAAGCTGGAAGTCGTCCTCGGAAAAGAAATAGCATATTTAGAAGCTAAAAGAGGCTTTGATCATTGGCTTGAGATTTTTGGAGGTTTTTTGCCATCACCCAAAGCGAGATGGTGCACTAAACAGTTAAAAATTGTTCCTCTAGAAAAGTATGTCGGTAAGGACCTGGCCATCAGTTATATAGCAATCAGAGCAGATGAAGACCGTGTTGGGTATATCTCAACAAAGGCAAATATCAAGCCCGTATTTCCTTTTATGAAGGATGGCCTTGTGAAAAATGATATAATTCAAATTCTTGAGAAAAGCGGTATTGGAATGCCTGAATATTATAATTGGCGCTCACGATCCGGCTGTTATTTTTGTTTTTTCCAGCGTAAGTATGAATGGGTAAAATTATCTGAAATACACCCTGACCTATTCGAGAAAGCTGTCAAATATGAGCAAGAGCACGAAGATGGTAGGCGGTTTTTTTGGAACGCGAATGAATCCTTGTTGGAATTAATAAACAGAAAGGATCAGATTATTGCGGAACATGAAAAGGCAATGAAACTTAAGAAAAAGCAGGCTCCCAATAGGCCATTGTTTGAAGTGTTGGAATCTGTTTTTGAAGACGAAAGTGACGATCTCTGTTTTGTCTGCAACCTGTAATAAATTTTTCGCATACTATTATATATCAAATTTATATATAAAAATACTTCAAAGGAGGATTCCTTAGATCCTTCAGTCTTCCAATAGCAATAATAAATTGATTATAGAAGCAATGCCTGCTGACCAAGAAAGCATAATGGATTTTAAATCGCTGAGTGATATTAAGCCACTATATTTTTTGCCAAACGACCCTTTCCCCGAAGAGGTTCTTATACCCGCTTTTCGATTGGCGGAGAAGGCAGATTGTATGATGGGCTTTTTCTCTAGCGGAGCAATAGCAAGTTTAGCCCCTGGCCTTGCAACTTATATCAATTTATCTAATCATAGCTTTAGATTGATCATCAGTCCCTTTTTACGTCAAGACGATCTCGAAGCTATTGAAAATGGCTTTCGATCTATAGAAGATGTTGCGATCGATTATTTAGAATCATTGATTATTACAGATGATTTATTACAGCAACATACGCTTAAATGCCTTTCATACCTTATTCGAGTCGGTCGAATAGAGATAAAAATCGCTTTGATGAAGCATGCTTTATTTCACCCGAAAGTATGGCTTTTTGAGAGCGGTGACGATGCAATTGCTGCACATGGTTCAAGCAATATGACTCTCTCCGGAATTAAACGGAATTTTGAACAAATTAGCGTTTCTATGTCGTGGATAGACCCAACCCAACGATATATAATAGATAAATTTCGATATAAATTCAATCGACTGTGGGATGAGAAAGAAGATGAATGCTATGTAATATCCATTCCACGGGCCGTTCAAGAACAGATTCTTAGATCATATCCTACAGAACACCCTCCGAATGAGTCAGAATACCTCGCTCTATATCACAAGGCAATTGATAAAAAGAACGATAACTTGCTTATTAAAGAAATACAGAAAGAATGGTGCAAATTAAAATTTGTTATACCGCAATGGATCAAGTATGAGTCCGGTCCTTTTGGACATCAAGGACAGGCAGTTGATGCTTGGTGCTCAGCTAATTTTCGTGGTATACTAGAGATGGCTACTGGTTCTGGAAAGACAATAGCCGCAATGATTTCTGCGTTTAAAGCTCACCAGGCAAACAAACCGCTTTTAATTGTTGTCTCTGCGCCATATATACCCCTCATCAATCAATGGTGTGGCGAGATAAGAGAGTTCAATATAAACCCTATAAATCTATCTGAAGTAGGTAACGCTGTAAAACGCATAAAATCAATTAATCAGGTTAAACGACGGTTGAGAACTGGAATTTCGGATGTAGAGGCAATCGTAGTCACTCACACTACTCTGTGTTCCGAGGATTTTTTTGACGCAATTTCATCCTTTGAATGCACACGCCTCTTGATAGCCGATGAAGCTCATAATCTCGGTAGACTAGCTTTTATAAACAATCCACCCGAATATTACGAATTGCGCCTCGGACTATCCGCAACACCAGTTAGACAGTATGATGAAGAAGGAACAGAAGCTATTTTCAAATTTTTAGGTCCTGTTGCATTTCGTTTTTCTTTAAAAGAAGCAATCGGGAAATGTCTTGTAGAGTATGATTACCATGTCCATCCATGTCATCTATCTAAGAATGAAATGGACAAGTGGTACGATCTGACTGAAAAAATCAAGAAGAGCGCATGGAGAACAGAAAACGGAAAACCAGATGATTACCTTGCAAAACTTTTCCGGGACAGACGCGAATTGCTTGAAACTGTCCAGAGTAAGATCGATGTTTTATCATCGCTTCTCGATAAACTGAACCTCAATGGCTTAAAGTACACCTTGATTTATGCATCTGATAAGGGGCCTGAGCAACTATGGCAAATAAACCACCTGCTCAGAGATAGAGGCTTGCTCTTCCATCAGCTCACGGCAGAGGAGACGGCAAACCACGATAAGACAAAACAGATCATCCAATCTTTCCAAGAAGGCGAGATACAGGTTCTAACAGCGAAACGCGTGCTTGACGAGGGCGTTAACATTCCGCAGATATGCCAAGCATTTATCCTTGCAAGCACGACAGTCGAGAGGCAGTGGATTCAACGCCGAGGGCGGTTGCTAAGGACCTGCAATGCCATTGGCAAGACCCACAGTATTATCCATGACTTTATAGCAGTTCCACCAGAAATGAAAAGCGAATTGGATACAGATACACGGGCGTTGATACGATCAGAATTATCCAGGATTCATGAGTTCGCAAGCCTTGCCAGAAACGCTGGTAGGGCAGACGGGCCGCTTAAAATAATCGATGAGTTGGTAAATTTAGCTTACTTATAAATATGGAGGGATGAAGTTAATGCCATTAATCCAAAAAAAGATTATCTCAATAATATCTGATCAATGCCAGAATCTGGAAACAAGATGTAATGGTTATAGAAAAGAAATTTATAACAGTATCGCAGATATCCTGCTCCTTGAATGGCAGCATCGTATCCGCGCTATCAATATACAGCAGAAAATAAATGATAAATGTGACGCCACAGGTCGTTTCTTAGCAAAAAATATCGCCCCTGATGGATAATAATGGAATAAATAATGATGGATGTTTAAACACAAATTGCTTTTTTGTAGCTCAAAAGAGCAGTTATAGCAGGGAGAATAAGCATAATGAAACTTCTGCGTGCTGAATTTGAGAATTTCAGATTATTAAGGGGTTTAGAATTACAATTTTCGACCGATGCTGAGCATAACCTAACTGTTATAAGAGCTGCTAACGAAAGCGGAAAAACTACTATTCTCACAGCATTACAATGGGCACTTTATGGTGATATCGCTCTTCCGGGAAAAGGAAATAGCTATAGGCTGCATCCCATTGATTGGAATGCTGAAAAAGGACGGCGAGCACCAGTAACTGTAACGGTTGATTTTGAAGTGACAAATTGGCGTAAAAGCAACAGAGGAATGATAGAGACTCGTCAACAGTATCGCATTGTCAGATCAGCATTTGAAGAGATTTCGGGGACAAAATGGCGCAGACAACCTTCGACTGCGAGGCTTTATAGGTTAACTGAAAGGGGCGCTGAGCCTATTGAAACTCCCGAAGCTCTTGTCAATGAATATTTGCCGCTGAACTAAGGGAAGTGTTTTTTACTGATGGAGACCGAGCCCTCAGCTTCATTGAAGCAGATGTCGCTCTTTCAACCAAGCGTCAGAGAGTCCAAAGTGCAATTCGATCCTTGCTTGGTTTAAGTATTATAGAAGATGCTATACGTCATGTAACTAAAGCTACCTCCGAGGCCAATAAAAAAGCCAAGAAGCTTGGGGCTACAGGTAACCTGAACACTATAGCTTCGCAATTGCAAGAGATCGATGATGATATTGAGAAATTACAAGCCGAATATGAGGATGCGAAGGAACAATTTGCCGCATTTGACGAGAAATATAATGGAATCGACCGGAAAATTGCCGTTGCCTTGCAGAAAGGTGATAAAGAAAAGCTAAAAAAGAGCCTTGAAGGTATCAATAGTGAAATTAAACAGTTGGATAGTCGAATTGAGTCCGCTGAAAAAGATCATTTATCCTTATTTAGAAACGAAGCCCTGGCTATTGATCTGCTATCACCCGTCCTTGGTGATGCCTTTCAGAAACTGACAGACCTGCACGACCAAGGTAAAATACCTAATACAACGATACCTGTATTAGAGGAAAGGCTTAACCAAGAATTGTGTATTTGCGGAGAAACTCTTGATGAAAACGATCCTAGTGGAAATCATCGGAGGTTGCACATACAGAAACTTATTGATGACAGCAAACACGCTGATGAAATACAGATTATAATTACAGAGCTTTATTATGGCTCAAAATCCCTGCAGGATTCTCCTGAAAAAAGGGAATCACAATGGTTGCCAGATTATAAAAGAGTTGTAGAAAATCGAGATGGTCTTGCGATTTTGCGTGAGCAGGCAGGCAAGAAAAAACGGGCTATAGAGCTTGAGATCGACAGACTGCCAGACACAGATATTCAGGGATTGCGTGAAACAAAAAAGAAATATAAAAACCAAAGAGACCGCTTTCTACAAGAGAAATCTTCAAAAGAAACTAAATTAGATAATCTCCATAGAGACCGCAGTTTTCTAGTAACGGAGCGAGACAGACTATTAAGAATGCAGGACAAAGGGACACGTGTCCTCTCAGAACTGACAGTGACCCAAGATATCATCAATGTGCTTAAAAGCTCTTATGATAAAATTACCAACGAGGAACTTGCCCGGGTGAGCGAGCAAATGAATGAAATATTCTTGGATATGATTGGTGCTGACCCTGAACAATTTGCAATTATAAAACGTGCTGAGATCAGCAAAGATTTCGATATTATTGTCTATGGACCACAGAAGAGGACACTTAATCCTGACCGTGATCTCAATGGTGCATCGAGACGGGCACTTACGTTAGCATTCATCTTATCTCTTACTTTAGTTAGTGAAGTGGAAGCACCAAATGTGATTGATACTCCGCTCGGTATGATGAGTGGTTATGTAAAACGCTCTGTTCTGAGGACTGCGATTGAAAAAAGTTCGCAACTCATACTGTTTCTTACCCATGATGAGATTTCAGGATGCGAAGAAATACTCGACGATGCCGCCGGAGTTGTCATTACACTCACAAACCCTGCTCATTACCCAAAGATGCTGGTTAATGACCCTCATTTTACAGAGCAGACAATCATGGCCTGCGATTGCACACATAGAGAAGAATGTCAGCTTTGCCAACGTCTTGTAGATGCAGAAGCCGAGTTTGAAGAATCAATATAGGAGGCTAAGATGGCTGAACGTTACTATAATCCATTTCAGGGGATGGACATCAGCGTTCCGGTTGAATTCAAGGATACTTTTGCACGTTATTGCAGAACCGGTGGTCGAGGAAGCATCGATAATAGCCCTTTCCCCCGGATGGTGGATCTATGGTTCCTATCGGTTTGCATAGCTGTAAGGCAGGACTTGGAACCTGCTGATCTCGGGAAAAGCGAAACCTATAAGATCATTGAAGGGTCAATTTTCGGGAATGACCCCTTGCGGATACATTCTCTGCTGCTGATAGCCATAAAAAAGACCGGTAATGTCGAGATAGTATCTGAACCACGACGTGTAATGGCTTTAGCCAATGGATTGGCTGTAGCGGGTCTTCCTAAGGTCATCGAAATGCTTCAAGAAGGAGATGCAGAACCTATCTGGAATATATCCGACGGATTAGATTGTTTAATTAGAGATAAGAAATAATTCTATTCGGTTATCCGCTAATTTGTATAAGGGGCATAATTGCATGAAGATTAAACACGAATTTATGGAAATTAGGGAACTGAACAAAATACGTAAAACTATTCACCTCAACCCTGCTTGGCAGCGCGGACCGGTTTGGTCAGTAAAGAAAAAAGCTCTGCTCGTCGACTCGATTTTGAGGCAATACGACATTCCCATGATCTACTTGCGTGTATGCAAGCCTCAAATACCATTTGCTTATGAGGTCGTCGACGGCCAGCAACGATTGCGTTCCATATGGGATTTTATCGACGGTAATTATGCGCTTACCAAGGGTTTAGAGAAAATTGGTAATGTCGAAATTGCTCAGAAAAAGTATAAAGATTTATCGAAGGCCCTCCAGAATCGAATTAATAAATTCAAAGTGGTCGTAGCCTTTGTTAAAAATGCCCGTGAACCCGAAATCTCAAGACTCTTCTCTCGCATGCAGATGGGTGTCCGCTTAATCCCAGCGGAACTTAGAAACGCTGTCCAAACAGGCCTACGACATGCTATTGATGGTACCGCGCGCTTGAACCCATTTTTTAAGAACTCACGAATTCCTCCAGCCCGCTTCAAACACCAAGACTTCTTAGCACATGCCTTTTCTATCTGCAAACATGGAACCCAGCGCGACTTAAAGGCTCCACAGTTGATGGAGGATTATACCAATATCACGGATGACAGTATCTATGCACCGCTAATGGCGTACACACACGAAATCCTCGAGTTCTTAAATAAGGTAAACGTGCGAGCATCAAAACGAATTACTCAGAAATGGATTTTCGTCGATCTATTCTACCTTCTCTTTCATAACAGGTCAAAACTTAAGAAAATTAAACCTAAGGACTTCACCAGGGTTTATTTACAGTTTGATAAAGACCGACTGAAGCACAACGCTGAGCCTGAGAGACTGCTATCGAGGAAGCCGACCCAACAAGACCAAGATCTTTATGACTACATCCTGGCCTTTAAAATATCCGGAGGCGAGCGTAAAAATCTAGCGCAACGCAACGAAGTCCTGAATCGCCGGTTTAAAAAATTGCTGGGAGGATGATATGCCATTAGAGATTAAAGATATACCGAATGAACTTATAGAAAGCTATCTTAGCAGTAAATGCGGTTTTTTCGTAGGCGCCGGTCTCTCCCGCGGGGCAGGCTTTCCTGACTGGAAGGGCTTACTCAATGGATTGATTGAAAGAGCTGAGGCTGACAAATCTCTTTCGCCTGAAAGAGCAGCAGAATGTCGTAAGCTTGCGGAGGACCCTAACAAGTACCTCATGCTTGCTGAGGAGATGAAAGATGTTTTGGGCGTTGAGTTTAAAACTTTCATTGAAGAAATTTTCGCAAATGACGAAATAGAGCCCCGTCCAGTTCATAACCTATTGGTGACGCTCAAAATAAATAAATTCATTATTACTGCAAATTACGATCTCTTAATTGAAAAGGCATTTGCAAATAATAGGGTTTATACGACTTCCTATAAGTATTATGAGGCCCATGCAATTCAGAGACAGCTTTTCCGCCGAGATTTTTTCCTTTTAAAGGCTCATGGCGACGCTAAGACTGCTGCTGAGAACATTGTCATGACAGATAAAGACTATCGGCGCCTTCTTTACCAACAACCTGGTTACCAGAGTGCGCTGCAGTCTATTTTTACTATGTATTCGGTTATCTTTATCGGCTGCTCACTTGAAGACCCTGATTTAAAGCTTCTTTTAAACTACATCAACGCGGCCTTTCCTGAAGGTGGAATTCCCCATTATGCGCTGATGACGACAGAGACTACAAGTGCAACCGAGCGCGGCCGCTGGAAGAAAGATTATAATATGCGAATTATCCAGATATCCTCGGAAAACGACTACGAGGACATAGATACATTTCTAAAAATCCTCCACGAGAAAGAAAACGAGCACTAAAGCAAGCTGCCGCGCATTTTGGTATGACGGCGCACATCATATAAAAGGCATGCTGGCCTATGGAAATTTCTAAGTGGCAAAATCGAAATAGACATGCAGACGAAGCAGAGGAGGAGATATGCCTGATAAAAGCTGTGGATTCATCCACTTAACAGATCTACATTTTGGGAAAAAGGATCTTACTTGGTTCTGGCCGAACCTCAGGGAGGAATTCTACGAAGATCTGAAGTGGTCTCATGACTATAGCGGACCATGGGACCTAATTCTGTTCACTGGGGATCTTGCTTTTTCTGGGAAAGAGGAAGAGTTCCGCGAACTCGACACAGAGTTGTTGGAACTATCCAAATTCATAAAAAATTTGCAAGGATACGAACCGGCCTTTCTACCTATCCCTGGCAACCATGACATGCAACGGCGGCCGGAAAATGATCCTCTTCTGAAGGCATTGAAGGATTGGCATTCTGATAAGAGTGTCCGGGATGACTTTTGGAATGGCAGCTTCTATGACCCTATCAAAAAGGAAGCTTTTGCCGAATATTAAATGGGGTCAAGTCTACTGTTGACCCATGTCGAAGAAAATGTTATATATTAAAACATGTCACGTCCACTTAGAATAGAATATCCAGGAGCATGGTATCATGTAATGAATCGTGGAAGACGCTCCGAAAACCTTTTTTCAGATAAACATGATTATTTGATGTTTATTGATCTTCTGATTGAAATATCTGAAATGTGGAATGCAAATATT
>SDBT01015315.1_pt1 | contig 12188 bp, 9 predicted proteins | sample 2277101 | NCBI WGS metagenome assembly SDBT01 (sample SAMN10404973, study PRJNA504765) | marine sediment metagenome | isolation source: marine sediment core GS10_PC15, 103 cmbsf | place: Arctic Ocean: Southern Knipovich Ridge | collected 2010
CAGGCGGCTGGACAAGACTGTCGCCGACCTCACGACCTCCCGCGACGCCGCCGAGCAGGAGCTCATGGCAGTCGAGGAGAAGATCAGCGGCGCGAAGTCCGCCCTCGACACGGCGAAGACGACTACCGAGGACGGCCTGGCCGTCTTCGCGGCGAAGGAAACGGAGGCCCGTGCCGCGTTCGTTGACGCTGTGGCACTGCTCCAGGACGACTACGACGCTCTGGAGGCGAAAGTTGCCGACCTCCACACCGAGGAGGAGCGCGTCGACGAGAAGATCAAGCAGTTCGGGGCCCTCGCCAGTCAGCAGGAGTAGCCGATGTACAGCCACCTGGTGCCGGAGCTCGCTGGCGACCCCGAAGTTATGGGCTACGCCGGAAAGACGCCGGCGCATATCCTGTCATTATTGATCGTACTAACGCGAAAGCGGGCGCGCTCCGACGTATCTGCGGTCGACGTACTGGAAGCACTCGACGACGGTGAGGTCGCTGTCCTGACACCCAAACAAGAGGGGTGGCTGAACCGTCTGACAGCACGCGAGATTGTGGATTTCACGCGCCCTAAGAACCGGCAGCGCCTACGCACGCTGTTCCCGGCTGGGTCGGTTTCACGGCAAGCGATCATCGCCCTGGCGTCGGAGATGGTCAGCCGCGCAGAGGAAATAGGTATTTCGCCTGCATGGCTCACCGAGCACCGGATTGAAGTCGCTCTAGCAAGAGGGTCTAGCGAATGACAACGACAAAACTCTCGTATCCCGCGACAGCCGTTGCTGTCATCTGGACGCCCGAAAGTCTTGCGGACGGCAGCTTCGATTTCAGCGCCGAAGTCTCCAACCGGACCAACCTCGACCTTGACCATATCATCGGGGGCACAATTAAGGCGGGCACCACGCCGACCCTCAACAACACCATCGACATCTACATCGCTGCGACCTTCGACGGTGGGGCGACGTTTTCCGCCGGTGTCTCTGGTTCTGATGGTGGCACTCCGGGCGCCGCCGAGGAGGGTCAACTCATTCTCGTTAAAGTTATCAAGGTCGATGCAACTACCGCCCATGAGTATGAGTTCGGCCCGATCTCGATTGCCTCTCTGTTCGGTGGTATCATGCCATCCGGGTGGTGCATCGGGTGTCAGAACAACTCCGGGGTGGCCCTTAATGCTACGCTCGCCGGGGTTGTCACCTATGACCGAGTGCAAAGCACCAACGCATGAGTTTTCCAAACCGTCGGGCGATCAGTCCAGGGCTTGATGTTCCGCAGAATGACTTCGTTCTCAATGCGGGCGATGATATGGCGGAGAACCTTATCGCGTGGTATCCGATAACCCCATCATGGGAGGGGAAAAGGTTAGTTGACCGCTCGTTGTACGGGAACCCCGATATTACACCTCTTGGAACAGATGTGATCCCGACCAGATCGGGCACTTCTGCACATTTCAGAGGGCCAGAGACATCGACGACCGAAACGGGTAACGGGTTACGCATGACCCACACTGCCACCGCCACCGACCCGCTTGGTAAAATCCCCCTTGCCGGAAACGACTTTACGATTTGTTTCTCCTGTCAGGTCATAAATATGGACGGCGAGGGGCTGTGGGCATCGCAGGGTTTCGGCAATAGTTCAAGGTTCTTTAGACTTGCTGGCACCACCAATGAAAACTTTCTAGAGTTTAAGTGGAGAACGGCAAGCCAGCAACTTACTGTAAGGGTGGTTACAGCTCAACAAAAGACACTAAACGACTTGTTCTTTGTCACGGTAGCTGTGAGTAGAAGCACAACAACTGCCGATATATTCCTCCAAGGCGGTCGGTGGTCTGGAACAGCTACTATCTTTGACGAAGACCACGCAAGCACGGCTACGCGTATCATTTATGGCGGCGATATAGCCAGGTGGGCGCACTGCATATACGCCGACATTGCATGGTACGATGTCGCATTGTCGGCGGAACAAGCGGCTCGGCATTTCGACCCGCTCACCCGCTGGAACTTGCGCTATCAACTCGGGCAGCGGACGTACTCTTTTCCGTCGGCTGCGGTCATCGCCGCGGCTGGAAGTGATATTATTCGCTTGCGTCGGAGGCGCCGTTCCTGTTAAATAGCGCCGGCCTACAGGAGGTTCCCGCATGGCGACATCCAAGACCGAAATTCAGAACTCTGCGCTCGTCAAGATTGGCGAGGCGACCATCGCCAGCGACGTACAGGTTGGAAAGGCCGCCGCGACGCTCAAGCGGCAGTACCCGATACAGCGCCGGGCCCTGATCCGTCGGTACCGGTGGAACTTCGCCATCGAGCGCGTGTCCCTCGCGCCCGAGGCCGCGAAGCCCGCCTTCGGGTTCGACAACAAGTTCCTGCTGCCGCCCCTGTGCCTGCGGATGATAGGGCTCTACGACGAGAACGAGCCGCAGCGGAACTACACGTCCTCGAAGGATGCCTTCAAGGTCGAGGGCCGGTTCGTTCACGCGAACGGCGACGAGATCAAGATTTTCTACCTGGAGGACAAGACGAACACCACCCTGTTCGATCCCCTGTTCGACGAGGCCCTCGCGTGGACGCTGGCGGCGGATGTTGCGTTCGACCTCTCCTCCGGCACGGACGTCGTGAAGATGGCCCGGGACGGGCTCGCCCTCATTATCAAGGAAGCGAAGCGGGCGGACGCTATCGAGGGGACCCCCGAGATCATCCAGATTTCCGAGTGGGTTGACAGCCGCCACCAGGTGCGCGGTCCCTTCCGCGCCGGCCCCATCCTGTAGGCCGCCATGGGTCGCTACAATCCGATCAAAAACTCGTTCGTCTCCGGCCTTCTGAGCCGGAGGATGGAGGGGCGCGACGACCTGGATCAGTACCACCAGGGTATGCGCCAGGCGCAGAACGGGATTGTCCTGCCGCACGGGGGTTTTATGCGCCGGGGCGGGTCGCGCTTCGTGGCCGAGACGAAGACCATGACGAAGCAGACCTTCCTCCTGCCATTCCAGTTCTCCGTGGTGCAGGCGTACATCGTCGAGTTCGGCGACCTGTACGCGCGGTTCTACACGCTCGAGGGTCAGCTCGACAGCGGCGGCCCGGTCGAGGTAGTGACCCCCTACCTGGACACGGAAGTCTCGGACCTCCAAATCACGCAGAGCGCCGATATTATGTGGGTGGTTCATCCGAACCATCCCCCGTATGTCCTCAAGCGCACGAGCGCCACGGCGTTCACGTTTACGAAGGTTGTCTTCAAGGACGGGAAGGCTCCCCTGCGGCCGGACAACCTGGTCGAGGCGAACGAGCTGACCGTGACAGGCGTGGGGCCCACGGGGCACACCCTGACGTGGGTCAACGACACGCTCGACGCGGACGTCACCTTCGACGTTGGCCGGGCCGTCCGCGTCACTACGGGGGCGAACGTGTGGTACTACCTGATAACGGCCGTCACCGATCAAAAGATCGCCACCGCTGACCGTATATTCGGGACGGCCCCGGGCGCCGCGGAGGACGACTGGGCCCTCGGGCTGTTCTCGGACAAGGAAGGTGCGCGCGGTATCACATTCCACGAGGGGCGGCTGGGATATGGCGGGTCTATTGTCATCCCCGATTGGTACGTCCTCTCCGTGTCGGACGACTTCGACAACTTCGAGGTTCGGGACCCGGCGAAGACGGACGCTGAGAACGCGGACAAGTCTATCGCGAAGCGCCTCGTCGCGAGAGACGTCAACGCGGTCCAGTGGATGGCGTCGGCGGACGAGCAGCTCGTTATCGGCGGCGCCAGTACAGAGTTCCGCGTCTTCGGCGGCTCGGGCGACATCATCACCCCCACGAGCACGGTCACGCGCGCGACGACCGGACGCGGCTCGTCCCACGTCCAGCCGGCCGTGATCGACAGCGATATTTACTTCGTTCAGCGGAACGCCCGGAAATTGCGGAAATTCGCGTTCAATCTCGACCAGGACAGCTACCGGTCCCGCGAGGACAGCATCCTGGCAGAGGACGTGTTCGACGCCGGGATCAAGCAGCTCGCGTACCAGCAGGACCCGGACAGCGTCGTCTGGTGCGCTATGAATGACGGGCTGATCGTCGGCTTCACGGTCGAGAAGGACCAGAAGGTGGTGGCGGCGCACCCTCACCTGTACGGCCCCGAGACGCTTGACGCGGTCGAGAGCGTGGCCGTTATCCCGGACCCCAGCGGGACGCAGGACCAGCTCTGGATACAGACCAAGCGCACGATTGGCGGGGTGACGAAGCGGTACATCGAGTTTGTCGAGGCGCCGTACAGGATTGCGGACAAGGGGCGCATCCCGACCGACGCCGAGCTCGTGGAGAAACTAGATCAAGCCTTCTACGTGGACAGCGGCCTGACCCTCGACAGCCCGAAGAACGTCACCGGCGCCACGAAGGCGGACCCGGTGGTTATGACAGTGGTCGCCCACGGGCGCACGAATGGTGACCGCGTCAAGCACCGAGAAGTCGGCGGCATGGTGGAGATCAACCTCAACTCGTACCTGGTCGCGAATAAGACGGATGACACCTACGAGCTCCAAAGCCTCGCCGGCGTGGACATCGACGGGACCGGCTTTACCGCCTACACCAGTGGGGGGAAGGTCCGAAAAGAGGTGCAGAGCGTGTCCGGCCTCAACCACCTGGAGGGGCGCACGGTCCAGCTCCTCGTCGACGGCGGCGTCCACCCGGACGTAGTCGTCGCGAGCGGTGTTGCCACCCTCGGCAGCGCGCGGTGGGGCTCCATCATTCACGTCGGCCTCGGGAACTCCTACTTCGGGGAGACACAACGGTTTGTCGGCGGCGGTCGTATCGGGACTGACCAGGGCAAGAAACAGAAGATACGGCGCATCGGGTTGCGCCTCCTGTGGACGGTGGGTGGAAAAGTGGGCGTCGGGCCTGTCCCGGCCAACTTCGAGCCTCTCCCGTTCGACAAGGGGAGCGACCCCATGGATCAGAGCCCGGTACCGTCGATAGTCGCGGATAAGATCGTGCCGGTCGACGGCGGGTGGGATGCGGACCCGACGGTCTATTTCCTCCAGGACCAGCCGCTCCCCATGACTGTCTTGTCCGTCATGCCGGAGAACACCACGAATGAGCGTTAAGTTCCGGGCGTTTCGGCTGTCAGACATCGTGCGTCTGGATGTGCAGCAGCGCCACCTGGCGATATCGCCGATGCTTTGGAGGCAGGGCCTCGGCCTGCGGCGGATGTTAGGACCGTGGTCCTGGACCGCCGACATTGACGGCCGCCCCGTGGCGGCGTGTGGCATATTGGACAACAGTTACGCCTGGGCCCTCCTGGGGGAGGGGCTGGGTAGGAATATGCTCCCAGTGACGCGCACGGTCCGGGCGGCGCTCGTGTCGCACGCCATAGTGCGTGGGCCGGTCCACGCGCATATTGACGCGAGGCACCCCGAAGCTGTACGGTGGGCCCGCGCTCTTGGCTTTAGGCCCCATTCGGGCATTACGTGGAGGTTCATCTAGTGCGTATTCTCAGAGACCCGGTCAGCGCGACGGCGATAGCCGTTGGGTCAACCGCCGCCGCTACAACCGCTACGACTGCCGTCGTCGCGGCGAGTGGGTTTGGTGCCGCGGCGACTGGGTTCAGTACCCTGGCTATCGCCGGCTTCGGCTTCTCCATCTTGTCCTCCATCGCGTCCGCCAATGCGGCCATCGCGACAGGCGACGCAGAGGCGGCGTTCTTTTTCGCCCAGGCCCAGGCCGAGCGCGTTGCCAGGGCCCGGGAGCTCCGGGACGCCGAGAAGGCCAGGGAGCGGCGCCTCTCGCGTACCCGCGCGCTTCTAGCGGCCGGCGGTGGGGACACCACGATAGGGACCGGCCTCGCGCTCCTCGTAGACCAGGCCGGCGAGGCTGTTACTGAGGAGCAACGCCTCCGGGCGGACAGCATACAGCGCGAGAGCTTCCTGACCGCCAGGGCCGGGAACGCAAGGTCGGCCGGCAGGTCCCAGGCTGGGGCGACCCTGCTGCGCGGCGTCGGCTCCTCTCTTACCGGTCTCGCGCGCACCCCGAGGAGGACGTAATCATGGCGACAGCCACAAGCAGGCTCAAGAAGGGCATCAAAATTCCGGTCTCGCCGATTGCTGGGCGGGCTGGAGGCGCTCGCTCGGCTCTCGTCAATCCCATCCCGTCGCAGGGTATCACGGACTTCGGGCCGGCGCTCGCCTCCATCGGGGCCGGGTTCGAGGCGCTCGCGGAGGTCGCACACGCGGACGACGAGAAGCGCGACGGTATCCGGGCGGTACAGGTCGAGGGGGCGTTTAAGCGGCGCGTGGAAAGAGAGATCAGCGCGCTCGACCCGCTCGCGACCGACTACTTCGCGAAGGTCCAGGATATCGTCAACGGCGGGCGCGACAGCGCCATGGCGGACGGGGGCTTTCTGACCGACAGCGTCGCGTCGAACACGGACAAGCGACTGACCGCTATCGGGGAGGGCGTCCTCACCCTGTCAATCGGGACGCGGCAGGAGGCCATCGAGAAGAACGCAATCGCCGAACGGGGGCAGAGCGCCGACGCGGCTCTCGCCGATATCCGAAAGGACCCGGACGGGTCCAGTCTGTACACGGACCAGTTCAACGGCGACCTTGCCCGCCTGAGCGCCGGCATCAACCCCGACAACCGCCGGGCGTTCGATGAAGCGTTCTCGGACGCGGCCTTGATCGCCAAGGTCGAGGGCTTGGCGGCTGCCGGCCGCGGCGACGAGGCCCGCGCCCTGGCCGCAAAGGAAGCTGGGCAACTGAGCCCGAAGCAGAACCGGGCTCTCAAGAGGAGTATTCGCGCCATCGAGACGGCGGCGCGACAAGACCTGGACGTCGAGAACTCGGAGGAGCTCAAGGCGCTGGAGCTCGACCTGATTAACGGCCGCGCTGGTCGCGACGCGGTCGAGGCGGCCGACGTGGCGGGGCTGTTCGAGGGCAACGATACTAAGCGCCTCGCCATGGAGCGCATCGTCGTCGCCCGGGAGACCAAGCTCCGAGAAATCCAGGAGGAAAAGACCCTGATCCTCAGCAAGGTCAAGTCCGGGACGGGCTTGGACACGCAAAAAGAGGTGGACATATTTTACGGGATGTCAGTGAAAGCTGCCAAGCCTCGCCTCGACCTGTTGAACGAGGACCAGCGCGAGGCGGCCCTCCTGGACCTGGGAAGTCAGGTGGCTGTAGAGACCGGGCAGTTGCCTACGCCTATCAAGCGCATCATCGAGAACGCCGAGCGTGTCGAGGACGCGGATATCATCGCCCGCGCCGCCCGGTACCACGACCAAATCTCCGCCGCGGCGCCCGGGGTCGATACGGGGGTCGGGGACCGGGGTAAGCGGGTCTCGGCGGCGCATGAGCTCCTGGGGCTCTCGTACGCCGAAGCGGCGGCCTATATAGTGTCGCGCACGCCGGACGCGAAGGTTCTGGACCTGCGCCGCAAGCAGTTCGACGTCGACAATCCGGAGTTTAATCCGACTGAGGAGCTCGCGGACGTCTTTGACGTGGACGAGAGCCAGGTTACGGCTGGCCCCCGAATACGGTACGAGCGGCTCCTCCGCCTTGAATTTGAACTCAGCGGCGACCCGACCATATCGCGGGCAGTCGCCGCCCGGACCATGAAAGAGACGTTCGGACTGACGGGGGTCGGCGGGGCGGAGGCGCTCGTTCTTATGGAGCACCCCGCCGAGAGCTTCTTTCCCGGCGCCTCGAACGTCTCTCTGACCTTCGAGCAGAAGACCGAAATCTTGAACAGCGACGTCTCGGCAGTGTTGGCCGCTTTCGACATCCGCGCCCCTCTCATAGAGGGGGCCGAGGACGCGGACCTCCCGGAGTTTATGTTCGTCACGACCGATAAGACCCGGAAACTCCTCGCGGCCGGGGAGCGTCCGGAGTACGACATATACGTCCTGAACAGCTTCGGCATCCCGGTAAAACTGCCCCTGTCCTATGTCATGCCCACGACCGAGCTGCTGATGGCGATACCGGCCTACAACCGTATCGCGGGCAAGGCCCTCGTTGAGGCCGCTGATAGGCGGACCCGGAATAAGGTCGACGAACTGAGCCCCTTCCAGGGTGAAGGTCCGGGCGCTAGTAGCGGGGTCCAGACGCCGGGTCTGCCGAGCGTACAGCCGCGTTTCCCCGAGCGTACTCTCCCGACGCAGGGGCTCCCGTCCGGCGCTCAGGGGGTCTTGACCGGCGTGGGAGGCGGATAAGTGGCCCACGAACTCAGCATCACGGTCGAGCGAAACGGGAAGCACTTTCTGGAGAGTTCGGTCGAGCCCGGCAAGGTTCTGGAAGGCCCCTTTGCTACGGAAGCCGAGGCCCAGCGCAATGCCTCGCGCCGGTCGCAGTTCCCCAACATCCGGGTCGACCAGTCCATCGCGAACCCCCTCCTGCCGCGCCGAGCTCCGCGGCCTGCCATCACCATGGCCGAGCAGGTCTCCGCGGCCTTCGGCCTGGAGAATACCCTCATATCCACCCTGAACAGGCTCGACGAGCCCACCTTCGAGCCGACCGAGGGGTTCGACCCGCGCGATCACTTGCGCCCTGGTGAGGAGCCGGTCGCGACGCGCTTCGTGGACGCGAACTCCATCGGGGAGATGAACCAAATTAGGACCCGGATCACGAATGAGGCCGAATTAAGGCGCCAGCTCGCGGATGGCCCGCTCAACGAGTTCTTCGCCGCTTTGCTCGCTATCATCCCGGACCCGACCACGTTCTTCGGTCCCGGGGCTGCCATGCTGAGGGGCGCGACGACGGCCGGCAGGGTCGCTAAGATCGGCGCCGCGAGCATGTTGGACATCACCGTGTCCGAGGGTATCCTCCAGGCGACCCAGGAGAGCCGCACAGCGGCCGAGAGCATCGGGGCCATCGTACTAGGCGGAGCGTTCGGGTTCGGCCTGGGCGGCGCTATAGTGGGCGCTACGGCGGCACGCACGAGAGCGTATAAGGACGCCATCAAGGATTTTGCTGCCCTGGCGGAGGGTTCGGACCCTGAAAGCCTGGGCGGTAAGGTCTTCTCGGCGGGCGACGAGGTCGGCGACTTCACCATCGGGGGCCTGGAGGCTCGGGTCGAGGGCGAGGGGGGCTCCGTCGGCGCGGCCCGTGTCGAGGAGGAAGCGTTCAAGGCGGAGAATACCCAGCTCGTCTCCACCTTTGGCGTTGCGAAGGCGCTGGGGAAACTGCGCGGCGTGATTGCCCCCTCCGTGGAGCTCATGGTCTCGCCCTTCCCCAAGGCCCGTGAGCTCGTCATGCGCCTGGTCGATACCGGCCTGACCACCAAGGGCCAGGCGAAGGGTCTCGCGGGGCCGCCTTCCGTGGACCTCCGCATCCGCCGGTACACTTCGGTCACTGCGGCAGGGGCCCGGTTCCTCAAGCAGACGTACCGGGACTTCAAGAGGACCGGCGGGACGATGAACCGTCGAGAGTTCTACCAAGAGGTCGGCCGCGCCATGCGCCGAGGCGACCAACACACATCCCCGGAGGTCGCCCAGGCGGCGAAGTCGCTCCGCGAAAACGTATTCGAGCCTCTCAAGTCGGAGGCTATCACGATGAAGCTCCTCGACGAGGATGTGAAGGTGGAGACCGCCCTATCGTACTTCACGCGCGTATACGACGTCGAGAAGGTCATCGCGAATAGGGGCCGGTTCCGCCGCATCCTCGTGGACTGGCTCCGGGCCGAGAACCCGAAGGCCGACTTCCAGGAGACCGTCGACGTCGCGGACACCGTGATCGACCGCATCCTTGGCGTCCCGCAGAGCCGGCTCCCGACTGGGATCAAAATACCGCAGGGCAAGCGCGGGGCCCTCAAGGAACGGACCCTCGACATCCCGGACGAGTACGTAACCTCCAGAAATGAGGCGTTCGAGGACTTTCTGGTGGATGACGCGTTAGAAGTGATGGCCCGGTACGTCCGCACGCTCGGAGCCGACATCGAGATCGTCCGGGCCTTCGGACCCGTGGACCCGAAGACGGGTATCGGACAGCTATTTGAGCTACAGCTCGGTAAACTCCGGGACGAGGCGCGGAAGATCATTGACACCGCCCCCGCTGCGAAGCGGGCCGGCCTAGAGAAGCAGCTCATACGGGAGGAGAAGCTCCTGGAGAGCCTCATGGACAAGGTCCGGGGCGTCCTCGCCAGGCCCCGCGACCCGCGCATGAACGGCATGGTGCGCTTCGCCAAGGGGGCCCGGAACCTCAACTTCCTCAGCAAGCTCGGGTCGGTGATGCTCTCGTCCATCCCCGACGTCGGCCTGATCGTCATGCAAGAGGGCCTCGCGCGTACGTTCGGGACGCTGTTCTCGGAGATGGCGACCGGGTTTAAAGGCATACGCATGGCCCGGCTGGAGGCTCAGAAGGCTGGCACCGCGACCGAGATGGAAATGAGTAGCCGCCTGACCGCCGTGTTCGACCTGGGAGACAAGTACGCGGCGGAGACGAAGTTCGAGCGGGGGCTGGACGTCGCCGGCACATTCTTCGGGCATATTACCCTCCTGAACCCGTGGAACGAGGCGGCGAAAAGCCTCACCTCTGCCCTGGCGTCGTCCCGCATCCTGGACGTATCCAGCCGCCTGGCGTCCGGTCAGAAGGTGTCCGCTCGGGACGTCACGAAACTCGCCCGTGCCAACATCTCTCAGCCCATGGCGCGGCGCATCGCGGCGCAGTCGGAGCACTTCCAGAGGAACGGGACAGTCACCAACGCCAACACCGACGCGTGGACTGACGCGGGGGCCGTGGAGGCGTTCCGGGATGCCCTCTTGCGTGACGTCGACAACACGATCATCACGCCCGGATCAGGCGACGCCCCCCTCTGGACGACCACTGAGTGGGGCAAGAGCATATTCCAGTTTAAGCGGTTCGCCGCGGCGAGCACCCAGCGCGTACTTCTTTCCGGGTTGCAGGCGCGGGACATGCAGACTTTCAACGGGCTCATGGTCATCCTCGCCCTCGGGGCCATGGGGACGGGCTTCCGCGACCTCTCGAAGACGGGCGAGGTCCGGGACCGCAACGCGCGCCAGTGGATCGCCGAGGCCATCGACAGGTCCGGCGCCGTGGCCCTGTTCGTCGAGATGGACGCAATAGCGGGGGAGGCCACGGGGCTGTCCCTCCAGCGGACCCTCGCGGGCGGTCAGGACGTCACCCGGCTCCAGGGGCGCGAGCTCATTGAGCGCCTTGGCGGCCCCACCGCGAGCCTGTTGTCGGACCTTGCGGCGGCCACGAAGGGAGCTCTTACCCGGGACTTCACGCAGGGCGACCTGCACCGCCTCCGCCGCCTCTTGCCGGCACAGAATGTCTTTACGTTCACGGCCCTCTTGGATCAGATCGAGAAAAAGCTGGGCGAGGACCTGCCCTCAAAGCAAGGGCGCGCGCGCCGCGCACCGCGGGTGTTGCCCATCCAATAAATTCGTGGTATAGGAGACCACCATGCGTAAGCTGTACACACTCACCGACACGACCGTCCGCGAGGTCAAAGCCGGAAACGGCGCGACCACCGTCTTCAACCTGGCGATGGAGTTCTTCAACGAGGGCGACTTGCTGTTGAATACGGTCGTCGTCGCCACGGGGGTCAAGACCCTCCAGGCCATCACGACCGACTATACGGTCTCGGGCGGAGCCGGCGCGTCGGGCACGATTACGATGGTCGTGGCTCCCCCCACGGGAACAAACCTCATAATCGAGCGGAACATGGCGGGGACCCAGGCCGTCGACTACGAGCCGAACGACCCCGTCCCGGCGGAGACCGTCGAGGAAGGGCTCGACCGCGACGCCATGCTCGCCGGGCAGGTCAAGGACGTAGCCGACCGGGCCATCGTCCTGCCTATCGACGACACCGGTTCTATCGGGGACGGCGAGCTCCCGGTCTTGGCGCTCCGGAAGGGTAAGGTCCTGTCGTTCCACGCGACGACTGGCAAGCCGGAGACCACGATAACGTCCTCCGACGTGACCGGGGCCGCCGCGAGTGCCGCCGCGGCTGCGGCCAGCGCCTCCGCTGCCGCCACGAGTGAGACCAACGCCGCGACGAGTGAGACCAACGCAGCGACGAGTGAGACCAACGCAGCGACCTCAGCCACGAACGCCGCCACGAGCGAAACCAACGCCGCCACGAGCGAAACCAACGCTGCGACCTCCGCGACGGAGGCTGCGGCCTCGGCGGCCTTGTCTGTCGTGAACGCTGCCGGCTTCCGGTATAACTTCGACGCCACGACCGCTATGGCCGACCCGGGCAGTGG
>SDBT01015316.1_pt1 | contig 12188 bp, 19 predicted proteins | sample 2277101 | NCBI WGS metagenome assembly SDBT01 (sample SAMN10404973, study PRJNA504765) | marine sediment metagenome | isolation source: marine sediment core GS10_PC15, 103 cmbsf | place: Arctic Ocean: Southern Knipovich Ridge | collected 2010
CCCATTGTTGTCTAGTTTTGTCTGGACCTCTGCCAATCTTTCTTTTGCCTCCTTTGTTGGAGATCTAAATGTCACTTTGAAGTAGCTCCGACCATGAAACTTGTGAGACGTGAGCCAGCCCTTGTCATACATTACCTCAAGCAATTTCATGACGTAAGCGTAGTCAATCTTCAATTTGTTGCTGATTATCTTCCCATGCCTTAACGGCTTGGCTGCATAGTATAGGAACACCAGGATCCTGGCTTCATTCTTCTTCATATACTCTTTGGGCCTTACCATCATTTTACTTAATGCTATCCATTATCTCATCCAGCTCCTTTTTTGTAATTGGCTCTTTGTTGTGCTTAAATCTCTCTTGCAGCTTTGCATGAAACATAGCTAGCTCAAAAGCTATAGCTTCCATTCCTTCCAACATTTTGACCTCCGTTCCATTAATTTCCCATTAATTGCTATTATCTTTATAAACTTTTTGTTTTCATTAATTACTAGTCGCTATTAGTCTCTTTTGTTTTTTGTTTTTTTGTTTAGTTTTTTATTAGAATTCAAATACGCTTGACTCTATTTTTTTAGAAATCAACCAGGCACACCGGTTAAGCCTGAAATCGTAATTAACCCGGGAGAGCCCCACAAATCACGTATTAATTTTTTGCGACGCTCTGAAATGTTACCTTATTGCCTCTCACTTTGTGCGCCCATGCTCGCCCTCATAATCGTATTCAGCATGAACTCCAGGGCATTTGGTTATTCTCCCTAGTTGGTGCCGCAGCTACCCCGGATAAATGTTCGCTATTCAGTCATTAATTTCGCGACGACGCCTGCAAACTCTTTATCTTGGTATCCGGCGAGAGGCAAAGAGGTTGATTTCTCATTTGCTTGTTAATTTTTTACTGTGCTGCAATAGATTGTACTTTACTAGCTTTATGTCGGAGTGCTATCATCTGGAGAGCTATAAGAACTTCAGCAATGGCTAAGTTAATGTCAACCTTGCCCGCTACTGCTCCTCCAATTGCCCAGCAGACCGAGGCAACTCCAATGATGTATGTCTTGTATCCATCTAATTTTATGTTTATTTTCATGTTTCACCTCCTAAGTTGGTAAATTATATCTTTTTTCGATTATTGCTGTTATTGAACTTGGATGGTCTCCGAAAGTTCCATGTGTAGACATCTCAACATCAGCATCAGTTGCTATAAATTGAAATACTACTTGTTCTCCTAAAATTAATCTTGCTAAAAATTCATGGGCTAATTCTGTTTCCGCTTCTTGCCTTGTAATGTCTGTCTCAAATACTGAATCTATGACTTCTGTTCCATTAACATAAATCACTCTTCCTGCAACGTCTATAACTGTTGCAGAGGCTGAAGTATCAATGACATCCATGTTGTAACTAAGATAATAAATACCATCTGCGTTTATTGTAAAGGTGTGATTTGTTATATCATTGTAGGTATGGGTTATTCCCAACTTGATTCCTGTCTCTTCCTGGTTAAAAGTGATATTAGTCCATTCGTTAGCTCCCAAGACTGGTATTGTTTCATTGGTATGAGGTGAGATATATTGAGGAAGAAATACATTATCTGCTGTTATGTTTCCAATCACTTCTAATTTATCTGATGGTGTTGCTGTTCCGATGCCTACATTATCTGAGCTACCTTCCACAAAAAAAGCATTGACATTGTTAAGTCCTTCAACTCTGAAGTCTTTGTCTCCACCATGTTCATTAACAGTTAAAGCATCATCAAATCTTACATCTCCAGCATCAACCCAAATTGCCTTAGTATCTGCACCCTGAATATAAATTCCATAATCATCTATTCCTTTTGTCTGTCTTTCAATATATAAACCATAGGCATTAGTTATACTTCCACTACCAGCATCGATTGCATCTCTAACACTAATAGCTCTTGCAGAAGAAACGTCCCCACTTCCCCTTAATTCAGCATGAGCCCTGATTCCGTGCAGTGTTCCAACATTACCGCTTCCACGATTTGCAGCTACCATTTGCATACCAAAAATCTGACTGGAAGCAACATTACTTGCGGCTACTCCATTAAATCCCCAAACATTTCCAGTACCAGTATCTCTTTCTACATCAAATAAAACTCCAAACATATTAGTAACTCCTGAGGGGCCACCATCCATATCCAAATTCCATGCTGTAGCATCAGAAGTATCTTGTACCACATCTAATTTATAACTTGGTGTTATCGTTCCTATTCCAACTCTATTATTAATGTAATCAACGTACAAAGTATTTGTATCAACTGTTAAGCTATCTCCAACAGTAAGATGATTTCCAATATTAGCACTGTTTAGTACATCAAGACCTAAACCAATAGCATCACCATATATAATACCATTAACAGTCAGGTCATCATCAATCTCCGTCGAAGCATTTATAAACAAAACCCCGTCAACCTCGCTTAATTTTATCAGGCCGCCTATAACTATTGAAGTGACTAGGAGCGTTCCTACTATCAGCGTGACTATAAGTTTATCAACATAATTTTTATTTGTTATGTCGTTAGAATTAACAGGGATTTTTTCAACTGAGCCTTCTCGAATTGCAATTGATTTGAAAACTTCGTCCGGCATTTTTTAACCAAGTTCAGATAATATTTCCTCTGTGCTCTTGCATTCGCATTCAGGCCCTACACATTCACAGAAGTATTTTCCTTGATCAGTGTATGCGATTACAATTTCGCCGCATGATGGGATGATGCACTCCGCAGCAGGCGCCTCGAATGGTGTGTCAATCTTGTCGTCGAGAATTTCGCCTGCTCCAAAGCCAAGGAGTGCGCTGAGAATCATAAAGAACGCCTTCCATAATTTTGGCCTTTCCATTTAGCCTACACAGCCCCATATATTTGCATCAGACACTCCGCAGTAGCTTTTAGTGCCGTCGGCAGTGATGTATGAAAAGTTATAAGTGTCAAATCCTAGGATCTTCCTTTCTGCATCTATCTGGACTAGGCTTACGCTGGTGATAGCCCCTCCATAAGAGCCGTCATCATTTCTTGAGACATTTGTGAAGTTGCAGAATAGCCAATGCCTGTCCCCTTCTGTTAGTGTTACTGTGTAGTTCCAGAAAACCTCCGGGCTTCTGTTGGTTGCGTTGATCGTAAGTGAAAGTGTCTCCGCTAAAATACTATATGCTCCGGAGTCGCTCGATTTATTTGAGACTGTGACATTGATCCTATGATCTGAGAAATTAGTCCCTGTGGTTTTGTTCCTGGCCCAGCCTGTTTTTGCCAGGTAAGGGAATCCGCTGACATTGATCGCGCAGCTCACGTTTACTCCTGTCGATTCCTGAAGATCAAAATCTGGCGGGGCATTCTTTATAACAGTGGAGTAGCTTACGACCATTCCAATTACAAGTAGCGCCCCGACCAGTGATGCCAAAAAGGTTTTTGTGTGTATCATTTTATAAATCTGTTAAGACAGCCCCGATAAGATGCAGGTTTCCGCTGCTGTCTATCCTCGCTACTGTCTGGCCCAGGTTATTCTTCCAGGTCCAGCCGTCTGTAGTGCCACTGTTCGAGCTCATTATTATCTCTGTGTCATTTCTTATCTGCTTCACAATAAGCTCCCTGATAACTACCGAGTCTAGTGTTTGATGCGCCATTTAAGCCTCCGTTACTACAAGAAAATAAATTTTTTGGTTTCCGGCATCCAGCATCGGAACAACAGATTTGACTATTGCTCCGGCTTCAGTTGTCAAATCTGTTGGAATACTCGAATCCCCTATTGTATAAGGTCCTAGCATTGTGACTGTTCCGGCTGCCATTCTTAGATCCCCGTAATCTTACAGATCGCATTGGGGTTGGGGACCTGGATCTGTCCCACTTCCCACGCTCTTATAGTATAAGTTTTTCCGGGATCAACGATAGTCTTTACTGTTAGTGGAACGACCTGCTTCCATGTAAGTGCCTCTTTAGCTATGACTATCTGGGCCCCGTCGACTGTGACTGAATTAGAAGATATTAATTTTTGTGACAGCATCCTACCCACCCTGCCGTTTTTTGTTGGTTCGTCTGTAAAGAACTGCCCTGCATTCCTTACGTTGGCATTGCCCAGCAGCTCTGCGTAGTTTGTCGGATGTAATAGAAGATGGCCGTTGTTATCTGCATTATAATTCTGTATCTCTAACAATGATTTAGCATTAAGGATGTCCTGGATCGGGTCCCTGTCTGCTATTGGTGTGCCTGCCCAGTCTCCTCCTGATGTCTGTGTCTGGCCTGCATCTGATAGGATGGCTGCCGAGATCACTGTATCAACTGACTTGGTTACTGCCCTGGCGATTCTTAGCAATGTTCTCGCTATCATCGGTATGTTATTTGTCTCTACATCTTCCCAGAATAAGACTCCTTCCATGCCGTGCTTGATGTTCCTTCCTGAAACCTTTGTCCATTCAACCTCGCCGTATGGAAAGTTTGCGCCTCTTGGAATTCCCTTGACATCCGAGCCCGTTCCGCCTTCGAGATCTGCTGCCGTTTCTTTGTAATAAGTTTCAGTCCAGGCCTTGCTTGATTCGATCATGCAAAGCTGTTTCATTCTATACTGTTGTAATGCGAAACCCTTGACTATTCTTGAGAAATTTTCTGCCCTTATGTCCTGCTCACCAACTACGTCTGCCATTTTACTTTAACACCCTTACCGCAACTACTTCGCTTGATGATGCTGCCTCTAACACTTCCCCTACATCTTCCTGTGCTGCCATTGCTCCGGCTTCATCAGCCGTTGCTATTACATTGGCCCCGTTTAATTTTGCCCTATCTCCAAGTGACATCCCCGAGCCTGAATCTTTCAGATCAGCGATGCAATTAGTGTAAAGCCCTAGTGAGGTCTGTCCATCGTCTGCGACTTTTTCACTTGCCGCAATCCCTTTAAAAATCTGCCCGTCTGCCGAGCTTGCCGAAACTGTCCGGTCACCTGATAAATACATCAATGTTCCTTTTAGAATTCCTGTACCGTTGGCAACTGCGTAGCGTATAACATCCCCTTGATTCCCTAGTAATTCAATAATAACTGCTTCATCTGTCATAAAAACACCTCGATTTCTTTCCTGAATAAATTATTTATAAACTTTTTGTTTATTTATTCCAGCGCTGCTTTTCCCTCGTCGGCAAATGGATCCATCCCGCTGCCTTCCAGGAGCTTCTTTGCTGTCTCTGCTGATTTCTGTTCCTTGGTCATTTGCGGAGTTCCCGCCTCTGCCTTGCCGCCCAGGGCTGCATCTGCTGCCATCCTTTCCTGGCGGTCCAGCAGTTTCTTTTGTTCCGCGTTGGCGTCCTCAATTCTCTTTGCAGCTGTGTTTGCCTTGTCTACTAATGTTTCTTCGTCTTCCTCTTGCTCTTCTGCATTGTCCTCTTCTTTCTCTTCTGCCAATACTTCCCCTTTAGGTTTTTCTTTTTCATTTTTCATGTTGCACCTCGTGTTTATAATAATCCGAAATTGAGATTGCTGGGCCTGCTATCCTGCTGTATTTTATATGCTTCTTTCCTGTATGCTGCCCAGAAGTCAGCGATCGCTTTTCTGTCTTTCGCTTCCTCCTGTCTTATTTTCGCTCTTTCTCTTGCCCAAAAGGCTGCGTCCTCATTCCTGGCTTTTATCTCTTCTGCCCTGGCTTCTCCCCGCCCTTCTCTTATCTGTTCTGATTTCACTTTATCCGCTGCTTTGTCTGCTTCAATCTTTAATTGATGTGTAATTAGCGCTTGTTCATTAAAATAATCAACGCTTGCTTTATCCTGTGCTGCTTCATCTGCTCGCACCCTATCCCAATATTGCTGGTCTGTTTCCCCGTTCTCTATTCTTTCTATTTCGTTATCCAGTAATGTTTGGTCGATCGCTACTGCTACCTTTGCCGTGTCGAAATAATCTTTTAATTGTTTTACTGTGTTTGCAATAGGTATTATTGACAATATATCTTCCCATACAGAAGGGTCTAGTATATCATTTCTTTCATCAATAGCTAGCTGTGCCTGTTCCATATCCCCGCCAATCATAGCGCCAGTATATGTTCCTTTAATCGCTTGCAGCGCTTCTGACTTTACATACATTGAAAAAGGATAAGAGCCTATTGCTGCCAATATCAATCCAGTATTTATTTTCTTTTTGTGCTTTTTTACTATTTTTCCGAGCCAACTGCTTGTCTGTTCTAGTGTTTTGGTGTTTGTTGCAACTGTGTTTGTAGGGGCTGTAGCTGTTTTTCCTGTCGTCCCTATTCTCTTTAGTTTAGATACTACTGTCGAGGCCACTTCTTTTGCAGCTTTTATTTGTGCTGCCATTTCTCTTGATACCGCTGCGGCCTGCTTTACTTTATCCGCTGCGAGCCTTCCTGCTTGGAGCGCCGTCTCTATAGAGTCACCTGCCGCCCTGGCTTTTTTAAATGTAGCTTTTGCTTTTGCTATTGCTTCAATTCCTTCTCTGCCAATTTTTGCAGCTCCCACAGCTGCTCCCTTTATTCCTGTAATTCCTCCGATTGGGGCTGCTCCTTTTGCTGTTCCTGCGGGTAGCCCCTCAACATCTTTAGAAAGAAAATCCCCTATTTTTGATAGTATTGATTTATCATTTGCTTTTGCCGTTCCCTGGATAGTCCGGCCCCCCTTCAACTGGGCCTTAGCTCGTTTTTTTTCAGCCTCGAGGTCAACACCCCTCCCAGCTGCTAGTTTTTCAAATGCAGAGCCACCTCCACCACCCCCGCCTCTTCTTAAAGCTATATTTTTCTGTTTAGTTGTTCTCCCTCTTTTAGCTGAGCTGGCAGCTGTTAGTGCCCTATGCTTCTTAACAACTCTGGCCCGTTCTCTCCTTGACCTTGCCATTATCTATTATACCTCTTGAGTAATTCCCTGACTTCTCCCATTATAACCGTGTTATTCACGACGACCTGGGCGAGCTTTTCTTCCCTGTCGTCCAGCCTCTTCATCAATCTGTTATTATAGACTATCATTACCAGGGCCAGGATCCCTATGCCCCCGTAGTTGATCAGGGTTGTTTCAATCATGTTTTCCCCTCGACCTCTGCAGTTGTATCATTCGGAGCTGCTGCTTGCAGATCTGATTCTTTTTCCTGCCCGGAGATCAATTCATCCTGAAGGCTTGCCGGGAATATCAGCTTTATTTCCAGGTTTAGCTGGCCTAGGACCTGGTCCTCTACATATAGCTGGTCTGCCTTTACGCTCTGCTCGTATGATAAGTAAACTATCTTTGCGCTGGCGTCGGTAAACTCCTTGGCGTTTCCTACGATTATCTGTGGAGTGTTTACAGCCTGGAAGAAATAGTCATTTAGCTGGTTGATCCAGGTCAAGGGGTTCAAGACTGCATTTTGAGCAGTTGCAACCAGCTCAGGCTCGACTGTGCCTTTTGGGATGTATATGTCCTCGACATCTTCCTTTGCTGCGTCTCTCTTTCTTTTAAATTCTGCTATCTTATCCTCATCATCATAATCCAAATGCCATATCATCATGGGCCTGACGTTTCTATGCAGGACTTTTTTCCAGTCTGCCATTGCCTCATTTCGCATTAATATGATCTGCTCCACTGCCGGTATTACGCTCGTGCCGTGTATCTCATCTGCGATCCTGTCCCTCGACAGATGGAAGATATCCTCTGGCTTGAATGTTTTGGGCACTTCCTGGGTTTTGTTTACCTGCTCGTATCTTTTTATTATGCCTGTCTTGCCCTGGACTATCTTAATGCTGCTGGGGTCTAGCGGCTTTAAGTTTATCAATACCCCCCCTTTATCCCTGATGATCTCTGCGTATGAATCCCCGTCGAGAGTTTTGACCCTTATTGCATTTTTTAATATAGAGAGAAAGGTATCTTTTCCATTGCCTTTGATAGTGCCTAAAAGCATGGTAGTAGTCTCATCTGATTCAAACCCTGCCCCCACCGTCCAGGTTGCCTTGGTATCTACTGCTGACTTTAGCTCCGGGATTTTCTTGTAGTATCCCAGGTTTTGCTCCCAGGTTACCGTCTGCCATGTCGTCTCTATGAGGCCACCGGCTGCGTCTGTCACCTCTTGGGGAACAGCATAGTCGGTCATGGTGTTTTTCAGGTCCGATGATATTGCACTTCCAATATCCTTGTCGCCCATCTTATCGCCAACCTCTCTTTAGTGAATATTGTTGTATTAATGTATCATTACCTAAATATAATCTTGAACCATTTTGGTTAAAGAAAATACGGGGAGGCCCAGTCATTAGAGGGAATTCTTTAAAATCAGCTGGGGTAGCTGCAGCAGCGCTACTTATCTTAAATACAGTAGACAGGTCATATAGTTTATATTCATCATCAGTTGAGCCATAAAAGTAAAGTTTAGAGCCACTCCTGTTAAAGGATATCCCTTTGAGGAGTGTTGCGCCAAACGACTTAAACTCAATAATTGACATTGTTGTAACATCCCACGGCGTGCTCAGATACCATGCGTCTATTCTATCTGTGGCCTCATTATTGCTGACATATACTTGCTTCCCATCTTCCCTAAAATAAAGACCTCTTGGCTGTAGACGTTCGAGGCCAGCCATATCCTTCTCTTGTAAATATATAGCAGATGATAGGAGCCATGGCGTCCCTAAGTTATATTCATCCATAGAGACTCCATTTGCCCCTAGAGTATACATTTTTGAGCCATCCGGCTTAAACCATACTCCATATAAATCGGTTTCTTTAGCAGAGACATCCAGCGTATGAGTTAAGGTGGCCGTAGTGACATCCCATTTCTTGGTCATTGTGTATTGGAGTATATCATCATCAGCATGCGCAGTGTAGAGCTCCAGGCCATCAGGACTGATAAACAGGCCACGGCCTCCAGCGATAGAAGCCACACCTTCAAATCTTGCATAAGCCAGGTCAAACAGGACAGGCGTTTCTTCAGTGTTTGTAATAGTCTCACGGACATCTGATTGTTTAAGAATTCCATTTGTTACGTCTACAGCCATTTTTTAATGTTCAGCTCCTTATTCATATCCGGCAAGGTTCCCTCTGTTCTCCGACCATACGGCTTGACTAATCCTAAATGTAACATTTCCTGCCCGGTGTCCAGGCCTCTGTGGAAAACATGACCCAGCAATCTGCCGTATTTATCCACTCTGTTTTTTATGTTTATTAAAATTTTTACTTCCTCGTTTAGCAGCCTTCCTCTGAGCCAGTCCCTTGCAACCTCTCCTCCGGCATTCATTTCCGGGGCGTCAATGTCTAAGAGGCGTAGAGGAAAAACGAACTTCCTGAAAGATACTCTAAGAGTAATGGTATCTCCGTCGTGGACCTTGACAATTGTAGCATCAAAGTCCTCAGTAATTTGCTTGTGTGGGCTGTCAAAGGGCATCTCCTCTATTTGTTTGTTGCTGAGTTCTGGAAATTTCTTATAATCATGCGGTGGCATTATACTCACAAATTGTTTTTTTATCTATACTCCAGGCTCCGCATCTGCATGCATAGCCCCAATCATAAGCACCAGGTATCCATCTGTGTTTATGTTTCATAATGTGCCTTTAGGTAAAAAGTCTTTTTGAGGTTGATCCTTTAGCAGACTTAACCCCATTAATGCAAAGTCTCTCAAAATATTAATTACATCCTCTGCCTCAATCCTTGAGCCATATCCACTCATGTCATAAGTGACAGCCCACATTGCAGCTATGTTGCTTGCCACTAAAGTAAGAAGATGCTTTGTTGTGACAGGGAGTGCTGTAAACGCCGCTGTGTCTCCGGCGAATACATTTCGGCAGGTCAAATTTATTAACGATTCTGCCTGCTCAATGTATGAATTAGCGTATGCCTCTGATGAAGAAACTGGTGAAACGCCCACGCCGCATTTATTTTCAAACTCCGCTAGTGTGGGAACATAGATTCCTGTGAACGTCATATTAAGGTTTCTCCTTGATTGTCTCGTTGATCGCCTCGATCTCTTCTTTTACTGTGTCAACCTTCTTCTTCAATTCTTTCAATTTGTTTTCTGTTACCATCATTCTTTTGATTATTTCCATTTTCCTGGCTTAATAGATATATAAATTTAAACCTTTCGATTTTACAGCCCAGCAGGCCCTGACAAATGCTTCTACCAGGTGCGAGTCTGCGCCGTAAATCCTTAAGTTCTTGTTTTCAGTGTATTCAAATTGCATACTCTTCATGCTTCTGAGTAACTTTAAATTATTTATTATTTCAACATCTCCCCTTTCCATCATGCTCCTGGCATTTGAGTATAAATCCTGCTTGAGTATCTTGTTTTTCCTTTCTCCCTCATGATCTATTGCTTTTTTTGCGTTGTCCAGCCCTATAACCCTTCTTCCAAGTAAGCCTGTTAATTCGTCCGTTGGGCCGCAGCCAAAACCCCCTGAATCAACAAAAATTCTATTGAATTTAAATGACTCATCCTTTAATACAATTTTTTTGTTTATTATTGTTGTGTTTGACTCTTCATCAAGTTCCGGCTCAATTATTTTTAATCTTTTGCCGCAGGATTGCATTTCTGCAATTACTGAGGCATTTTCATCAACGCCCGGGCCTGCGTAATCATGCCCCAGAAAATATCTTAAACCTTTTTTATAATCTGTTTTAAAATTCCATCTCATGAATGTCATGCACTTTTTTATCAATGCTGTCGGGAAATACTGTTGGTATTGATCTACAAACTGCCCGAGGTACTCCTGGGCATATTCAAGCTTGGAGAGCCTTTTCCTTTCATCCAACAAGAATGTTTTATCAACCCTCTCGCAATCTTCCGAGCTTTTGTACCAATGCCTGAAGCCATCATTAAAGCAGGCATTATGGAAAAAGCCGCCATTTCCAAAAGGAGTGCTCAGGAATGTTTCCCATCCCAGCCCTTTCCTCCTCGCGACCGCTATCATCGGCCGGATGGCATTGTAGACCGGATCTGGAACATAGGCAGCCTCGTCGACATTTAAAAAATCCAGGGCATAAGTCCTCAAGTAGATCCCGGACTTTCCGGCTGGCAATGCATAATTAATAGATCCATTTTTCAGCTTAACTGTTGTTTTGGTTGGATACTCTGCAAAAAGGCCATTCTCCTGCTCGAATATACGCCTCAGCTCCATGTTTCTCCTTGAGGATACCATCGGATCATCCTTATAGCCGCCCGCTTCTTCGATGAGCTCATTGTGTCTCTTCATCAGCCAGAACATTGTTTTTATATACAGCTCTGAGCTCTGCCTCTGTGCCGGGGCTATTGTTAAGCTCTTAGTTCCTGGATATTCTTGCATCTGATCGCTTATTCTTTTTCCTACTGTCGTGGACTTACCCACCTGTCGGCCTGATAATAAAGTAAGCGAGCCCTTATGCTCGATGATCTCCAGCTGCCATTTGTCGAATTCCATCCTGACCTCAACTACTTTCCTCTATCCCCCCTACCTCTTAGGGTGGATAGCGGAAAGTTTTATACTTCAAAGATACCTGAAACGTTGTCGCCACGAATTTTTTTTGCGTTTGTCTCGTCGGTAAAAAATTTATTTTAAATTCTGAAATATTATTAATTTTTCTCAAGGCCACCCTATACAACAACACCAAACCCATCAAGATCCGCTATGTTACATTTAATGCAAATCACGTCGCGCCCGAAGGGCGCGTCACGTCGCGTCCCCCCCGGGGGGGGCGTGGGGGGGGACATACTATTTGATATATTTAACCATGAGCGGAGCGGTATATAAATGATTGAACTGGTGTTCAATCATGTAACCCTAACGCAGTTGAATAAACCCCGAGCACGGGACTCTTTAACGGGATCCCGTTATTGCCGAAGGCAAGAAGTCCGAAGGACTTCCAATAGGGATGGCCGAGGGGAATGGGGCGGGTTGTGCGAAGCACGTTCCGCATAATGCACCGAGGCCACCCTATCAACTGTCCGAGTGTAGTTTTACGATCCTCAGCTTGCCCATTCCTGCGGGTGCGAGTAGATTTAATTCCCTTAGGCTCGAGATATTTGTATTTATTGTGCGTGGGTCTGTTCCGCACTCCTCCATGATCGCCAGCCTGATTTGCTTTTCAGTATAGACATCAGGCTCAGCTGTTTTCATTTCCTTGAGCCGCCATACAACTCGCTTTAATTTATCAATCCCCATTGTTGTCTAGTTTTGTCTGGACCTCTGCCAATCTTTCTTTTGCCTCCTTTGTTGGAGATCTAAATGTCACTTTGAAGTAGCTCCGACCATGAAACTTGTGAGACGTGAGCCAGCCCTT